>JAAUYG010080184.1_pt1 | contig 12380 bp, 12 predicted proteins | sample 7278091 | NCBI WGS metagenome assembly JAAUYG01 (sample SAMN14350201, study PRJNA611818) | marine sediment metagenome | isolation source: surface marine sediment (0.6m) | place: French Polynesia: Moorea | collected 2018-08
ATGATGGGTATTCTTTGCCAACCAACCGGGATGCCCCATCGCGTTGCACAGCAACCGACTGTCTAGTTTTGAACTTACAACAAAACGTATGACTGTAAAATTAGGTAGAAAGCAAATAGACAGAACAGAGAAAGTTGCAGTAAGAAAAATATACAGGGGAAGAATAGAATTAAAATCACCCATGGGACTTAACATAAACATACATGTCTTAATTGTGATATAATCCTGTTGCTGAGACTATTGAAGATGCACTTTTGGTAGTGTTCTGATATTTATTCTGAGGTAGTCTTTAATTCTGAAATTGGTCAAAGTAGGGTTCTGCTGTGAATGCCTTGTCCACAATCATCTTGTTTAGATCCTGCGACTATATTGGCCTTAGAAAAAAGTAATCAGCTGTTAAGATCACCTCGCTTTCCAGGTCAAGTTAGCAGAATCCCTTTCGTGACTTGGTTAGTTAGGCTGCACTGTGTATTAAATGACACCACAGCCCTCCACAATGGTTTTATAACCCACTAACCTAGATTAATGCATTTGAAGCGTTCTACAACCGTCTAAGGCAGATCCAAAGGAAAACAACAGTTTTTTTTGCCTGTTTCAGGTAACACAGTCTCTCATCTGGGACACACGATCTTCGCTCAGGGATTTCTGGATAGTCGTGACCATAGCGGCTTTCTCTATATCAAACCCACGTTTCAGTGTGTGCAGAAAGTCATCTTACCGCCGCAGCCGTATGTCTTCGGCATCTTGCTACAGAAATGGGAGACACCCTGGGCCAAGGTCTTCCCCCTCCGTTTGATGCTACGGCTTGGAGCTGAGTATCGCTGTATGTATAGTATGGCAAGCCTAGAGTAAAAATATTCAGCAGAAAAGTTTGAGGATACATGCTGTATGGTTACATGCTGTATGGTTACATGCTGTATGGTTTATCCTGTAATGTGGGGTGGCGGTCTCAATAAGAGTGGTGTCTAAAGTTTTACATAATATTCTGTCAATATCTTTCGCTTCATGTACATTGTAGTATCCCTGCAGATTGTTTTCGTTATTGTGAGAAAATTAGTTTTGTGACTAGTACTAAAGCAGTCTTAACTTTTGTGATCTTAAATGAAAGGATGAGTGCTTTTTAATTGAAAGGCCCTCCAACCTATCACTGTATAGAAATGTCTTATAAAGGACTCCATACTTGATAGATTGATGTAAAGTAAATCTAACTTTTGTAGTAACCACATGTCGCCTATCTTTGCAGACTATCCCTGTCCGTTGATCAGCGTACGATTCCGTAAGCCAGTGTATGAGGAAATCGGCCACACTATCATGAACCTGCTGGCAGACTTCCGTAACTATCAGTACATGCTGCCGCAGGTACGAGGGGTGACGATACACATGGAGGACAAGAAGACATTCCTGACCTTCCCACGGAACAGATACGATGAGGTGAGAGATCTCCACCTGTCATCTGCAGTATTTTGCCTTGAATAGTTGAGCTGTTGTAGCCTTTGACCAATGACCCTGATATGTTAGGAAAGCCTGTGACCTTTGACCCTGACAGTTGAGGTTTTTAAGGAAAGTCTATGATCTATGATCCGGATTTAGGAACAGAGTTTTGTTGTACCAAAGATCCGTTTTGAGACAAGTTGTGGGCCCTTTGATCTGGCAGGAAAGAGGCTATGTGAAGTATGAAACTAGGGGTTTATTTGAAAATGGTCAAAGATGGGTTGGCTGCAGCTATTTTCTGGATCAGTCAGAGAACTTGGATTATTGACTTGACTTAAATAATTTGAAGATCTCTGGAAAGCCATAGCTTGACCATAAACAGGACGTCTCTGATATTGTCTTTGTGTAACACATTGCAAGTGATCTCAAATTTAACATATTGCCCTTCCAGGTTATGAAGGTGCTCAACAACAGTAACGACCACGTCATGGCATTAGGATCCAACTTCAGCATGGAAGCTGACTCCCACCTTGTGTGTATCCAGAAGGAAGATGGCAACTACATGACACAGGCCATCAACATCCAGAACAAACCGAGGAAAAGTAGGTTGACCATGGGCAAACACCTTCATAGCCACAGCAAAGTTAATGTTCTCTGCGATGCTGTAACTTTCATTCATGCTAAAGAATTTAAACAAATTAAATTTTAAGAATCTTTTCCTTGTTATATTTGCGTGAATTAGCCCAATGCATTAAGAGTAGAATTGGTGTTTAGTATACAAAGAAATAACTACATTAGCATCTTTAGATATATACCTATATAATCATGATAATCACAAGAAGTTTTTGGGACTGATTTTCTCAATGCTCCATATACCCCCACCACCACCACACACACACACACACACACACACTCTTTCTAGATGTTCAGGAACACTAATCATAACTGCAGTAACCTAAATTTGCATATAAGTAATATTCTATCTTGTCCCATCTCTTCTGTGCAGTAACCGGGGCGAGCTTTGTGGTGTTTAACGGAGCGCTGAAGTCGAGTTCCGGCCTGAGAGCCAAGTCCAGTATAGTGGAAGATGGCCTCATGGTTCAGATCACATCTGACTCCATGGCTCAGCTGAAACAAGCCATGAAGGACATGGAAGATTTCACTGTCGGCTGTGGAGCACTGGACGAGGCGGATCCAGAAGAGTATGTGATTGTGCAGTGGGGGGATGACGATCACCAAGTCAACGTCGGGTAAGCACTAAATGTACCTGTCCGGTGAATTTCATTTTTCTCAATGCGTACAGTGGTCAGGTTCTTCTTTAAATATATAATTTGTAGCCCAAACTGCCCAAAAAAATGGTAGAAAAAAAACCCCATACAGTCACTCTTCCAGCTGATAAGAGAAAGCTGCCATTCCTAGTGTTTAAAGTTTTGCATGTTGGGATTTTAAATGTTGATGCCAGAAAATGCGGTCATGTCACCATGCTGGTATTACTTACCAGAAGTGTATATTATATTACCATTACCATGTCTGGTGACAGGTGCTTTTGAATAATTCAACTGAGTTCACATACAATCTGGGAGCTTTATTAAGTTTGTATCAGGCATTTCAATGTCTAAAAATGTCTCGCCGCTTGACCTGGTTCCTCGATATGCAAATAGTAATCCAATGCCAAAGTTGTGCCAATTGTGCCATTATTTTGTGGTTAATTTCAGTGTACGAAGCCCTATTGATGACTTCCCAATGGACGGCATTGAGAGTATCCACATTCATACAGCCACGGACTATGCTGGGCAAAATCTCTCCATTCGCTGGACGCAGGTCTTCTTCATACAAACTGATGGTGGGTCCTCGCGATGTGAACCTGTTGACCTTAGTCGGCTGGCAGAGAGCGTTGCCACAGCAGCATGCGTGGCCTTGACCTTGCACCTTGATAAACTGAAAGAAGCCAACCTGACGAAGCTTGGCTTGCGGGCAACCATCGATCCGGACAAGGTTAGCATGCGTTCTATGATATAAAACTAATTATGATGGTGATAATTGTGATGGAGATGTAGATTTATGTCTTCTGTTTAGCATTTTGTAGACGCATTTAGCATTTTGTAAACTCATTCCACAGTTTAGTTTCATTGTCTACATATTTTATCAAGCCCTACCATGTCAAATGACTGTGATATCCTGCTATTTGTAATATATGAGGCATTGATTCAGTCCTGTATGCAAATGGTTGGTTGGGGAAACATTGGCTGGGAACCCCCGACTTATTACTCTTACTAATGCCTGGATTATCAGTCTAATCCTTGGATGATACTCTAACACTTTTCTGTCCTTGTCAGACATGTTACGAGGTGGGATCAGGAGGAGCCAAATTGCCAGATGTCTACATGGATGATCTGGATAGCGCACTGATTCCTGTCATCCATGGAGCAGCCTCACAATCCCAGGAAGCTCCGGTTGTTCTGGAGCTGATTTTCCATATCATAGAGTGATCCAGATTGATCCAGACAGGCATTCCACGAGCTAAGGGGGCATCATCACTTTGATATTGGGTTATTGCTTATCGGAAGTTCTGTTTGTCCATTTGCCTTTTACTGTGCAATATTCCACGCTTCCAACTATGCTTTGTTGCAAGCAGTTTATAGAAGTTCTCCACAATAATAAAGAAATCTGCAGATCTTTAACCAACTACATGTACTTGATTGAATTGCATAGAATTCTAATGGCGTTACAGGGTCATCTGGCAAAATGTGAAATGTATTGGTGTTTGAAACTCTGCAATAACCTGTTGGCATGTGAAGACGACACGGGGAAATTAAGGTTTCTCAGTACTTGGAGACCCAGTTCTAGGTTAGCTTCCCTTCCTATCTTTCAATGAGAAGAATTGAATAATTTTCCACTTTACAGTCTGCCACTTCATTGCCTGGGTTGAACTTGTTTCATATACTTTGGTTAATCTTGTTGTTTACTATTGATGACTTTACAGTGTTAATGGTATATGTTAATTATTAATGTGTAAATGTGTTAATATTCAATACTATACATGTACCTAATAGGCTGTGAAGAACCGAGTAGATTTCCTATTGTGTTACTTCCGTGCTTTTCCCATTTCCTATTTACAACCATTATACTTCTTTCAGTTTCTAGATATTTGGCATCGTGTTGTGAAATTATGTCTCTTTCAGTAAGGTAGTCACTATTAGGTTTCATCAATACTGGTGTTTAAAACTATCTGAAACCAGAACAAGCTGATCCGTGGTGCCATATAAGCTCTTTATTAAAAAGTTCATCGGTTGAACCAATATATGCAGGTTTTCTTCATTTCCTAGTCTCAGAAATTTCCTTTTCATTGATTGATAATTATTCTGCATTGCACTTCCGCAAAGAAAAACTGAAGTAGCCATTGCCCATCTGCTTGAGCCATTTAGTAACAGATTGTACACTGGACTTATGTGAACACATATTCGATGTCTTCAATTGTCTTGGTTGTTTCTACAATAGATATTACATGTGATCTCAAAATGGATAATGTAATGGATAATTTAATGGTACCTACTATCACAAAATATAAAATTGACATGATTGAAAGGTATATTTACTTTAAGGTAAAATAGAATCTGTGGTCAGAAATAATGAGTCATTTTAACAGGATAATAAGCATTTGATCAGCATTTTTCCAGGTAAAACGCATTGTAAATGTTACAAAATGTTTAATGACTACCGGTACTTAATTACAGCTTCTGCCTAGAGATTTTGTTTATTAAAAATTGTATTTGCTTTATATATCTTATGCATAATAAGGCTGTGCATGCAAACAATCTGACACACTAATGTACATGTTGGTGTACGACTTTTTATGGACATGGACCTAGTTTGTTGTTTCCTGAGGAACGAAAGAACACTGCATGGGTAAAATGTGTTATATAGGCATCTGTATAGATCAGTGATTATTCCAAAGATGCAATAAAATGTGTACAGAGAAATCAACATTGTGTTCGGTTAGTTTTTGCCACATATAACAATTCATTTACTGATGTATGTGGAACGTTATTTTTGAAAGATCATCTGTTTATCATGTTTATGCAGGCCAGATTTGGGTTCCACCCCCCACGAAAATGCTAAGATAGGTGATAATGGTCTGAAATTTTTGGACTGAAACTTCTTTCCACCATGGACGATCAATGCACAAAAAATTTTCACATTTAAGGGAGCAAAGTTTCTGAGACTGTGTTAACACTAGGGGCGGCCATACCAGCTACTGGTTTGACAATAAACGGTGCTATCCTGTTTGAAAGAGTAAAGGTCATGATCGCTATTGCTATGACACATTTGTGTTTTGAGGGTGATTCCCCTCTGAGTTATAATTATGCAAAAAATAAAGTTTTGCTGATTTTTTCTTAGCCATAACTGCCTTATCAAGCAAAATGATTCAACTAAGCCCGACTACAATCTGGAAGCAATTTTCCCAATATATTTATAAATATATGCTTTTGAAAAAACTCGGCTCCCTTAAATATTTTGAGCTGTGTACTTCCTGGGCACATATTCACTTGTGCCCAGTTTAATATGGGACCGTTACCAATGAGTATACTATGATAAAGCTTTACATATTATACTCTGTGTGGTACTTTGGAGGAGGGGGGCAATTTCCCACTGTGAGCTATTTCACTGGGTCCATTTTCAGGATGACCCATACAAAACTTATCACAAATTTTTTAAACCACCTTGGTTACTTGTAATCTCCTGAAGTGATATTTTCCTACCTGAGTCATGTGCACTTGGGGCTTTCGAACCAGAATAATATGCTGATTTTCTTACTTTGACTTTGATGACTGACTGTGAAAGCTTAAGTTTTACAGGTCGCTCATATGTTGAGTCCGAATTTGTGTATCCCATATAGTTAAACATATATTTCTATTAAACACTAAGTCCAATATGGAGAATATAATAGATTGAACTTAGCGACCTTGATCGAAGGTTAAGTTCATTCTCTCCTGCATGTTCAAACCCTTGTATATAATCTCAGAAAAGAGTTATCTAAATCATATTAGTAAGTGACATATAGAGAATTTAGTCCAGGAATATCCACTCTCTTGTGTCAGCTATCCTTTATAATACTGCCACTGGGGCAGCTGTCTGCAAAAAAGAATCAAGTCAACTTTATTACAAGGCATAAGAAAAACTTGACGACCGGCTATATAGAGAATCTAGTCTTGGAAACTTAATTTCCACTTCCATGTGTCAGCTATCCTTCACAATACTGCCACTGGGACAGCAGTTGGCAGTAGTCCAAGAAACTTGGCGGCCTGCTGCTGTCCAGTTATAAAGGCAGATGATATGGGGGAAGCAGATCGAGCTAGGTTTCCTGGACTATAGGTGGCAGCTATAAGACTCTAGGGTACACAACATCTAGGGAACCAATTAAATATAAGGACTCATCCGAGTCCGAAAAATTGCTTATAACTCCTTAAATTAGGACCCAATCGCATATCATTAGATTTGATGTTGAGCAACTTTGAAAGATCAAACGTAATGTTAGTCATACACTTGAATGACATGAAGGGAAAGGTGCACGCTGGTGTATAATCTGATATTAACCAACATCTCACCAATGAAAATAAGTAACTCAATTATATTTGTCAAGGGAAACGGTACTCCAGGAAAACAACAAGCCGGTCAAGAAAGAATACAGGGCCGAATCTAGACCAATTTCACCATTGCATGCAAATAGGTCTGTTTCCGTGGAAATCGGTGTGACCTATTTGCAGTAATTTGCAGCTGAACATCGTATAAGATGTACCATTCCCAGAGTTACAGATACAACATTTTCTCTCCATGTCCCTTGCGATAATTAGTGCGGCGTTTGCCTGTACAAACACCAGGCCCCAAGACCAGCCGCCGAGACCGGCCCGGATGACCCTACCCCCACCCTTACATGACGCATTTTTGTTCTAATCCATATGTGAGGGTCCAGTTTGCAGGTGTCATCCCACCACGGTCTGTTGCAGCTTGTTACCAGGTTACCTCCACCCTCTGCTTCTTACCTGTCAGCCCTGTTTGCATTAATTGGGTATTGTTTTCGCACTTGCTAATCTCTGTCCCCATGGGCTACCGCCACGCGTCCTGTGTTGTAAACTAATGCACCTTATAGCATGCAATGGGTAATCACACCAAATGACCTGTCCTGTGCTTCTTGTTTTGCCTGGCGTTTTTCAACAACACAGAAGGCAGCATATAGATGGCATGTATTGGACAGAGCATTTGAAGAGAAAAAATGGAAAATATGGAACAAGGACAAGTGGTGTTATATTTATTTATTTATTAAATTATTTATTTATTCATATTTTCAATTCTTATCATGTTTTATAATGTACTATTTTAATTTGCCTTTTTAAGCGAGTGAAACGTATAGATTGTCAATGTGTAATTGACAATCTACTTACTAATATGACAGTCACTTACTAATATGACAATCTACTGAGGATTGACAATCCTCAGATTTCAAGCCTGGGTCCTGCCCTGGAATACCAGAATATAAAAGTAAACTTTATTTATGCATGCACTGGACAGTAATGCTTTCGCCAATCCGTGGGGTGCGTACTATCTTATTCTACTCAGGACTATCAACGGCCGAAAGCACATTTACGTAGGTTCTAGCTCTATGACTTGAACCTTCCTTAGTGCGAGAATGAATAAGTGCACGAACCGACTACTTGCCATGCATTAAAAACTTTATAAACAAAGTTTTAAAAGTTTCTGGATTCCTTCAGGAGTGTGTTGTTACTGTGTTTATGTGTACATACTGTCAACCTGCACATAGTATTTGTACACAATCCCCAAACTACTGTCGACTTTATCTCTTCTGGAACTTTTAGCGTCTGGATACTGCGTAATATATGAGCGATAATGAGTGGGTTACGTGGCCGCAACAAGGATGGATTTAACCTGCTGGATGCAGGCTCAAGTGACAGTGAGCAGGAACACTTTGTTCTTCCTCCAGTTTCAAGAAATGGAAAGTTGCAAGAGGCCAAAAGTGGAAAGTATGTAATATATGTTTCAGATACGGTTAAGACCCGTTTCTGACTTTTTTGTAAACAAATGCAAATATTCAGCACATATGCAGATAGTTCCGGTGTACCTTCCATTAAATCAGCTAGAACAACCGAGAACCACTGAGATACACCTAGAACAACCGAGAAACACTGAGAACAACACCGAGAACAAGCATGACTTGGCCGAGAACAAATTAACCCATCAACCATGTCAATGGTAGTATATATGCGGTAACCTGGTAACCTGACATGTAACCATGGTAACATGTATAAAGTGTTTATAGAACGGAAAAAGACTTTGTACAAAGTGCCTGAGGGGAGGGGAGAAAAGTTTTCACATTTTCGAACCTAAATACCACATAAATTTTGAATATGAAATTATAATGTAATTAAGCTTAATCTGTACCTACACAGTAGCCTAGCTGGGATTAAATTGTCAGCACACTCAGATATCTTATGCAGTCTGATTTACAGAGTGATTATCTATTAAGACAAAATGCATGAAATAAGTCTGATTAACTGATTAAAATGACCTGCAACAAAGGGAAACAAGCAACAGCATCTAATTAACGTGTATAGAGACATTCCTTAATTTTGTGAGTAATGGATTACAATCCACATCTCCACAATTGAAGCTTCCACAATATGTGTGCCATAGTAGTCATGAAGTCAAACTTATCTGTTCTTGGTCACTTAATGCTTGCTCGCGGTGTTCTTGGTGTTTCTCAGTTAATTGTTCTCAGTGTTTCTCAGTTGTTGTTGGTGTTTAGGACTTTAGGTACACCTGATAGTTAGCCAGAAAACTAGCTGGAAAACCTGGCTCTTCAAGCCGTTTTACTAGTTTTTCACACCTTCAGACTTTACACAACATGATTGTACATGTTGTATGGGCCGGCCGGGTATGGCTCGCCTGCCACGTCCATCAGAAAATGGCAATGGCCGATAGCTGCAGGCTACCAGAAAACAGCATCGTGAAGTTGTCTCCAGGTTGGACATTGGACACTCGAATATCCAATAAGTAACTTGTTGGATATTTGAAATTTTTATATTTTTTTTGTAAAAATAAAAGTCACAGTACTTTTTTTTTTAACCCACTTAGGTTATAAATGGCTTGGACTGCTAGGCCTTTCCAACTATAATATCTCACTTTCCCGCATCCCTGAAATATCTCCCGAGATATGACACTCCGAGTCACCCGCATATGAAATCCCTATTAGAATTTATCAAATCCACCTATGTCCAAAATATATTTTAATATATTATCCCATGTAGGTTATAAATGGCTTGGGCCAGCTAAGACCATGAAGACCTTTCCAGTGATATCTCACATGATCTCTAGACTCTTCCGCGGGTCACAAGGCACGAGAGAGGTCGTCACCACCTAAGTGTCTTACATGCTGATTGACTGGAACTGTGACATAGGCAGTCGTCAAACTAGAAGTGGCCCTGCCCATAAAGTCTCTTGAGAATTAATTTCCGTTTTCTTATTTTCACATGTGTTTCAAACTTTTTTCAGTCTGTGCAGAGTCATCAAATTTTGCATTTGAGTGTTCTGTAGTTCCGATGAGTTATGATTTTGAGAGGATACTTTGTAAAATATATTTATTTTCCTTATTATAACTCAAATTATTATTGGTGGAGAAAGACATTAGCAAAACAAGTAAATTGTTCATTCCGGTGGATGTTGACATATGTTGTGCTTCGCACGTGGAAATATTTACAAATGCAGTAGAGGTTCAAAGGCAATTCAGCCAAAAAAACCCAACCATTTTTAAAAAGAAACATTGCACCATTTCCAACGTCAGAGCATACGTTTTACATGTATGTAGGAACAATATTTTATGACTTGATTAATTGAAAATGACCAGTTTACTTAGAATCTTGTTCACAGAAATGACCCTGGTTGCCAGTTTGATTACAACGTAGTGCATTTGGTAAACTTAAGTAAGTTTCTAGACTTAAGAACTTTTCAAGAAACTGGGCCCTAATAAATAAATAAAGCTGCCAGGTACTGTTGTTGTACAATGTTGCATGTACATGATGTAGTCCAGGCAGGAGTTTTTAATAAAATACTAAAGTCTAAGTTGTGACTGAAGTCCATTTTGACGTGAGTCAAAACTTAGACTTAAGTATTTTCTAGAATTTTGGCCCAGACTTTTTTTAGATAATTTGCAAAGTGTGAACATATAACTCCTAAAATTTGTTGAAGTACTCAGAGCTATGAAGGGATTGGCTGAATATTATTATGATGATAAAAAGTGTCTCTCGCTGAGTTCAGTACTGTTTATCATGTTAGTAAGAGTGTATGATAATCATGATAATGTTGGGTTTTCTCACATTTAGGCGGAATGGCTCTGGTAAGGCCTGCTGTACTGCATCTCAAGTTATGCTGTACCTGTGCATGGCAGTAATGGTGGGGCTCCTGGCTGCTTTTGGCGTTTTCACTTTCCACTTGAAGACACAAGTTGAGGATCTGGACAAAAAAGTTAACAGACTGAATGGCAAATGTAGGTGCTAGAAGATGTTATTGTGCAGATTTCTTTCTTGCTTTGTTTCTCTGATTGCTGATATGTAAATATTTGTTTCATACTCATTGAATGCTGTGGCTTCATATTTGTATACCAGGCAGTCTAGGGGGACTCCCCCCTGTAGCATAGTGGTTAGAGCGTCCGCTCGGGATGCGGTAGGCAGGGGTTTGATCCCTGACCGCGTCATACCAAAGACATTAAAACTGGGAGGTTTTTGCTACTTAGCTTGGCACTTAGGTAAACGACTGGCCTGCTCGGGGTCGGTATAATAGTCTAAGTGATTGATTTCTTCTCAGCTGTGTCGGAATTGGCACCGAAAAACTGCCGGGCATAGATCGTTCGGCCTGAATTAACTCACCACACCTGTACTCGCAGACACCTGCATGCACCACCGAATCCAACTTGCAGTCGATGATATGACCATGAGTGGTTGAAAACCAACTTTAAGCCTGATTTCATCTGTACGACCACATTATTATCCTTTCCAATCCGGATTCACTTTAATATGTTGCATAATGGTTGCTTAAGATAGCAGGGGAGTCAGATTTTAGCATTATCAGAAAGGCCGCAGTACCAAATACATCATGAGTGTTAGTAAGTGGCGTGGTGTAGGCTACCTACTATTTTCCCCATTCTACCAATTTTAGGCTAGCTGAGCCCTGGCTACTGCTTGGCAATTTGCTATCTCATGTATCTTGAGGGCTATCTTAACTTGCTCAAAATTTGTGCATATAATAACTGTAACAGGCTGTACATGTATATTGGTGGAACATTGATCAGTGTTCAGCTTTGGCTTGGTGGGGATCATGGGAGTGCATAATCTGCTCTGCATGGCCTCTATTGCTGCAATGTTCAGCAAATCATACAGCCTTGGGCATACACAAACGTACCATTGTCCTGCAGGAACTGTCCATGCGCGAAGATGATTGACGATGCATTTTGGCAAAATTTTTTCTGGTTTCCAGAAGACGAAGATCGGCATCAGAAAAACACTAAAACAAGAGGTCCATGGACCTTAATTGGCGCTCTGCTTGACACCTGCAGTTGGTATGACATTGGCAATTTTCTGCAGACTTGTATCAAAAACTCACTGCTGCAGACTAAATCAGTTGAAACCTAGAGTTGACTCTCACACAGTACCTCACTATGTCAATTTTAGATCATTTGCGACACTTTAACTTTGACCTTTCAAGTTCACCTAATTGTCGATCATTTTCGACACTTTAATTTTGACCTTTGAAGGTCAAAATTAAAGTGTCGAAAATGATCGCCACTTCGGTGAACTTGTACGGTCATTGTGCCAGTGTCGCAAATGATCTAAAATTGACATCGTGAGGTACTGGGTGAGGGTCCACTCTAGGTTTCAACTGAG
>JAAUYG010105938.1_pt1 | contig 12380 bp, 8 predicted proteins | sample 7278091 | NCBI WGS metagenome assembly JAAUYG01 (sample SAMN14350201, study PRJNA611818) | marine sediment metagenome | isolation source: surface marine sediment (0.6m) | place: French Polynesia: Moorea | collected 2018-08
CGTAAACCGTAAACAAAAATAAAAAAAAAAGACAAAATGGCGGTGGCGGGAATAATTAACTGAAACCCTAATCATTTTTGACCCCCCCCCCCCCCCCCCGGGTCCTCGACAACAGCCACTCTCCAAACAATAGGACACTGAACAAGGGAATACTCGCAGAGTGAACTGCAGTGGAAAAATATATATGATATGGGGCAGGATCATATTATATGTGGCAACATATTATATGTGCTACCTATTTGTGCAGCCAAAAGACGCCGTCTGTCAGTGTATTACTTGTATCAACATTTAGTAGTTGATCCTCGAGGCTTACGCAACCATTTTCACAGGTATATATAAGTCCAATTCATTTAACCACATAATTTTTTCCTTGTAATGAAGAGTACAAGGTCCAGAGATCGAACTCCCGTTTTGCTAACATTCCTCAGTTATGGAACCCTTTACAGGTGTACTAGTTCTTTTACTTTAGCCCTGGGATATAAAAGCCTACAGGAATGACAAATGCGAAATTACAACGCACACATCACTCTAACAATGTTGCATCATACAATACAATGTGACGCAATCGCTCGATCGCATCAGTCATTTCTATGTAATTGAAAGTCTCAAAATCAACATGATTATTTATATTTTACAATCGGACTTCTCCGACAGCAACGTGTTTGATCCATCAAAATTTGGCATCGGGGTTACAGCTTCATACCGTGACCTTTGACCCGACACAGATACGTCTAAGCGTTCCATGACCGGATGTCAAGAGTTATCGCCATTGTTGCTGATCGATGGTCAAGGCGGGTGATGCAATTTTTGACAAAACATCGTCACTATTATTAGATCAATTTTGCCAGAATATAATGGCTACAGCAAAGTGCACGTGGGACGAGAGTGCATCTGATGATTCCAGAGCCACAAACGCTTCTTGTCGCATAACATTTGAATGATATCGTTAAAAACCGTTATGGACTTACTATTGTTATATTTGAGATGCCATTCATAGAGTGAACCATGATTGGCTTAAATACGTATTGGTCCATTACCCCTCCGCACATACAGCGCTCGTGCATTATGGAGCGTTTGATAATAATTCCCGCTTTTAACCTTCGCATACATCTTTAAAATTACTGCCTTTAATATATCAAATTCTAACATAGATCCAAATGAATTTAGTCTATATGATATACGATGCTCTAGAAATGAAATGAATAAATTTTGAAGGCTTTTCCCTGTAAAACTGATGGTTTGATAAACTGCTCCAATTTGCAGGGCAACGACCGGAAAGATAAACGTCCCTCAAACTGAATTCGAACGTGCGACCTACACCGATATTATGAAGTCGAAAATGTTCCCAATCAGCCCACGCACCGCTCTACTCCGCCAGACTACTGTGGTATTTGTTGCATTCTCCAGATCAAGCCTTTCTATGGTTTCTACATTTCTGGCGATGCCCTGTTATAGCACAGTGAAACCTGTCTTGAAAGACCATCCCATTGAGCACAAAAATGTGGTCTCTCAAGACAGGTGGTGAGGTGAAAGCGATGTGAGGTGGTGACATGTTCGATTACAATGAAATTTATAGTAATTTCTGTCAGGAATATATGGTCTTGCAAGACAAGTGGTCTGTCATGGCAGTGGTCTCTCAAGACAGCTTTCACTCTGATATGTAACTATATAACATGGTACGGTACCAGTGTGATTTAGCACATGTATGGGTCTTCCCTTGTGTCACAAAAGTGGAGGTTACCTTTTCCCTAAGACTAGTTTCCTTTTTGTTTTTGAATAACTTAAAGTCTTCTTTTTGTTTTTGTATAACTTAAATGTGTTCCTTGTGAACAAGTTTTGTTTCCCTTTCGAAGGAATTTGTAGCAAAGCGATTTTTTTTACCCGCGATGCTTAAGTTTGTTGAAGCACAAAAAATAAACGATCTTCCTCTTGTTGGTGGTTGAGCCCCGTCAGCGACAGCTAGGCATTGCGGAGGAAAAAAAGAACCTCGGTACTTGATAAATACACAACCCCAGAAAAAAGATAGTCAAAGAAAGCGATGTGTGTGTGAATGTTTCGTTGGGTTTTTTTTCGTGAGTGTTTGCAACACGACTGCAATGAGCCACCGACAATGCTGCGGTGTGATGCAACTGAGGGTATCTGTGTGTGGCTCATTCTTCCAACGCATTCGTCTTTCTTTATCTTAACATGCTTGAGGGCGAAAAAGAAATTTCAGGAGGATTTCATTCCAAAAATAAAATGGCATAGTTCAGGTCAGCAGCCTGCTTTGAATATGCAATGCCATTTGCACAACTACTTGTCGTAACTGTGGCAAAATTATAATATATAAGGAATATTGAATTTTAAATTATGAAAAATAAAATTACTAAAATGCTGTATTTGTTTGTAATGGACGTAAATATCACTATATTTTTTTCTGGGGGGGGGGGGATAGTAGCCTCATTAGAATATACTGCATTTATTATTGCACAGTTACTCTGAGTTGAAAGGTGTAAGCATTAATTATGACGATTGAAGAAACTGTTGCTGCATGTACATAACTGTTGTCAATGGCCCAGCAAAGGGCCAGCACTACCAAACAGGACCTCTATTTCTCCTTACGCTTGTCCCTCGCACCCCCGGGCTCGCACCAGAAACTGTGTTAATGACCTCCATACGCACGTGGGGAGACTGATGTGACGATAAACTACAATCACGCCACCTGGCGAATGGCTCCTATGATGGTCACGCCACCTGGCGAGCGTCTGCCAGTACAGCGTGTAAAGTAAGCTGGGCATCCAACGAAGCAGCCGCTATTACGCGCCACGATGTCTCTGCGGGCGGCACCATAATAACACATTTAACATTTAAATTTCGTCAAGTAACCCTCTAACGGAAGTTGATTGGCTTGTGTGCTTTCTTTGAGCATCTCTACTTGTCAGCATGGCGGCGTATGTAGTTTTGTTATAGGTCTTTGACGCACATTCCTCACACCCTTTCTGTTTATTTCATTTCGAAGTTTCTCAGTCGTTTCTGTTTTTTTTTCTTTTTTCTTAAACGACACACTTTCAAATTTTCAGAATGAGCACCGTTTTCTTCCAAATATCAAATTACACCTGTATATAAACGCAATAAAAATGAGGAACTCCTACTAAATTAAGCTCACATGAATAACCTATGTGAAATTAAATGAAAATGTGAACGGGCTCGCTTACGTAATTGTAATTATTGTAATTGTTATTGTTCTCCAAATATGGAAGGAATGAGTCTAGTATAAAAAAGAAACCGTCATGCATTTACAAGTTGGATTATCTTTGACAAGAAGCATGCTATCCCAACGGAACTTGATACCATTCTTGAAAAATGTCAAGATACAATGTAATACATATCAACAATGCATATACCATATACTCAAACTATCTAGCATTAATATAAATATTGTACATGCATTCAATTTATGACACACAGAGTAGCATGGATCACATCGTTAGAGAAAAATAACACTTTGATACTGCAGACGAGACGACATCAAAGTAGCTTACAAAAATGTAACTCCACCCTCAGGTGTTTCAAGATACAAAGGTGTATCACCTTTATACAAGATGAGGGAGCACGCTGCTGCTGGTGCTTCTGCCAGCAACTGAATCGTTTCTGTTTTCTATAATTGCAGCCCCCAATGTTTATAGAAAGGGAAAGGGTAGCTAGCGTACATCCTTGTGACTGGGTGGCAGATGTCCTATGGTCCTGAATTAAAAGGGAATACGAGAAGCTTAGTTTCCTGTTTTTGTCTTTGCTGTGCCGAGCAAATACGAATCAATGTGTCTCTCCCTGTGTTCACACCAAAACAAATTGTATGGAAGGCCGGTTATACACGGTGAAAGGCAAACAGATGTGGCTCGATATCTATACTGGTATGCTCTCTTTCTCTCTGAAACCGAACATTAATTCCGCAAATTATTCCAGTTAAATTAATCAACTTTAGGGCCACTTTTTGGAGATATTCATGACGAAAGCTTTGGTGAAAGAGGAATTTCAAGCCTCAAAGCAAATGATAATTGGCTTGAACTCGACGAAGCCACGGAGCATTGTCTAAGACATTAGGGATGAAGGCTATAATGCCCTCCCTGACTGCACGTCGAGTCAGCTAACCATCAACATCATGTCGACATTTTGAAAGTGAGCTCTTCCATGAAGACCATGATAAAGATCTGTTTATTGTAGTCAGCTACTAAACCTTCTCTTTGTATTCGGTACTGTCTACAATGGCTTTGTATGGGCTCAAGGCTTTGGGTGAGGCAGTTGATCTAGGTAAGCGAACATATTGTGGTGTTACACAACACTGCAAATATTATAACAGTTGTACTAGAGAACCAGTAGCGAATACAATGAATCGTGTCGAACACGATAAGTTAGTGCTGCTGTTGAAATTGAAGCTGGGCCTTCAGCTCGTGGAAGACAATGAATGAAGTTTGTATGATGTTTGTAAACTATATTTTTACTGTACCAACAGTTTTTAGATTGCTAAAGAACCCAACCAAGGTTTTAAGTGTCGTCGTGAATATGAAGTCTGTAAACTATATTTTTACAGTACCAACAGTTTTTACATTGCCAAAGAACCAAAACAAAGTTTTAAGTTTAGTTAAACATTTGAAGTCTATTACTTGCATCGTCTTGTATCATTCGGAAGCCTAAAAATCTGTGCAAGTATATACTTGATTTGATTTAAATAAGGCAGCATGGCTATTTTTGTACCATAGAAACGAGAACGCTATTCAGAACACGTTGGCTCTTCCGAAAACGACTACCAATCATGCAAAGCAGCGCGGGCAAGGGGCTCAATTGACGTCTCGTAATGATGGCCTTTTCTGATCGTACATTCCAGGTCATGTGTATAGCCATGTAGCAGCGGTATTTCGGAGCCGTGGAGGAGGAACATAGCCCACGTTGCCTAGTTCTGTCTAACCACATTCACCAACTCACAGTTGTTACGACTGACTCGGGAATAATCCCAGAAAAAAGGGTTTACGACGGCGAACCCCATCATCACACCTGGTCCCCGCGCCGACATTACGCAGGGAACCGGCTGTCCAAGAATGGAACTCCCCTTCCAGAGGTACGTACGCTTTATGAGCGGTACGAAAGTTATTGGGACGTTGAAAGCATTCCAGGACGAGGAGGAGCGACCACCGCGAGGTCAGGAGATATTTTAAGAGCTCCACACACACAGAGAAGGCTTCTCTTCGGATGAGTTTTTGTAGCAATACAAAACCCGTATTCCCTTTCTGATTCCAAGGCAAAGGATTCATGGCGTCTACTGCACCGGGACACTTTGAAAGGCTTCCATTGTCCCTGTGACGTCATGGTCCAGTGACGGGTTTATTCTGTGGCCTGGTAATCAGTTATGGAACCGGTTCAAGGCTGCAGAAGGCAAACTAAATAACAGCCGAGTCTCGCTTGTAATAAACGACTAGGTAATGACTCAAAGAAGCCATAGTCATCTAGTTCAAGGATTAAAGCACTAAACACTCATACATAACCAGTTCGAAGTCTGAACTTAACAATCGCGTGGCTATCAATGGTTTGCTATGACTGTTGCCTTAGTCAAAACTGAGCTGTCAGTATTTTCGGCCATAGGAGTCACTGCAATTTTCGATTTTCAAAAGAAAAAGTTGCTAATTCCATTGTTATCAAGTCTTCCAACTTTGTAACCTATCTATCTTGCAAAGCTCATTTAATATTCTTGTATTAATAGAAATCGCACGGAGTGAAACTAAAACGATACAAGGTACGCAAGGAAAGCTTTGTGGCGACCACGTTTAACGTTTCATAGCAGCTAGAAGGCTCCGCATAACGTGAAGATTATTCCATATTTGAAAGTGACAAGACTTTCATGGATGAAAGAATAGCACTCAAAGCCAAAGTCATCAAAGGACATCTTGAGAAAATGCTGGTGGGGTACGTAAGATAAATATTTAAATCGTCCAAGTTTGTGATGGTTAAGTAATTTTAACCAAAGCCTGTGATTGGTTAATATAGTATTTGAATCATCCCCCGTTCTGATTTATCTGGCAGTAATCTTAAGGCGGTATTCCAATCTAGGTTCTCCTGTCCTGAGTCTGGCCTCTGTTTTGACACCCAGGTTGTGTTGTGGGGGAAACCCCATCGCCGAAGCTTACTGAAGTTTCCACCACACTTAGGAAACACGTAAACTACATGGTACAGAGTTTCGGGACATTGGCGGGTGGTCTCATTCCCTCATAACAGCAGTTGACCTCGTTGCGGTCTCCGTCTGAGAGAGAGAGAGAGAGAGAGAGAGAGAGAGAGAGAGAGAGAGAGAGCAGACGAACACCACAGTTACTTGTCCAGATGTATTCTTGTTTGCACTTTTTGCACAGACACATCAAGCACACCAGGACATGGTAAATCAAACAGCCAGATAGAGAAACTAATATCCGGTGCTTTTTTTTTTTTTAGTATAAAGATAAAGAAAGTGCCATCGAAGAATTGATGACGCGTCAAGATTGCTTATGGCAAGGCTCGTGGTAGTGGTTGCTCCGGCAATGACTGTATGCTATAATACTGGTGTTTTTTATGAAACCAAAACGCCAACACATAGCCCAGATGGAGGCTGTGGGAAGTACCATGTGGTACGGCATAAAACGGCTAGTATCCCAAATAATCCATATTTGTAATAGCAATCAGAGGGAACGAATGCCTCAAGCTCAATAAATCTCTCATGTTTTAGGTAGATTTGACGACTAGTTGAGGTAATCGGACACTAGTGACCCGCTTCTCGAAACATCCTACGTCTGGAGATAATCTTACAGTGGTGATTCCAATGATTTTAATACCCTGGGGTTCTTTGAAGGCTTACGATTTATTTTGGAAGTACGTAGCGTGTTTGGAGAAATCGTACCCAAAGTGAACACAAATCTTATAGATATAAAGTGGATTAAGGCGGAAACTTTATTTATATGACATAAGTTGACATTTCTATGGTAGATATTTCATTCGGATCATAGGACGCGATGGAAATGCGGTTTTAAGAACCGACTGAACTTTGATTCGGTTACTTCCGTGATGACAATGAAGCAGGCTGGATGTAGGCACAACAACCCTGCCATTGTTACACCCAGGCACACCTGGTATGCAACGGCCATTATCGAACTCGCAACCGTACTACCTCGAAGAAGCAAATGCTGATAGACTGGGGCCCATAAACGGGACTATACTTCAACTGTATTAGAAATGTATCAGACACGTAATAAATAACAATACACATTAATGTATGTCTTACTACAAATGCCGCCTCCAATTGCATTCCTCACTGAAAACATTTTGCAAATAAATACTTCGGAATATATGACGCATGGTATTTTAAAGAGTTTGCCTGCAATCAAGTCAACTTTGTCCTTGGTTCTTCTAGTCTCTACAATATATCATATTGGTAACCGGCGCGTGAATGCGCAAATTAACCACTGAAATAAGGACTGACGTGTAGAACATCTTCGCCTTCTGTGGACAGGAATGGTAAAGTCAGAAGGTTTGCAGGCATACAACAGGTTGGGGTTATAGGGAAGAAAATACAGGTTTGCCTGAACTAACAATTGCCATCTTCGCCTTCTGTGGACAGGAATTGGTCAGAAGGTTTGAAGGCATACAACAGGTTGGAGTTATAGGCAAGAAGATACAAATTTGCCTGAATTAACAATTGCCATTCTGACTTACCAGAGCCATATGCGAGCACGCAACAATGTGAGTTATAGCTGTGTTTGTAGGACAATGCTATTTGCGCGCTGCAGATCGTTCTATCACTGTTATACGAGTGCGGACACTTTTTATTCCAGCGCGACTATGTCTGCATTTCACGTCAAGTGGATTGTGAAAGAGCGTAATTTTCCATCGAGCCTACGCGCAAAAAGTCCTTAGGACGATAGGAAGTTCGAAAGAAATCATTTGTTGCGGGCATTCAATTTTAGCAGAGCGTAACAAAAAGATGAAGATGAGGTCCAAGTCACACCATCAATGACAGATTATACGTTTATATGTTGAAATATTATGTACTTTACAAAATCTAAGTTAGGCATAAGAAGTTACACACTTTGAAAATCGTGCGAATTCCCTTCCCTGGAACAACGCTTGAAACAACAGCTTGTACTCCAGCAACTCAGATGAGTAGTGACTTAAGGCGTGTACGTTTATTGTCTACCGGTATTCAAAAACAACCCATTTCGTGCAAACACTCTTAATTTGATTGGACCATTATATCTCCCTGACTGACAACACTCCCTGGCACATGTGGATTATTACAGAGCAGCCGTTCCAGGAACGACATATTATTATGCATCGGCAATGAGTACTCTGTGCATCCGACGTCGTCGACATGACTTAGCACTCGCCGAACCCTTGGACATTTGCTCAGCTCTATGGAGTCAGACGCGGGCCTCCCGTGCGGTACTCCCCGCGGAAGGAGTAGATACGCACGATTTGGGGAGATGGAGAGCAGATCTCACACTTACCAGACAAGCGTTTGTTTGATGAGCCAGATCCAGAGTACAGAGAGAGGAGGAAGCGGGGGAAAGCCAGGGAGGAAGGGAGATTGCGGAGGAGAAGAGAGGGACCACAGAGAGCCGGGATAGTTAGCAGGCCTTTGGCATGGTCCATCTCTCGATCGTAGCTCCATAATTCGAATTTCCCCGTTGTTATTCTCCATAAGTTGCTATAGCTGTATACTTTTTCCAAGATACAGTTTTTGTTTTGGTTTGACTGTAGTAACTGCATGTAGATCATATTAAAATACTGGACGTGGTTTTGTCTGGGATGGTAAGAATTGCCAACTGTTAGTACAGTATATAAAATGTAACTCATATTAGAAATTATGCAAGATATATTTATACGCTTCTCAATTCAATTAAAGGAGGCTCAAATTTCATATAGAACACTTCGAAATAAAATCTCTTAAATTCCTCGGCTTAGCCTTCGTAGTGGCCCACCAGTAAAGGGTTTATAAATAGCAGCGGGAGTTTTAAGTCGGCTTGACTTCCTAAAGTTCTATCTGTTCCCATTCGATATCCGTGCCCCAGTCTTTGCCCTATCTTTATTACCAAGTGGGGTTTTTTACTTTCCTGGTTATTTGTTTTACACTTTAAAATCGTTATCTTTTGTTGGAGCTTCCCCTAACAATCCGACAGTTCACTGGATCATCTGATCAGGTGCACGCTAAGGGAAAACAAAATCTCTCAGAGAGCAACCCAAAGCCACATACTGCCTTCACGCTTGGACCCTGTTCCAGAACTTTACCGTCACTTCAAGTTACATCCAAGACAAGAAGCATCCCATTTCCGCCTAGGCCTGATGCCACAAATCGGTAGGATCACCAGTTTGCCACAAATCTAAGGCAGGCAATGTTGAGGATAGCTAGACAAGTCTGGGGCTATACAGCCGGATGAAGACTCGGTGAAACGTCATTAGTCAGCGCTGGCGGGAATCCGTAACAGCGGACCCTGATTTGCGACGGACGAAGATTTCTTTTTTACCGTGGTTTACCACCACTCGGGTTTCCGCCAAGTACCTCCCTCTGTCTGCGAACCTCAAGTGCAAGCAAAACGCTAATGGAAAATAAACAAACTCCGCCTGGTTTGCTTTGCCATGGCCCTCTTGGACGAACTAACATCAGCCCGCAATTAGCGCTTTTACAAAGAGTGAACGGTGCACAATTTCCAACAAAAACGAGTAACTCCTAAGTGGCATAGGAGGCCGCCTGTTCCCTGCCGTGCCGTGGTTGCAGCAGCAATCCCAGACTGCATTGCATTGGGCGGGGATTCCCCCTGGAGGCAACGGAAATCGTCTGCACGGCAGAAACCGGAAGTGGCGTACATAAGGCCGCCAGTTAAGCCTTTTTTCTAGGACGCCGAGGATGATGTGAGTTAACGTAATAGGTGCGATAAAATACACTAACAATAATAAGCCAAAATGTAAAAAAGATAATTATATCTATTGCCTTTTTATTTTTAATACTATACAAAAAGGTGGAATCATCCTTCATTGAAGCAAACTCGGATTTGGGGACGTAGTTCCGGAAAAAAACGATATCCACATGGGTTGAAGATTGAATCGTGCTTGATAGATATAGCTGACGAGCCCCCGATCTCCTCCACCTCCAACACACAACCGACCTTCCAAATCCAGTTGTTCGCGCATGCCCAATGTACATCGTATAAGCACACCTGGGGTGGACGGATACTCATGTGGTCATCTATATCAAATGTTTTCATACGCATGGCCCTAAACTAAATACCTAGGACTACTTACTCACCCATCTGCCATAGTGGCAAGTCGTGTAAAGTAAGCTAACAATCCAAACCAGGGTCTGCTAAGGAGAAAAATAGTCTTCTTCAACGGTAAACTGACTCCTATCCACAATTACATGTACATGTAGTTGCCATTGCAACTCGTGCTCTGCATAGCAACGTAGTCAGACAGGGTTTGGCAATGGGCACGTGTCCCCCATGGCAGCTGGACCTGGTTCACCTTCATCACCATTATTTCTCGTTAACTACATGTAGGTCCTCTGGCTGAGCTAACCACGTGTTGCTCCCCACCGGAAACCGTACCATGCAGTGAACATGTCACAATGCGTTACACCGTACAAAACCGTAACACCGAGAAAAGGCCACATCCCTCACGACTTTTATGTCTGCGCAATATGGTTTTAGTTTAACGGAAACACATTTTAAATTACGTAATTGTCCTTTTTTGCATCGTCTTGTCTCGGTTTGTCGTAGCCTTCCACTGCGAAGTGTATAAAGCTGTCAATGGAGGAGTAATGGTCTCATATAAGAATGGCAACCGGACGATAAAACGTGTTTAACAGCCGATATTTAGCGCCGGTGTTTCCTGATGTTACTAAATCGAATCCGTAAGACTATGACGTTATATAGTTTGCTGCTTACTTACCCTGTCACGCTTGCCCCTTTACAGTAATTAAATGTACTTAATTTAGGGTTCTTCACAGGTAAAAACGTCGTAACCATTTCAAAAGTCATAGAACCCAATGTGGCTATTTCTGGGAAGATAGATATGGAACGTTTATAAAAGGCGACATGCGGACTGTAATTCTTTGAAAGCAGAAAAAAGCAAGGTTAGTAAGGTTGAAAAAAGGTAAAGTTCCTTCTATCACATTATGGCACATTGTAACAGTGTGTTTTGATCTGGTAGACACTGTGACTACACAGAATCATTTGTTTATTAGTCTAACTTAATGAATAAAGACATAACGATGAGGAGGTATTGTAAACAAAGTGAGAGATGTGAGCTGTAATTCTCTCATAACCGGTGAGGAAAACAATTAATGCACATCTAGACACCTCTTGCTGCTTTTTATGTAGTGCCATATTCTGGTGTTGAAATTCACCATGACACAGTGCCAAGACCTGGAACTGGATACTGTTTGAAACGTTTCAAACTACTTCCGGAGCCTACAAGCAAAACCATAAAAGTATACAGTACTTATACGCTTTGGACGACCTTGCGGACCATAACCTGCCATGGGTACTTGTGTTGGCCTAGTAGATGTCTGGGAATCGAGCTCTTTGGCTTCTTTTCATGTTCTTCATTATCACTATCATCATCGTTGGTAGTAGTAGTAGTAGTAGTAGTAGTAGTAGTAGTAGTAGTAGTAGTAGTAGTAGTAGTAGTAGTAAAACACAATGTGTTTTACTCATAGTAGTGGTCGTTGTGGTGGTGGTGGATGCTTTGAAGGTGGTACCAGTACGTAGGAACAACAGAAGTAGAGCCATTTGAAGTAGTGCTTGATATGGCCGATTGTGGCGACTAAATCGGCAGTACAAAAGAAAGCAGCCACAAATTCTATTCATGAGCAAATATGTGCAGTCCACAGATCGTTCGTGCCTTAGTGCCATCAATTACACACAAGATAAATCGGTGTGTAACTCCGAGCGTGACAGATATTGAGAACCAGGGGTCAATCAGCCTGAAAGGGTCATTACTATACTACGGAATTAACAGCCAGGAGGTCAAGCCCTTGACGTCAATCTACGGAGTGCCGACTGCGTCAAAAATACGCACGCACACTGCGAGATACATCTGTGTTAGCCTTAATGCTCCATCACGATTATGGCAGGTGCAATTTATCTTTGTCTAGCGTGATGAAGCTGGACCTGTCAGACGCCTCCTCAGCGCATGTTTCAGTTATTTATTCACTCTCTAAACTGGGTGTGTTGTATGGCATGCTATGGGAGAGAGCGTGTGAAGCAGGAGTGGGGCTTTTGAGAACTGTTAGCGGGCCCCGCTGGGGACGGTAGAAAGGTCAACATAGCCCTGGGCAGATTAAAAGAGTTACGGTGGGAGTTTCCAGGTGCAATATGCTGCTTCGGTGGTGC
>JAAUYG010240006.1_pt1 | contig 12380 bp, 14 predicted proteins | sample 7278091 | NCBI WGS metagenome assembly JAAUYG01 (sample SAMN14350201, study PRJNA611818) | marine sediment metagenome | isolation source: surface marine sediment (0.6m) | place: French Polynesia: Moorea | collected 2018-08
AGTAGCTGGCTAACCTTTAACTAAAGGTCATTCCCCTATCCGCCAACCTGGGGACGCGCCGGGGTTGCTCTGTGGGCTGAGCACCTGGGAAGATAGCCCAGGCTCCCCGGAGTCCGTTTGTAGACTTAAGATTTTTCAAGACACTGGACCCTGATATTTTCGGGTTAAATGTAACGCCAACGCTGTTTTAGTGTTCAACAACAAGGTATTATACCTACAGGTACTAAGATTTTAAAATTCAACTGTACTTCTATAAGGGCTAATTCAGTTAAATAAAGTTTGTGTAGAGCATCTATATTGGTGGTTGCACAGACCCACCCCCACCCAGAGTGACGTAATCTACTGTGATGTGTACTAACCTGTGTATTTCCCTGCTCCAGGCGAGTCCAGACCAGATGGAGGCTCAGCTAGATAACGGGCTGATCATCGGGCACGCCTATAGTATCACTGACTGCAGACTGGTAAGTCATGTAGCTTACAATATAACTGATTGCTGCCTCCAATACCATTGTGTGCAGACTGGTACCTGTAGGCCATGTAGCCTATAGCATCACTGACTGCACTGCAGGCTGGTGCATGTAGGCCATGTAGTCTAGAGTGTCACTGGGTGCAGACTAGTACATATACGAGGTCATGTAACCTAGAGTATCACGGACTGCAGACTGGTAGTTGTTGGTCATGTAGCCTGCAATATCACTGACTGCTGACTGGTACATACAAGCCATTTAGCCTACAGTATCACTGACTGCAGACTGGTATGGCATGTAGCCTACATTTATCACTGACTGCAGACTGGTTGATGTAGTTCATGTAGCCTACAGTATCACTGACTGCCGACTGGTGCATGTAGATCATGTAGCCTACAGTATCACTGACTGCAGACTGGTATATATAGGCATATATGTACATGTAGCTAACACGGGCTCTAATGGTACAGATATCATTCAGATCTTTGGTTGTGTGTGTGCGGTATCTGCCGCAATGATTTTGTATTATATTGTCTGTATTCCGTCTGATCCTCTTTATTCTTAGTATTCTGAGTGATCACGCTGTGCTATTAACCTCACCCAAACACAACCACAGTCATACTGAGCCAAGCTATTTGCTTAATTTACATACAACTCACCACTTCTGCGTACTGCTTCTGGATAAAACCACCAGGACGTACTCTCTGTGAGTATTCAGAAAAAGGATCAACTGAATGCCGACGATTCAAGTATGAATTTTTTTTCAACAGTTTAATCGATTGTTTGAGTTTGACTGAACCCAGTATATTCCCTTTCCCCCAGGTCGCTGTGGAGACGTCCCGGGTGTCGGGTCAGATCCCCATGGTGAGGGTGCGTAATCCCTGGGGGGATCACCACGAGTGGCAGGGCGCCTGGAGTGATGAGTGAGTTCTGGAAGCGGAGGAAGAAAGGAATAACCTGTTATTTTAAATGCTTATGTTAGGGTTAAATATTATCATTGGTAGTGTTACGTACATAGAACAAAAACAAGCCAGTACGAGCACAAACCTGGAAGTGAACAGTACTTGTTTTCTCGCAGATATTAAGTAATATATTATAGTATATATGAATCTGAATATACAGGTTACCCATAGTATTACATACATGTAGATTTGCCAATATGAAATCTGCCACGCTGGTTTAGTTCGCGAACATACATGAAGTGTTCAGTCTGTACCGTGCAGGTAGTGTACTAGTAGTAGTGTGTGTGGCCAGTATTTGTGTGTTTACATGTAGCTGTCTGTGCTGTCTTTCAGCTCTGAGGAGTGGACGCTGGTGCCTGACGAGGAGAAGGAGGAGTTGGGCCTTACCTACAGTCACGACGGCGAGTTCTGGTCAGTGACACTGCAGATATATAGAGGCGAGACAGGGCTATACAGCTGTGTACTGGCAGGGTGGTGGTGGTGATGGTGGTGGCGGTGGTGATGCTGCTGCTGCTGCTGCTGCTGCTGCTGCTGCTGCTGATGATGATGATGATGATGATGATGATAATGATGATGTGGAGGAGGAGGAGGGGAGGAAGAGGGGGAGGATGACGACGTTACTGCTGCTACTGATAATGATAACAATAATGAAGACGACGACGACGATGATGATGCTAGTGATGATGACGATGCTAGTGATGATGATGCTAGTGATGATGATGATGCTAGTGATGAGGATGATGACGGTGATGATGATGATGATGATGATGATGATGATGATCATGATCATGACGACGACGACAAGAATGATGATGGTAACACTAGCACGACTTCACCAAGGATAACAAGGACAAAGTAAATGACAACGGAAACCAATACAAGACAGTGGCGACAGTGGTTATGTCAGTGATATCATGATGATGATGATGATGGTGATGATGATGATGATTGCAAATATGCATTAACGTGAACAGTAATGACACCGTATGTAAAATAACTTTGACAGTGATAATGATTTTGACAAATACAAAGAAGACTTCGATGATGATGATGATGATGATGATGGTTGTGATATTCCAGGATGTCGTTCAGTGACTTCAGCCAGGAGTTCCAGAGGTTGGAGATCTGTTACCTGGGCCCGGACACCCTTGGAGATGACGCCGACGCTGACAGGGATGAGGGACTGTGGAAGTGGGAAGGAACTCTACATGAGGGCGGCTGGCGGCGGCGGGTCAACGCCGGGGGCTGCCGGAACTACCCTCGTCAGTGCAGAGTGCAGTCACGGGGTTGCGTTGGGGTGGGGTGGGGTGGTGTGGGGTGTGGGTGGTCGTGGATCTACACCAGGGGGTTGCAGGGACTACCCACATAAGTACAGGCACAGCTAGGGGCTGCAGGTGAAGGCCTCAGGCGCCAATCAATAATACCATGATTTATGAACAAAACGCAGGGACAAAATGCAATCAAGCAATGAAGCTTCATTGTCGAAAAGAAACAGCTTTATACAATGTCATACACGGGCTGGATTGATCTCTGGAACTAAACAAGCGTGTACAAAACAGACGCAGGGTGGATGTGGGGGTGGATTTGTTAGAGTTATCGGGTTGGATCGTAGTATAGGATCTACATGTACATGTACCTCATTAATAGACCTTGGACGATTAGTTCACGAACAGCTTGCGTAAACTTCCGATAGGGTTTGTTTGATATTGCTGACTTACTGCACGTTTCTGTTAATAGTATCTGGATATACATGCAACTGTCCCACCACGATATCGCACTGTGAATGTTGCTGTTTCAGAGACATTCTGGACCAACCCCCAGTACCACGTGACTATTGAAGAACCAGATGATGACAATGAGGATGGAAATGGGGCCATCATAGTGGGACTCATGCAGAAACACCGGCGGAAGATGCGCTCGGAGGGAAAGGACAACGAGACGATTGGCTACGCTATATACGAGGTGATGGAGGCATACGATGAATATAATAATAAGGCTTTGCGACTGCGCATTCTGCAAATGTTCTGATTTCAGATAATCGCTAAAAGTGTGCATGGGCTCGCGAGGCCGAGCGTAGAGTTAATTGTAACCGCATGTCATATCAACACACATGCTTACAACAATGTAAAATCGGGTATTTATGTTATACTAAATAAGTTTTAACTATGAACGATATCAACCACAAAAACCTGAATAATAGCTAAATTATTCTATATTTTTTCTCAAATCTTATAGTTTTTAATCTTGTATATAGTCTTCACTGAGACACCATAATCGTACTATAGTCTGTTCCTCGTACAATCTGGCATTTTGTGAATAGAACACAGTATTTACCAATATTGTCAACGCGATATCAAAGCCTAGTCACTCTACGCACACTGTTATGCAATTTCCGCCCACCAGCTGGATGACCCGGACTGTGGCACGCTATCCCGCCGATTCTTCGACACACACCAGATGGCGTCGAGGTCGCCGTCTTTCATCAACACTCGCGAGATTTCCGATCACCACGAACTTCCGCCCGGACATTACGTCGTCGTGCCGTCCACGTTTGAGCCTAACTCGGAGGCGGACTTCATTGTCAGGGTCTTCAGTCAGAAACAAGATCTAGTAAAGTACGTTCGGTCAGAAACACGACCTACATTGTACTTTCTTCTGTGTTCAAAAGCAGTGTCTAGTAAAAGTACATTAAAGCATGCCAGAAACACGATTTGCATGCATTATAGTACGTGCAAGTGCGTGCAGCTACGAAAAAATCTAATAAATTGCATTCAGTGAGAAACAAGACATAGCAAAGTATAGGTTCAATGAAAAACAAAATCTGATTCATTCAGAAAGAACGCATAGTCAAGTGCACTCAATAAAAAAATAGAATAAAAAAATAGATCTAATGATATACAGTATATGATCCAGCAAATGCTTTCAGCCAGAACAAGATCTCATTCAAAACACCTAGTAAAGTGCGTTTATTCGGAAAAAAGGGACTAGTAAAGTATATTCAGACAGAAAGAACGCTTTGTAGAGTGAATTAGTTTGGAAACTGGATCTACCAGTACATTCAATCAACCTTGCTAGCGTGGGCTCATCTTGGTGTAAGCGGAGGAAGAAGACCTAGCAGAGTGCAAGTGAGTCTTCTGAAGCAATATAAACTAATTGGACTTACATGTACGCTATACAAACTATTTGGCTTTATACGGATTGGTCCCATCGGCCCCTTCGTTGTATAATACAACGACGACAATATAAATTGGCCAAACAGCACTTGGTCATTGACAAGAAAGAACCCTAGATTGAATTCGAACTCCACACCTATCTATAGGCCAAACAATCTTTACTGCTAGACTGAATTGTTTGAAAGAAGTAGCACGGCATCTGTTTATGCAAATCAGTCGCACACTGTCTTAACCTCGTGCCTGTCTCAACCAGTGAGTTAGACGATGCCACCGGTACCGCTGATCCAGACGAAGAGGAGCTGGGAGAGGACAATGAGGATGACCAGGCGAAGGTTGAGCAGGGACTGGAGGCCTTCAGAGAGACAGCAGGACAGGACGGCGAGATAGACGCGTATGAACTCAAGGACATGCTCAATGATATCTTCCTACAAGGTCGGAAAGAGCGTTTGTGGGATTGTTTGCTAGTGTATAGATGTTTTACTCCAGTTATACCTGAGAAGTAGTAGGAGTAGCAGCAGCAGTGGGATATGTAGTAGTGGATATATAGATTGGATACCCAACGCATATGTACATGACATACTGTAGTAGTGTATGGATGACGGTAGTAGTAGTAGTAGTAGTAGTAGTAGTAGTAGTAGCAGTAGCAGTAGCAGTAGTAGTAGTAGTAGTAGTAGTAGTAGCAGCAGCAGCAGTAATGATGATGATTGTGATGATGATTATGATGATGATGATGATGATGATGATGATGATGATGATGATGATGATGATAGTAGTAGTAATAGTCAGTAGAAGTGGTAGTAGCAGTTGTAGTAGCAGTAGTGATAGTTGTTGTTGATGGTGCTGATGTGAACGAACTCAAGCTAAAGGTACAGTATCTATCAACACTGTCCAGTTCAAGAACAACTCAGAGTTACACTGCCTACTAAAGGAAATTCTTCTGTGCTAAACACAAACTTCAGCAAACAAGGTTACCCCTTAACAAACCTTACTTTATATGAACTTATATATGTTATAGGATATAAGCATTTCTAACACTTCAACTGTAATTGGTCCAAAATTTACGGTTGTATTCATACTGTTCATAATTCATGCTTTGTCGCCACTTTCACTAGCATGGCGTGAGCGCTGACTTCCAATTCAAGAAACTGTCGCTAGGAATGCTATGACCCATGTATATATTTAATTTGCGTATTGACATACATGTGTAAAGTCGGATTCTGTCTCCCCAGAGTTTGAATTTGATGGATTTAGCGTGGACATGTGCCGGAGTATGGTTGCTATGAGTGATGTATCCTTCCATCTTGTGGCGCCTAAACACTGTACGCCACAGGGAAGAATCTCAGTAACTACACTAACAATACTAGGATTATTAAACTAGAATTAAATTATTAAAAAAGTAGAACAAGTTGAACATAGTACAATATTATGTGTGATCAGCAAAAATAACGCGGATTAATAGCACAAATATTACAGTGAATTCTAGCAGCAATACTCCATTATTTTCTTGATCAAAATCACATTTTAATGTGTTTTGTAAATATGTTACCAAATTATATAAAGTAAAGTGTGGCGTCTATATATACAGTAGCATTTTCACCAATGAAACGGTCACTTAAATTTCTATTGACCTTGACCTGAGTGCTCCAGACTGACATGTCCGGGAAACTGAACTACAGGGATTACCAGGATCTGTGGAAGGACCTCACCATGTGTAAGGTAGGCATACAGACAGCAATAACACAAGGACGATACATTAACCACATAGAGCGTCGGCTGAAATCCAGTGATAATTTTAAAGAATGTTGATCATAATCTGATAATGCAGGCAGAAATATACTGCTGATGTTGTCGATCATTGATAATTTACGCAGAAATACATTGAAATACATTGCTAAAGTTACAGAACAGTGGCACTGTAGGGTTACATGTAAAGGTTGTAGAGGGTTCATAATCATCGGCGGAAATATACAGCTAATGTTATAGAACATTGATAACGTGGGAAGAGATATATTGTTATTGTTTAATATAGAACAGTAATGTTATAGAACATTAGGCCTAATAATAACGTAGGCGGAAATATACTGCTAATATGAGAGAACGTTGATAACGTAGGGAGAAATATATTGTTAATGTTATAGTACGTTGGTAACACAACGAGGGTATACACATGTACTTATAATGTTATAGAACGTTAATATCGTAGACGGAAATAAAAAGTATGCTGCTAATGTTATACAACGTTGCTAACGTAGGTAAAAATGGCATTGCTACTGGGCTACTGGGAAACGCTGATAGCATGCGTCTTATACATGTACTAAACAGAAAAAGAGTCATAACGTAAAGATGAACTTCAGATTTTAGTTTTGCTGAACTGTGACTCTCTAAGGTAATATTACATGGAGTGTGTTCCAGAAAGCGTTCAGGAAGTTAGACGAGGATGGTAATGGCTACTTCAACAGCTTCGAGTTCCGGCGAGTTCTGAATGCTCTAGGTAGGCCATACAGTCTCCTCTTACATGTAACTCTGGTCTCACTGTGTGGTTTTCACAGCATGCCTCTATCCAATATCATCCCAATTAAATCTGACCAACAATTTGTCATATACGGATATACTTATATATTGACTTACTGTACCGGTATTTCCTACTTTCTGCGGTGATCAGTACAAACTATATTTTAATATGACTGCAAATTATATATTGATTAATTAATTGAAAATGGGTTGATATCGGTAACACTTCTAACACATTATTATATATGTCTGTTATGTTCAAGCAGGAGAACACGTTTTCTGAACGATTGCTCTGCATTATATAATATTTTGCACAGTATCTTTTGCTCACATGACATGTATGAATTGAATCCTACAGTCTGTTAAAAAGTAGTTGTAACTAGAAACGAGCACTGTTAGAGCTATGGTGGCATATTTAGCACTTGTAAATGTTCCTTATTTAAGTTATGATGATTTTAAGTTAAGCTGCGTTTGGTGTGCCGTTTTACATTGTAAATGTGTCGTATGTTGGTTCTGGGTCGTCGGGTAGTCGGAGGCAACGCGACCCCTGTATACTTACCATAATTTAAATTCAATCCATCCATATTGACAGTTGGTCATGTGACAGGATCAAGCCAACACTGTTTACAAAATCATTTTGTGTTATAGCTAGAGCCGACAGATCCTACTGCCATATCTGTATTATAGTTAATATAAAGATCCTACCGCCATGTCTGCATTATAGCTCATATAGATTAAGTATCATGTAGGAAGTCAGATCATTATTTAGTTTATTTGTGAAATCCAGCTATTGATATGCGTTTGATCCTGTGACCTGATCAACATCTCCTTCCCTGGGTTCGGTGTTGTCTCTATCAGTCGCAGTATACTATGTACCATGTCTATAAGAGCAGTGTAATGTTGCTTTCTAGGCCGTCAGGTCGAAGTCTTCCGAGGTAATAACCAAATGCTTCCTCTTATTTCTCTCCCGGCTCGGGTTCTTTGAGTCACTGTCATCTTTACTAACAGCATGGGGGACACTACTATCTTCTGTCTCTACTTGATGACTGTTTCTAACAGACAGTGTGGTTGAGAAATACACTGCTCAAAACATTTAATGAAGGGAGCAATTTGAAATTAAGTTTCTGTTGTGTACCATGTAAACGTAAGGGAGTAAAATAAGGAGGAAACTGTCTGGAAAGGGCCAAGTTTCATGTAAGGGAGCAAAGTTCTTGTTGTTTACCATATGCATAATTACAGTGTTTGAAAGAGTAAAGGTCACGATCACTATTCCTCCGATACACTTGTTTTTTTGGGGGTGATGCCCCCCTCAGTTATGTAAAAGGTGTTTCTAGCTTTATTTTGGGCCACAACTGCCTCATCATGCAAAACGATTAAACTAAACCTGACTATAATCTGGAAGAATATTCCCAGTACATTTGTATATTTATACAAAAATATGGTTTTGCAAATCTGGTCCCTTAAACATTTTGAGCAGTGTATTAATGATTTCGGTTAAACATTTATTTCTTCTGGGCACGTGGCAGGCGTGTTACAAGTTGTTGTAATAACGAATTGATATTTGAGATGTACAACATCGCAAAGGTAGAATTCACAATCGCTAAATCATTGTAAACCGTTCAGTATTAATATTCAATATTTGTTAAATAGGCTTAACGCCAAACATAGAAAAACGAATTTCAAAGATATTTCTACTTCATTTCTTTTGGGGCTGAATGGGTTTGTCTTGTTTGTTTAGTTTTAATGGCATTATGCGCAATTTATGTTTTAAAAGCCTTGTTGATTTTGGTTTGCTTCACAGCTTTTGTTCAAATGATGTTGGCGATCTATATTTCGATTGATGTTTAGTGTTTGGCTATCAGTGTGAATGTTTTATATTTAATATCAATGAGATAAAATACCAATAAGACAATAATTTTGACATTTTTCTGTCACTGACGTGAAACCCTGACTGACCTTCTTGGTTTAAAGCACAAAGTCTTGGCCTACTGGACGTGCTGGTTGAAAAATGAAACAATTATACCAATTTTACAATCAGAAATTTGTAGCAAGGGGGTGAGGGATTAAACGTTTTCATGTTTGGGACTTTGGGTTAGTGGATAGATTTTTTGTTGTACATACGATCCCCGATGTTTACACGGACTCTGAGTACTGCACTGTGAAATTTCAGTCATTATTTGATTATGATCTATATGTTTAAAATTCTATGACTTTTGCTGGTTGCTGGTATGACTTTACCATGGCCGTGATTTTGTGATATATGAAAGATGCATATACATTTAGCACTTAGCTGCTTGATTTCTGTATATTGAGTTTCTAGCCTTACATGTAGTTATTGATCTAGCTGCACATGAACAATTTCCAAAATGCTATGTATATGTTGTATACATATTGACAAAACATTGTTGTACAGTAATTCTGAGACTCATTATGTTACGTACCTTTGTCAGGGATGCGTCTGAGCAACGCCACATTCAACGCCATAGTGATGCGCTACAGCGACAAGGAGGGTCACGTGCGGTTTGATGACTTCGTAGCCTGTGTCATCAAACTGAAAACCATGTTTGGTGAGATGACAATTTTGTCTATATTATCTACTTTATGTCTACTTTATAAAATAACGAATTCGTTAGACGCAGTTCATACAGTCAATGGTGGACAGAATTTGAAAACGTATATATGTTTAGTTTGGACCTGCTCCTCTCTTGTGCACCAATGTTGAGTCATGCAGGTAACGTTTTACCTTTCGTAAGTCTGGATTCTTTACTTTTGAAATTAGGTTTAATTTTTGAAGCACCGTGAACGGATATAATGGCTGTATACGTTTAACTCAGAATGACGTCAGAATTCCCATTGCCTTAGTTCTCAAGTTAACTATTCTGTCAAATTGTATCGTATGAGAGCTATAACGCCACCCCAACTTGTGATTTCAGACACGTTTAAATCCAAGGACGAGGAGGAGGCTGGGGAAGCCACATTCCAGATGGATGAGGTGAGTGTGGGATGTGCTTGCCCGCCTCTGATGGCAGAAATGCCGTACTACTGTCTGTATTTCTGCAATACCTCAATTACTGTCTATATTCGTATTATGCCTGAAGTGCTTTACTTCTATACGCCTGCAATCTGCATTGCTTTTACCTTTTTAGGCCACTGTTGTTCAACGTGGAAATGTTTTAAGAATCGTGTCCATTCAGGAAGTCCTTGTTTTATTCTTTTAGTATATTATTTACTTATTCTCTTTTCTAACCACATCTTGGGCATAAACTGTACCAAGCAGCCTTGATATTAACCATCAAATCGGCAGTCAGAATGCTCGGCCGCACTTAGTCTATTTTCTATACAGACAGTAACATTTCTGTTCCTCACACTGTCTGACATCCAGTTGCATGCAGCGTGTAAAATACTTTCCTTTGAGCATGCCAGAATTTTCCCTAATTTCTTCTACAAACGCGGTTTTCTTGGCTGTTGTCCTTCCAGTTGTTTATGATGACAATGTACTCCTAGAGGAAGTCTTAAATAACTATCTGTGTCATAGATCTCTGATGGGACTGTGGTGTATATAGAACTGAGAAACGTTCGATTATGAGACATTTGATTAAGTAGACTGCATGATGAAAGTGCTTAATATATGGAGCATTTTAAGAAGATCCGATTCAACATTTTGATTATACATTGTAAGTGCTGAAACGTTGAACGACCACATAGGCCATGCAAACTGTTACATTATCTCTGGAGCATTGGTGATTATCATAATTCAAATAAGAGTAACAGATGTTGCTCAATCCTGACGGATATGCAGAAATTTCTGTGAAGCATGTCAAAGAATGCAACATGCGTGCAATATGGGCAATGCAATCAAGTTTAATGGGTCTTACTCCCTTAATTCTTGCAAATCGGTAACAACTTCATAATCGTTGATGATTTCATGATTTACTCCAAATTGTAATAACTACAGTGTAACTATTGGCGTTTTGTACGTCAAGATTGCTACATGTGTCTTTGCTTTGATTTAATTTTTAATTTTAAAAGTGATTCTGCATGGGGCAGATATATTATGGCTCCAATGAAAGTAGGATAACAGATTTTCTGTCAAATTTGTGCCTCCTACGGAAAACCAAGGCAGGATATAGTTTCGATTGGTAAACATATCACCACATGACCAGGTTACTACAGTTTTGCAAAATTAAGTATGAGTATGCATATAGAATATTATTGCTACGTATGGAATATTTGCATATACAATACCTTTAATTTCTTACTAGCTTTTTTTTTGGGGGGGGGGGGGCTCACTGAACTTCAGGTGTAATTTAATATGTTACACTTTGTACCTCCAACTGTCACGATATGAATTGGGTATGTAAGATCGGTACCTTGAGGTACATTATTGCATGTACGCGATGGACTATAAGTGACTACCAAAATAAAGTTTGTGTAACCAGTTAAAAATGGCCCTGGTCCGTGTTTCAGTTCGTCCAGATGACCATGTACGCGTAAGCCCTGATCCACACCATTGCCTCTGGGCTGCTGGGGAATCTGTGCTGGATACCTACCATAACTGCTCTGGATCACTCTCCTGGATTACTTATAACACAAACATCTTTCTGTACATGTACACATGCTGTAGGATATGCTATGCCGTGGTGCTGTATACAGGAACATGTTACCTATGTGTTACTAGTGTGTAGTCACAGACTATAACTTTAGGAGTGCCGGCCAATTAAGCGGTTACCTGGGATGCTGGGCCTCCAGAGCCGTGGACAGTTATCTAGACCGGCTGGCTACACATTAGATAGACCGCAAGGAAAAGCATTTTGTATGCTTGTAATATAATTTACAAGATAATATTTATCAGAATAAACTAAAACGTTTAAACCAAAGATATATATTGTATATGTACTACATTCTGTGCATTGGTAGTCCAGTAACCCAAAATGAACACACACTAAGATTTTAATATTCATAAGGTATTCCGGTAACAACATTATAATACTGGATATTTAGTGTTTTTGTATTCTCGGGTTATAAGAAGATCAAAGTATTGCTTGCAGCAACTGTAAACCCCATCACACTGAGTGTAATACAAGGCCGTAGTCTGCAATTAGATTGTATTTTTGCATGATTAGTTGTTGCCTGCCCATCACTCTTACCACTGTTTAGTGACAAGAGCAGTATCACCCCCCCCCCTCCCCGGCACTGCCAACTGACTGAAACTCGACCAGCTTGATGAAAATACGGTGTAGCATTAAACGTTACAATGCGCTTTCACT
>JAAUYG010164129.1_pt1 | contig 12379 bp, 10 predicted proteins | sample 7278091 | NCBI WGS metagenome assembly JAAUYG01 (sample SAMN14350201, study PRJNA611818) | marine sediment metagenome | isolation source: surface marine sediment (0.6m) | place: French Polynesia: Moorea | collected 2018-08
ACGGAATCGCCGGGCGGACTCGCTAAGCGGATCCGTTTTTCAACAAAAAGCGGATCCGCCTCAAAAGCGGATCCGTCCGCTCGCACGCAGCACGCTTTTTGTCTACGCCGTCCCCTGCAAGCCAAATTCTTTGACACCTTTTGATGGTCACACGGCTGCCGCGTCCATCAGAAAATGACAATACTATACATGTAGCTGCAGGCGAGCCAGGTATTCCGGCTAGTATATTGGTAGTCCGAGCCTCTAACGTGAAAAATGCTAATTGCACCGCAAAGTAGATTGAAAGTCTGGGATATATGGCTATGCATGAGTATGTTGTGAGTGTATATTGAGTGTTTCTGACTTTCCCCATGCTAGGGTCATGCTGGGGTCATTCCGTACACTGATTGTTTTGAAAACCGTCCTGTACGAAACTTAGAACGTTCTGGTCAGAGAGCAAACTCTGGTGAAAATTTGGCCTTTGGGTTTAATATTACATGCTTTTTTGGCCACGCCAGGGCCGCTTTGTGGCCATTAAATCCAATGACATATATCCCTTGGAAGCAGCTGGGCTGTTTGGGGGTATATTTACAGTGCACCCGTCTTTATACATTATGTAACTGTCTTTCAGTACAGTGTATATATTTTAAAACCTACACACACACATTAAGACAACTGTTGCCTAATCTATACGTGTATTGTATGTTTTAAAGTTAAAATCAAGGTCATCCAACTTTGGGGCATCCTCAGTAAACCTGTCTTATTTTTAATTTTGTAGTATTGGTGAAACATATTGTTGTTGGCCCCTGAGCCTCTTGTACGAACTAATTAGAATTATTATCAACAGAAATCTAATGCGTTATATACACTGTTACGATATGTGTGCACATTGTACAACTTGGGGCTACATATTTTAATTCCAATCCTTTTCATGCTACATGTTTACCTGGCCACCTTATGCACATCTGAATTTTCCACGTTGGAGCATGAGATATTCCGTCAAACTGTACATTCGAAATTCGGGAAACGGCTGCCACTACCAACTGCCACGATTAGAAACGGTAAAATAGTTGCAAATTTATGATTTAGTCTGAAAAAATTACTACTACCACTCTGGAAGTTTCATGTACGTATATAAAATGTCACTATGCGTACACTCTATTAATACATGTATGTACGAACATAAAATTATCTTCGACGTACAAAATGGAACGTAAAAAAATGTATCGAATAATTAACACGCTATGGGTTTGAGTCTTCTTACAACGCTGATATTGAAGGACACGACAAAAAATTCTTGTGACTGAGCAAAATACAGTAAAAGACTTTCTTCGAAATGTCTCTTATCAATATGTTTTGGCAGCTCAAGAAGTCCGTTTGATGTTCGGATAAAATTATGGTCGAAACGTTCTTTTATATTTTGTGGGAATTCCTGTAGTATACAGGCTTTGTACTGTCACCATATGCATATCAGGAATAGCATTCTACTATTCCTGCGTGTATACAAATGTTACGTGGTCCTGATTGTTCTAAGTCAGCAAGAGGTCCATAGGTCTTGACTCTGCATGTCTGAGCACATCCGTGCGACACCACACGCTTAACCCATGACAGTGTTTTGTTTCGATCTAGAAGTGAGTAGCAGCAGAGCGTTTTTTTGATTTTCGGACGGATTCCCCTAAATATTATACTGATACATCCAACGTAAAAGTTGTCCTCATAGACACTGTTCAAATACATTTGCGATCGAAACCTGGATGTTTGAGAGATTTTAATTGTAAGAGCGTCCGAAGATAACCAGAGGTGTTGAATCGGCGCTATATAAATTTATAAATGTAAATGTAAAATTGCGATCGAATTTTTCGTTTCGGTTCCATATGCAACCGGCGGTTTCCCAGTTTACAAGCCTGTTCTCAAGAACTGCCCCGAATATTGCCCAACCTGAATTCGTGAAAATTACAATGATTACAGTACCTTGTATCAAAATATACTAGACATCAACTTCTGAGGTCCAAAGTTGCGCCCGGTTTGCTATCAGTGACAAATCAGCGGTTTTCGTTATAATTTCAGAGTATAATCTTGAAGTACATATTGCGTACCCATTTTAATTTTCATGATTCTACATTTTTGTTAAATTTGAAGAATAGGTTAAAAATAGCTTAAATACTATTTATAAAGATCGCCCAAAGGGACCTCTACAAAAATGTTTTGTTACAATAGAAGTAATAACGTGTTGGAAAAGAAGTACTGCAAAAACTAATTTCATATATGGTCGCATTACCAAAATGCTTTAAATATGCTCTGCCGATGTTTTCAAGCGCCCACAGGCAAAGTGTAACAGAAGTTTCGCTGTGTAAGCTGTTTTGGTATTGTGAAATGAGCATCATTATTCTCCCCTGGTATGTTGAAGAAAATTTATAGAGAAAAATAATATAAAATAAATTTATTAAAAATCTAAAAACTAGGTATGGGTGATATGGCCCAGACGGCTGTACCTAAGTTAGACAAAAGGGGAAACCTAAACAAAGAAATGCAATGTATTGTTACCTAAAGAAAACAATGCAGCAGTCAACGCACTTTTACGCGATTGAACGCACGACGGACGTCGGATAATCCGGAAATGACGAGCGCTATATTCAGATATTCTACATATAGCAGCAAGCAGGACCACTTTGTACCACTGGGCTAATAACTTTCATGTTCAATTACCTGGGGAATTACATGGTGATTATGATTGTTAATTAGTGTAATATTAGTCTCTATGTGAAAGTGTCTTTTCTCTCTGTCTTTACTTCCCGATGTCCTGCAGATCAGTACTCGCTGGTACAGTTATCCGCGTGGCGATTGCAATCAGGGGCTGATCACTCTAAGACCAATTGTATTGGCAAATTATGTCAGAAAAAGAGCCGAAATTAAAGCAATTTTGGTCACAGTCAGTATGCTAAGGAGGAACAGAATGACGCGCAGGGTCAAGTGGTGGAAATTACTATCTGTAGTCTTCATATACTGTCGTTCGATGGGTCTTCAAGATAGAGTGTCCGGTATACATGTAGCTAGGGCTCTTAATTATGACTAATGCTTCCTCGTCTCTTGATATAACATATCGCCAATACCACCCACTGAAGTGCTGATATTACAATTAATACAAGGAAAATTCTCTCAAAGTCATCGGCGTATTTTTGGCATATCAGTTTAATATTCGAATAATATTCCATATTTTTCCCTTTGTGCAAAGAACAATGAATGCAGGAAGGAGGCACACAACGTTTCAAGCATCTAGACCCAAAGTATAAAAAGCAGAAACGATCGGCAGGAGTTCATTGGGTGCCTGTTCTGGGTTGACAATATTGATAGAAAAGTTGTTTGGATCGCCTGACATGGGACAAAGTTTCAAAGTAAGTTGTAACTTTATATTTTGCTCAACATTTAGGGCTATAATGAAAGCATCAAATACATGTACATGTACTTTAAATGCTTAGTATATCTCTGTTTTAGGGTACTAGTATCACATGTGGATAACAATTTAACTAGTTCAACTATTTATACACCCTAAGAACACTGAGTCGAATACCTATTTTATTGTCCGGGCGAAGTTTACTCTGATAACCTTTAAATACGAAACGGTTCAATAATTATCTGAACCACATACATTACGTTTCCTTATCAACTCTGCCACTGTTGTCGTCTCTGATAATGTTTAAATCCAAAAAAAAAAATGAATAGTTATCTGAACTGCATGCTGCTCATCAACTCTGCTGCTGAACACAGTACTTAAAATTTTGTTTGAGGAAAGTGTCAAGCTAACCATACAGCTACAACACTATTAACGCCTGCAGTATGTATGTACTGGAAGAATTTCTTTGTATCGCGACACGAGCAAACCAAAAGAAAAAAAATAATAAAATGCAATGATAAAGTATTGGGGAGTACTGTGAGAGAAGAAACAGTGGCGAGTATTAATGTTCGAGGATTTTGAGTCTGCCTGGACGGAATTCAGGCTTTCAGGTAATAGGGCCATATTTGTGAAAAATAGGAATGGGTTGAATTAAATTTAGCGAGTGATAGCTTTCACCTCGCCAAAATAACGAATAATAAAATCTACGATATTTGGTCCTGATTCGTTTACAATAAAGTCAATAGCAACTGCTATACTGAAAGTTAAAATATTGTTAAACACAGAACTTACAAGTATTCAGGAAGCCTACTATAGGTTATCACAAATGAAGAAGAAACAACGTAAGTCAGACGCTGGAAATTACTTCTAGTACTAGGTACTTTTGTGTTGTCCGTTTCACATGCGTAATATAATATGTATATGATACTCGTGATACAGGATAAAAGTAGGCCACGGGTTCATTCGTTTAATTCGTTTTGTGTTTATTCTCTATCTCACAAGTTGGTTTTATCATGCAAAGGGTCAAAGTATATACACAGTATGATATCAAATCAAGATCTGAAAAGGGAGGGGAATCCTATGGTACATGCCACACCAGAAAACATGCGATGTGCTTTAGGTTATGATCAGAAATACGTGTTAACAGCGATGAATGTATAGTTGGTAGGCCTACAATGCATGTTATAATATTATCACCGATTTATATGTTGGTCTCCTGCCCGGTTGTTTCCAGTGTGTAGCCGGCCTAACTGGCCTCGTAATGGTCACTGTACTGCTGCTGTTGCCGCCAGCGGCCCATGGCAGGAACTGCACCGCCCCCTCAGACTCAGAACTGGAGGACCAGTGGATGGCACTCCTACAGGAATACTGCACGGAAAACGCTGTCGGGGTGGAAACTTTACTGGGATTTGCTATGGTAGGTTATAATTTTTTTATGATTTGGTTTGATAGTGCATGGATATTTCCTACCCCAAGAAGAAAAAAATATACTCCTCACAGCATCCTATTTTGATAGGATTGTCAGAAAGTTTCGATGGAATCTCTCCGCCGGGAAGATGGCAAACCATGTAGTAGTAGTAGTAGTAGTAGTAGTAGTAGTAGTAGTAGTAGTAGTAGTAGTAGTAGTAGTAGTAGTAGTAGTAGTAGTAGTAGTAGTAATTTAGTAGTAATAATTTATTTTTAAATTGTACACAGTATCAGCACAGGCAAAGTATTCTACATAGAAAGCAAAGGAACCTATATTGATAGTAATGGCAAGGGCCCATATTGATAAATGCAATGTATAATTTTGTAACTTACAATTGGAGGGGACGCTCGCCTTATATTTTAAGATCCTTTTCTGCACAATCGATACTGGCTAAACCAGGCCAAGAAATGAATACAAAAGACGAAAATGTCCTGATAGCATTCTAACTTGTGAGCGGCTGCTAATGCGCAAGTTCTGTTCGAATTGGCAATTGCTTCTTCCATAATCTAAAGTCTATAATGTAGTTACCATATGTTTTATCATGCTTCCATCTGGTGTCACATGATCCCGAAGGGACATATGGGTCTAAATGGATGTTAAATTTAGTGTTTCTTATGACCAATTATGTAACACCAGTTCCAGTTGATGCCGTTGTTGCTGTTTCCAGATGCACCATGAAAACGGTGTACTCCTGCCAAAACGCGAGTGTTGCTCCGGGGAGGAATCCTGTTCCTATAACTGCCACCAACCAGAAGATGATTGTGTCGAAAATCCAGTCGACGATTCGTCCGCTCACATCAGCCAGCGTTCCGTGTGCCCGTGGAAGTATGATGTCACGAATGATGACAATCGATACCCGCAGACGTTAGCGGAAGCCGTCTGCTGCTGGGAAAAGTGCCACGAAGCAAACGAGAGTAGTCACGTGTGCAGTCCAGTGCGGTATCTCGTGCCGGTGTTGTATGTAGCAGACGAACCAAATTCTGAAGGGAACTGCGTGTACACGAGGAAGCTGGAGGCTGTAACCGGGGGGTGTACCTGTGCCGCTATACCCTCCATTGTTGTCAAAGATGAGGACATATAGATGTGTACAAAACCACTTAGAAATCCAAGAACATCATAAAATTTACCAGATCGAACCATTGAAAAATTCTGTTCACTTTACAGGATAGAGTGTTGATGATATATAACTTATTTTCAAGTTAATTGCATTTATAATATGTTATTTATATGGATCGATGCAGAACCTGTCAGTTTACATGTACTGTATCTCATAGTTGTATATACTGTACATAAAGATGCCTTTACTGGTGTTATTCTTAGTTCTATTCCTGATTAAGTGAGACATTTTTTGTTCAATAAAACAGCTGTCATTAGCATCTAAGCTGTACATTTACAACAAATTGTGATCGCTATATTGTATTTTTGGAGAATTTTTGAACTTTGAAATAAACTACCTGGTATATTCCAACCTTCGCTATTGATGTTGTAAAGAGTTATCTATTAAAGCATGGGTACTACATGTAGTTGCATGAAATGCCTATATACACAAACCTAGGGTTCAAGAAAATGGGTTATTCCCTACACACAAAATTCAAGGAAAGAACCTTAAAAAAATTCTTACCTCTTAACATATGGAAATGTTACAAAAATTAATTTCTTTCCCCAAGTTTAGAGTTGTTAATATTGCTATGGTAGCTCACAGGGTAATCTGGTTACATGTGAATTAAGGTGTCCAAATTATCTGTACAATGATGGTAGTAATATCGTAACAGGAGGCCAAATTTTTGTTTACATCTTCGTTTTTAACCTGGTAAATGTACAAGGAATTTACATGCACATGGGTTCCTAGGGAGTGGGTAACTTAGGGCAAAGTCCTAAGGACATGCCATTCAAAGGGGCATCTCTTTGCCATGCCCAAGGACCCTAATTTTAGCCTTTTTAGTACGCCAATGGGTCCTAATTGTACATAAATATGGTATTCCCATAAATTCTTCACACTTGGTATGGCCTGTGTCGATCCAACTGTGTGATATGTATTATGCACCCCCCCCCCCCAGTGTCATTCTAGTATCATAAATCATATTTTAATAAAATTTAAGCTTCCCTATTTTACATTTGGTATTTGCAAGGGTCCCAGTTTTCTTCAACTTTTGGTATTAGGATGCTCTCAGTCACACCCACACACCCATATATATTTCTATGTAGATAGCCCCCCTCCCTCCAGATTGGGTTGCATCATGAAGATCACAGCTTCAGACGATGCTCCTGTGAAAGACGTGGTATAAGATTGTTCTAAGACTTCTTAATAATTTATCTGGTCGCTGTTTCATAAAACTTCAAAGACGTCTTTGCCTATGTAAAGACGTCTTTGAAGTTTTATGAAACAGAGCCATGGAGTAGAGGCCACAAATTAATTTCAAAGCACATAAGAGTATGTTGTCAGAGAACAAGCTTACAGAATTAATCCTCTTTCCTTTTTTTATTTTTTTTTAGGGGTGGTGATGGGGTGTCCAGCTTAATAGTCTAACACTTTCTAGACCACATACATTTTCATGTGCAATTAATTATTTTTAAGTGCAACATTTATCTTTGTCAGTGTCTATAAGGAAAATGAATAACAAATTATCTATCCGTCCATGACAACTCGTTCAGTGAAACTTGTATCAAAAATTTATTTACAGCAGACACATTTAGGCATCCAAGTCTGGACAACAGCTTTACGCATATGCACATATATATATATATAATACAGATGTTCCGAGTGAACAGAAATAAGTGCGTGTATTTTATCTGAATGACATGGAAAGATTCATTCAAGATTTAACAGGAAAGTCATGTTGCAAAACGTACCTTTCTTAATTTGGAACTATTTCCCAGACATACAGTGCATACATGTAGAATAAATCGTGTGACATTTTCAGAAGAAAATGGAGCTGAATTGTTACCTGCAATCTTTGCGTAAGGGGGTGGTCACATGATACATGGTCGGTCGATATATACAATGTATAGGATCCTGGCATATCCTGAATTGTAGGCCCACATTGTCAAAAGACATTCTCTGAGTTTGAAACTAAACCCCAACATGGTAAAAGACAATTGGTGATACAATGTGCGGTATTGCTATAACTGCAACGTGCAACTTCATTTTCACACTTGAGAATGTTTCAGGGCCAGATTGAAGTCTTTTATTTCAGTTATCCATACAAAAAAAAAACTAAGGATTTATACACATGGATGCGAAACAGTACAATGTATATCACTGTCATGTCTTAGAACCAACACATGGTGAAGTAAAATAACAAACTATACCCATATATCCACTTATATGGATGAATAAGGAAAGAATTAGCCAATAGCACTAGCAAATTCAAAAGCCAACATAAGGAGACAATATTGACTACAACTACTCAAAAACCTGGGAAGCAAATGCTTTTTATAACAAAATCGCAACATTAAGAGGTTCAGTTAGTTAAGGATAACTATATGTACCAATTAATACTGTAAAGCTAAATAACCAGGAAATAACCATCACTAAATGTGATATCCAACTACATCACTAAAGGTTTAACAGCTAGACTGGTAAATGTGTGCAGATTTCATGAGGTATTATGAGTACCTGAGTCTTTTGTAAAAAATGGTGTGCGAACTAGGAGTAAGATACATGTGTCGCATAGCAAAATATGTACAGTAAAGGAGACGGATATCACCTGAGAAATATCACAGTAATATCAAAGAAACTTGCAAAATATGTTATAGTCACCTTTGTTGCATTAATCATTATACAGCTGCACCTTGGTGTCAGTGCTATAAAAGCATTGTTATTCAGTAAGCTATAACATTATTTGGTAATCTAGACATCATTGTTAGAATTCTCAGATAATAATACATATTAAAACCCCACTTTATACTGTGGGTCTTGTTACCCTATAGATGCATGCATACAGTGTTAACAAAATATACATGAGTTTTGTCATATATAATATCATTCTTATACTACATATCACAACCGCTTTGGTTTACAGTAACAATATGAATTCCTGAGTTCTACACGGAGTATTATGTTATTACATCACGGCAATTTGCTAGGTACTGTCACTAGATCCGTCTGCTATCCCAGTCGATTCCTGCCTGGAAAACATGACTAGACCATGCAGGGCTGGAGTTCTCAAAAATATTTACGTTTAAGCTTTGACTTAAGTCAGATTCTTAGCCAATAACATTGCTCGGATTGATGGCTTAAGACTTAAGTATTTTCGAGACCTCCAACCCACCTGTGTGCTTCTTTAATTTATTAAGTTGTTTGAATTTATCCATGTTGTTAATGATTCTCTCTCCGATGTCTATCTCCCTCTTCTACCATAATCATCCTCCTCATCATCATCATATCCTCTGTTGTGATAGGCACCATCATCATAATCATCATGGTAACCTCGGCGACTGTCCTGGTAACGGCTGTCATGACGATTGTCACGGCGATCATATCCATATCGACGATCATCATCATCATAGTAACGATCATCATCGTCTTCATTCTGACTGGCTAGTCTGGATTGGTTTTTCTTCTTCCCTTTTCTGGACCCTGATGTACAATAGTGATGTTCAAGCATTACAATGTTATCAAAACAAGTCCATAGACATCACAAAATACTACAGTTAAATATTTCAAAATGTGATCCAAGCCAATTCCAGCTTTGTTTTTCAATTTTTGATGGGTATGAATGATAAGCAGTTCAATCATTCAATCATTATACAAAACATTTGAAATTGTTGTCTTTTAATAGCAGCTTTCAAGCAGTCTGCCAGGCTGAATACCTGCTGATATGGGGAGGAGTGCTAACTTGGTACCTTGAAAATTTTTAATACTGTAAATTTATTAATGTTTGCGAGCGATTTATTTGGCGAATTTCACGACCATCTTTAAATCGCAAAAATAAATACCCGCAAACATAACTCATGTACCCAGATAACTAACAAGACCTGAGCTAATCGCAAATATTAATCCCCGCGAACATGGTATTGTCTCAAAAACGGAAACATCAATCCCTGCGAACATTAATGAATTTACAGTAGATGACCATGGAGGATTTTCAGTTAAGTTCATGACCTGAGACCTGCCGAATGTGACATGCGTGATTACTCCTTATGACCTTGCAACCTGACATTGTTTTTAAACGTGAACTGCTGACTTAGAGGCTGGGGAGATCATTTTGTCCTCATAAACTTATGTTCTAAATAGGCATCTGAATGCTTAGGTGTTTTGAGTGCAAGGCGCACATGGATTGTTGAATAGTGGGACTTGATGTCTTTAAGCAATGGTGGTTTATCACAGATGAAACTGCGAAAATAAAAATGCATGCTTCATTCGCCGACATGAAAGATACTTTTTTTGTAATCCTATATGTGATGGTCCTATTTTGTCTGCCAATGAGTGTTATAATTATCATCATACCTCACTTTCGAACTTTGTACATGATAAAATCACTGGTGTTTGTGTTCGCCATTACCCAGAATTCAACAATAACTTCTCATGTACATACTAACTACTCAGAGATTTATCGTATATGTAGTAGTAGCTAGCAATTTTCGTCTTTTACATCTATTTTTATTAAGATCTTCGTATCTTCTTCTCCCAATACTAACTCGGCTGATCCAGGTTTAATTCTGATCTGGCGCGGTTCATCTCTAGTTTCATGTCCTTCGCCAGTTTCCTGGCTTTCTTGTCTGATGCCCCAGATTCTGTAAGTATAGATAACAAATTAACATACATGTAAAGAGTCAAATATACTGAAGGGAATAATGGGACATACTTAACATACATGTAAAGACTCAAATATACTGAAGGGAAAAATGGGACATAACTGATGTAAGCATGTGCAACTTCCAACGGAAGCAAAATTTTGTCATTACACAAGTGGTCCATGACCTGTCAACACATTGGCAGTAACAGTTCAGAAATCCATATACAGTAGTCCCTCTATTTTACAACCCTCTATTTTAAGACCACCCTTGGTTATAAGACCGCTTGATTTGGTCCCAAAGGGCAATTTGCTGTGTTAAATGACCTTTGTTTTAAGACCACCTGCAATATTAGACCACATTTTCTTGGTCCCATGGGTGGTCTTAAAATAGAGGGACCACTGTACAGTAGTATCTCTGCACATGCTGACGTTGACAGGTTGGAAAAACAAAATGCATGTCCACAACATGTCAATATGTTGACAATTCGGTAGTCCCCTTGTAATAGGGACACCCCTTCCGCCAAATAATTCTGTTCAGATTAGAGAGGAGTCCTTTGGTGAGAGGGAGCCAATTGCTGCCAAATATATATAATTCTGTTCTTATTAGAGAGGGTCCACTGTATATCTATAATTATACCCATGGGGATTACAATGTGATTGCACTTGCTGATTCCCAGTTACTTCAAATGTAATTTACAACATATTTTGAGCAAGTTTAATCCCCACATATGAGTCCAGACCCAGTATATCTGACCAGTGACTGCGGAGTCGACCAGCTCCTCCACGTCATCCTTGCTGAGGTTACTGACTGCTGCCAGCTGGGCCAGGAAACTCTTCTTCTGGCCCTACACACAGGGGTAATACAATATATATCAGTAATAGTGGTAGCAAGGGCAGTAGTAGTGGTATATGTAGTACCGGCAATAGTAGCTGTAGTAGTAGTAGCAGTAGTACTAGCAGTAGTAGTAGCAGCATCATTATCATTTCATCACTACTTCATTACAGTAGGCCAATGTACAATTGCAGTACCATAATCACTTTGAACTTCAATTAAGGTGTACATGTACATAATTAATTTTTCTTCAGTTATCAGTGGATGATTGATGTGAGAAAAATGTTCTAGTACCAGTAATCTGAATATATATCACAATATACAGCCATATTCTGAGTGAGTCTAATGACACGATCAATGTGTGTCAACTAAGCTCTCTATGAACTTTTATCATTTCCACAAGGAAAGTGAGCAGGTGGGGCAGACAAATTTCCAATTTGGGAATCAGCAAAGCTTTTTCCCATGTTACCTCCAGTTCTCTGTTGAGTTCGTCTTGTAGTTCATCAGCAAGCTGTTGTCTCTGATTCAGCATTTCAGCTTGCATCTCTCTCTCCAGCTGTTCCAATGCTGCCCGGTGTCGATTGTCCAACATGGCCTGGCCTAACAGCTGAGTGGCGTAGCTAAAACAAACAAATAAAACATCAGCATGACTTGGCCTATAAAAGCTTAGGGGAGCATACCTAAAACAAGAATAAATAAAACACAAGCCTTGTACCCAAACATAAAAAAACCATTAGAGATATCTTCCAGGAAGCTAAATAATGATAGTTTGCAAAAAATAAAGACTACTTAGCAATTACTGACTGGTCCTTCCTAAATGGCCTAAATGTAGATGAATCATTTCAGAGATTCAATGAGAAAATTAAAGAAAGTTTTGACTTATATGCACCTGAAAAAGTAATGAAAATTCCTAAACACAAAGTAATAAGGGAATCCTGGATGACAAAGGGCCTGCATAAATCATCTTTGAC
>JAAUYG010019319.1_pt1 | contig 12375 bp, 5 predicted proteins | sample 7278091 | NCBI WGS metagenome assembly JAAUYG01 (sample SAMN14350201, study PRJNA611818) | marine sediment metagenome | isolation source: surface marine sediment (0.6m) | place: French Polynesia: Moorea | collected 2018-08
ATAATAATAATAATAATAATAATAATAATAATAATAATAATAATAATAATAATATTCTTACAACGTAACAAGGTTAGTCGAAGATTGAAGATTCTAGGAGTGGCTTGGGGCTTCTAGGAGTTACCTTCCACTGACCCGTCATAAAGGGTCTGTGGAAGGTTTGACATTCGTTGCCAGCACTCGCTAGGCGACGCCCTGTGTGCTGACGTGGAAATGTTGTTGGAGCGTCTGCAATTTCCAAAATGGCGGCAGCGAGATGGCTGTTCTTGCTTCTCGCTGTCATATTTTTGCAGCTATTTGCATCGACTTTGGGAGAAGAATCAGAAAAAGTTGGATTGGATAATGCCCCGAATGACGGTAGATCTTTCTTGGTTATGTTGAGCGAAAAATTAAATCAAAATAATCATTCAAAGGCAATGTTTACATTACTGCAACAATGCCAACATGTAATAGAGATGTATGTACACTGTCACTGATCTGCTGATGTACTATGTACATTGTCATTGACAATTGTATTCATCATGCATTGATACAATACCCCGCGTGCAATAGGCCTAGCATAAAGTAGCTACTGTACACTGAAAGACATTTGGACGTGTGGCCGGGCCGTGGACACCTGGGGGACGACCCTTTTGTTGTACCCCCCCCCCCGCCCACGTGACACCCCCCGTACCACTGCTTACCCTTCCTCCTAGTCCTAGAGAAAAGGACTCAAAAAGTCTGGCCTGGGCTGATGTAAAAACAAGTGACAATGGTATGGTTGATTGTCAATGGGTGATTGCGTGACACTGACATTGAACAGCACAATCATAATACGCTAAACTTTAATAAATGTGACACGAATGAAGGGTTAAGGCCATAGGATGTAAATTTATCAATGTTTGCAGGGAATTTATTTCGTATAATTTAGCAACCAAGTTTAAAGCACAAAAATTATATCCCAACGAACATATATTTGCCCAGAAAATGCACAAGACCGAGCTAAGCGAGAATATTAAACCCCTGAAAATGGTTTTAACTCAAAGAATAATCACATCAATGCAAACATTGAATAACACAAATTTAGAGTACCAACCCATCCGGTATTCTCAAATCTACCATTAAACAGGTGATCGTTACACTTATAACTTTCAATTAACTTGAAGTTTGTGCTTGAAAAGTATGGCTCTACATGGGTCCAAATAATTTCTGCTGTGTCGCATCTCACTTTTTATTGTTTTTATATGTGTCCCATGTCACTTTTTATCAGAATTTTACTTCGTTACGTCACTTTTTATAACATGTTACATAATTATTTATATTATAATGATATTGTGTAAGACTTTCATGTCAATATTCGTTTTGTATAAAATTTCAACGTCGATTGAACTCGATTCTACAATATTTATAAGATTTTGATGTCACTTTCTACAGTTTTTATCAAGACTCTCGTCGTATTCTACAACTTTTAAAGTGGCTGTGTCGCACTTCTTTTTTTACCCATGTAGAGCCCTGAAAGTGTGTGTGTCTACCTGTGTCTGTGTTTTTTAAGGGTATGCACTGGCCAGACAAAGAATACATTTTGTTGCCCATACTTGATGGATATATCTGCATACTGTTAGAGAATGTCATTTATCGAATCTATACTATACTGGAACATACTTGTACTGGTGTATCATGTATATAGAGTGAGTGAGTGATATCAAAGTTTAACGGCACATCAACACCAAAAGGGTCATACCATGCCAAAACAGGTGATAATGATTGCAACATCAATTCAAGTCGCTACAGTCTAAGAACTGCACTGTGTGAGAGCATTTGCTATCAGGCAAAGTCTGAACAAAATGTCCGACAAGACCTGATACCCAAGGTGCGCCGCGGGGAGGCTGCTCTCTGCACCCCATCATGTATATAGAATGACAATGGGGAAACTATATTATAAAAGGGTTTTTTCAGGTTCTTGTACCTTAATTTTGCTCTACAAATAGGAACTACCAATTGACCAATCTTCCCATTCGTCTTCTGAATTACAAATATTCATGCTTTTATGACCAGCAAAATATTGGTTATTCATCATGTGTTATACATGCTTATTAACATAATTAATGTTGTCAAAATATGCACTATACACTCTGTATATATTTCACATTACCAAATCACCTAGTATTGTCTTCTATATGGCCTTACTGTTGTAAGTTGGACAATGGTCTTATTGTTGTATATTGGATGTAATCCTCCGATATGCCTCTTCTTTTCTGTTGTACTTAACTACTTTCATGTGTATCCTGCCTCATTATCATGATTATTAATAATTTTTAAAAACTCTTTTTCTTCCAAGTTTTGTGTATAGTACCCTGCCTTTTAAGGCCACCCCAGCCCTGGGCTCGAATACTTGGCTTAAATACTTTAAGGATGAATACCATCTTTAGCATTTTGAAGTACATGCACATGTACTTATACATCATGTACATTGTGAGTATAGCCATTATCTCATACACACCAAAAAATTGAATTCTGTAGCACCTCCATTTCAACTTTTTAATATTTTTTTTTCTTTTAGACGATATTTCCCTATCAGGGTGCGGTGGCTCTAAAAGACAGGGACCGCTTGTTGTATCCGGTTTACACTTTGAGTCTTGTTGGCATCTTTACCTCTTGTCTCTTCTTTTCACTTTGACACTACTCACAGATGTAACTCGGGCTGACCCTAACCCTGGTGTTGGTGGTGGGGAGGAGGAGGAGGAGGTGGTGGAAGAACCGGGGTTCTTTCAAGCTCTAGGTTTGTTGTGATCACACAGTTTACATTCACTTGTATATAACATATAATATTAGTGTTTTTTTACTGGAACTGCATCCATGTCTGGGGTATTTTGTCAAGCACTGAACTGACCATAGGGAGTATTTTTCCGGTATACACTTTGGCAGGAAAATGTTCCAAAGGCCAAATACTCCCCATTGGGAAGTTGAGCGGAAATTCTTCTCTGGCTTTGACTTTGTGTAGTACCGGTACTTTTGTTAAAATTTGCTCGGTTGATCCAGCACACCATTGACAATTCTACTTTTGATTCTTGTACTAATGTATATTTAGCCTCTTAAAATATTTTTATTTTCAGGGAACTTCTTCACACTAGACGAAGAAACGGAGGCCCAAGATAAGGTTTGTGTCTCTGTTGTCATGACAACCATGATATACATGTTACATACTATAGTTATGACAAACGTTATAACTGTTGAAATAAAATTCTGCAGAAGCAGAAAGGTCTGCATGGAATTTATCCCACTAATTTTGCTGGTTAAGCAACATGGTAAACTTTAATTCCCGCGAAGGTGAAAAAAATACGATTTTCAGTACGTGTTACTATTTTGCAGCCAAATTAGACTCTTGTGAATATTTGGGGAGTGAATGTTTTCCTGTGAATATGTTGGTCCATGCTTCAAAAATGCAAAAATTAATTCCTGCTTTTTGCATTGCTACAGAGTAGCTAAGCACAAATATGTTATATGTACGTCATGATGTACACATACAAAATGTATTATTTTGAGCATATTTGAACCACAATTTTAATATTGGCATTCCATATTAATGATGTTCAGAGCTAATGTTCCAAAACCTCAATCACTAACAAGGTAGAAATCATTGTAGTTCTTCAACATTCATGCCTCCATTTCAAATGGCCTCGGATAGTGACATTGATGGGGTGGGAATTCCATTTGGGTGTGATGGCCAATTGAAGAGTATTGGACCATGTTGTATCTGAAATGCCATAGCGTACATGTACATTAACGTTTAAAGTTCTTTGCAGGTTATACATTTATTTCCAAGTTCTTCATGACATTTTCATTTCCAGAATGGTGCTAGTGAGGAACAGACCCCTGACGGTGACAGCACGTTAACACAACAAGGTGAGCATAGCTAAATATGTATGTCCCGGCGGTTTTAACTGATCTTCAAATATACATTGCATCTGTCAAAAGCTTCTTTAAATATCACTGAAACTACTCAAAAGTAATTAGGAACTTCCGTAAATAAATGTAATTTAAGAAAAACGCCAGGCCAGTAATAAGAAATGACCCCACCTAATATCACACCCCCGAAATGTGGTACATATATATAATTACATGTAGAAAACAAAACAAAAAAGATAGAATTCACTTTACCATTGTTCATGTGTTTACTTCAGGTACACATTCTTTTTCGTGACCTCTTTCAATACAGTGAAACCTGTCTTGAGAGACCACTGTCATGAGAGACCACCTGTCTTGACAGGCCAAGCATTTTTGGCAGAAGGACCTACATATAACATTTCAATATAATTGAACCTATCACCAAAGACCACCTGTCTTGATAGACCACATTTTTGTGGCCAGTGGGGTGGTCTTTTAAGACAGTTTCTACTGTAGTAGGATGTAACTTCCCACACACTGCGTTTCAGCATGGATATGGTGGATATGCCAAGTCTATTAGTTTCTTAGCATTAATGGAATATTTATATAAGTACTCTATTGACAGCTCTTATAACATGTATAATATTTATGAATGGTTACAACTTAAGTAGTATACTTTGGAAGAATAATTTGCTTGTAATGCCTGTTCTTCAAAGAATATATTTTAGACTTAGGTGTATTATATTGGTGTTTATGGTATGGTATGCTTACAAGTACATATATACAAGCTGTGTATGATCTCCTGGCACCATTCTTTCAATCATTCTTTAACAACAGACCACTACCACTACTGTACTTTGATAAGGGGTTTTGGCACCTGGCTCATATCTGTGTAGCATACCTACATACTCTGGAAGATATGTAATAGGACGTTGTATACATGTATACTGTGTACCGGTAGCTTTTTTTTCTGTTCTGGACTGGTGGTCTCGAAAATACCCGAGTCTCTCTATTGACTTAAAGTCAGATTCTCAGCCAATTACATATTTAAGATTGTCGAGTAAAACTTAAACTTAAGTACTTTCGAGAACTCAAGTCCTGGTACACTGGTAAACTTTGCAGTGCATACCCACCAATTAAGAAGCACGCTTATCATGATTATTATAGCCGGGTAGCGGTTCCTTAATGTAAGACTTCTCTAGATCTATAGTATGTAAAATTTTGCCCAAATTGGATGACATGTATTGCCAATTACCTATCACTGGCATATAGCCTTTTGCCACATGATGCCATTTTAGTGTACCCCAGTATATCCATCTGAAATATGTGTGTATGTCAGGTACTGCCAATGTATGGTCTGACCTATCCATGGTGGCACATGCACTGCTGTGGGTGTTGGACTAGAATTTCAGAACTTTAAAAGAAAGCAAAGTCATCTAGAATTCTAGATGCAAACCCATATCTCTTGATCAGTTTCCTATCCAAAAAGAAAAAACAAAAACACCCAACTTTTATCTGGGTGTCAATATGGTCAATACATTTTGACATTTGAGGGTGTCCTCAACATGCTCAGTAAATTGAGAAAACGCTTAAAACCTCGATCATGCATTACTAGGAAGTCACAAGTGCAGTCACTGCAATGCAGCTGCACTACCAATGTACACATGGTGTTTTGATATACTACTACAACATATTATAATTAATCTATATGCATTACCAGATAAGAGCTAGAGTTCTCGAAAATACTTAAGTCTAAGTTTTGACTTAAGTCGCCGATCTTAGCACTGTGATTGTCCAAGAATCTGACTTGAGCCCACAAAGCTTAGACATAAGCGTTTACAAGAAGTCTAGTCCAGTGTATGTAGTGTAGCCATCATAACAGCGAGAACTGTAGCCTAATACTGGTCCTATTTGAACAAATGATCAGAACTAAATCAGAAGCGCATGCAGGCACATAAAGAACACATGCAACAGATGAGAGACAGCTTCCTACGCAGGAGAACGGGTGGCAACCCGGATGCTCCCACACCTGATGTCAATGGTAGTAAAACATGGGATTGGTAGCTCTTTATATCCTCACGTTTTGACTAATATAACAGTTATAACTCTAGTATCATAACCATCGTAGTCCACGTGTGGTTGCATTATATATATATACCTGTAAGTAATTGTGTGACTGCTTCCTAATTTTATGCAGCATATTTTTGTTTGCTGGATTTCACATATACAGCATGATACAGTTGGTGTGTTTGGTCGGGCAATGTGTTTGTCAACTCATCCTGTACCTGCATTTGCAAATTATATTCAGTGCAATAATCCAAACAAAACTAGATGTTTAACTTTAGTTTAATACCGTGTGTTACCTGTATCCCCGTAGAATTCTAAGCATGCCTCATCTATTTACTACCCACTTCACATTCTTTGTCAGATTATAACAACTAACAGCCTGAGGTTGTAATATTTGTGTGTCCTGTGTTGTGCCTTTAGTTTGTACCATGCAACTAACCTCGATTGCTGCAGCTTGGTGTACACAGCTATTCTGCAGATATTACATGTATTAGGTACATGATTGACTCACAGAGATTTGTAGATGTCTTTTATACACACTACTTTATCGATCTTGTGACTCGTCTAGCTAAAATTGATACTCTTATGATCAATGTGTAAATGCTATTTTGCTGAAAAAAAAAACCAGTAGTGTAACACATGTAAACTGTGTTCTGGCTCTGTTACCAAGAATCAAGTTAAAAACAGTTTTCATTTGGTTTGATTGATGCATGAAGACCTAGGGAAAAGTGCTGCTCAAATTTAAACATGTTAAAAGCAAAAAGTTATATATCTATAAATTCTCTTTTGAAATTTGTGGAGTATATACATATAGATTATATAGTTAATGTATATACCGGTACATTGTAAACGTACGGTATATAATTATAAAAGTGTTTAAAAATAACAGATCAGATTATCCTGTCCAGTTTTCACATCTGTCTTGTGTTATGTTTTGTGTACCGTCTCAAATATTGTGTTGCACTCACGTTCTGCTCATTTACATGCAATTACATGTGTATCTCACATGCTATTTACTAACATTTTGGTGCACGACCTGCACATTCTCATTTGTTTAGGAGTTTGGAAGGTAGAAGTGTTAATGTGTTATGATGTACCAGGTAGAACTCATCCTCCTGGGTAGAAGATTAACTCCCTCTGCAGCCCAGTGGAACCTCAAAATTAAGACCACCCATGGGACTCTTGTAAACATAGTAAACTGGTCTTAATTGTGAGTTGGTCTTATTACTGGCACTACGAAACTTGAAAATGCAAGTTTGGTATCGCTGAAAAGTAGTCTTTTTCGTTCTGAGGTGCTCTTAATTCTGGAATTCCGCTGTAAAGCATTTACTAAGGATTAGATTAAATGGTATTTGGACATTTTATTTTTTGTATGTAATAAGATGGTTATAAGTCAAGAATAATTTATATTTTTACAAACTGAAGTACAGTAGTATGTGGTTTTACTATGCTTTACCACTATGCTATTATTCTGATCATATTACTGGATAAATTTTAACTAGACTAAATAAATACTCCTGTGTGATGTCTTGATATAAAGGTATTGTCGGATATTCGTTCAGGGTTATAAGTCTGTCTCAAGGCTCTTGTAATGGGTTGCATGTCAGCCTGGTACGACCGAAAGCATATATTTTAATAGGATTCCAAAGTTGAAGAATGTTCAGAACATAGTTGATCAGATGTTTATAATCTATGAGGTATTTGAGATATGTGAATACATGTATACCTGATTTAAACATTTTATAAACGTGTATATATATATGTTCTACAGATGCATACAACTGTTCGTTCCATTTGCAGCTTTGAACAAACTAGTCGAACAAACCTATCATGGTGACAGTAGCGATGGGAGTGATCCTGGCACGGAGGAAGATCCTCGGGATGAGATACTAACTCCAGACAATGAAGACGGAGCATCTGGAGAACAAAAATCCAGTTCACCAGACCAAGATGCTACTGCTAATGTCCATAAACATAAGGAAAGAACAGCTGAACCATTTGTACATGGTCGTGATGGCGATCGAAACAGTGTCTCAGAGATCCGGAAGTCGCAACCTCAGACAACAGATGTTGTTCAGGATGAGGATGAAGAAACTCTGACTGATTCCGAAGATTCCAGAGAAGCTAAGGAAGGAGTCACAAGCCGGTTGAAGGAGGATGATCATTTAACGTTACAGCGCAGGGTGCATGCAGGAGAGGCCTTCATGACTCAGTTGCCAAGAGACGTGGATAAAGAATCTGGGAGAGATAAAAGCGGCAGAAAATCTACCATCAAATTCAGCCAGGGCCACCAGCAGCAGCAACAGAAACCGCCACAAAAGACTGAGATTCCAGCAACTGAAGAGAATAAGCAAAGATCGGCTGTCCAAGTTGAAGCTGGTGTAACTTTGGATGTGAAAAATCAACAACCGGATCTGAAGAGAATGAATGAACCCATTTCACGTCATCCAGATTTGAAGCAACCAAGTCAGGGAAACGTTCACCCAGGAGCCTCACAAATGATACCGGGACCAAGGAAAAGGAATGGGCAACCCCCAGAGCCTATGCTGTCCCAGGTTAAAGAGGCAAAGGAACAGGGACATTCTAAAACTGAGCTGCCTCAACTGGAACCCAAAGTATCACAATCTAGTCAACCGAAGTCACATAGAGTGGACTTGCCATCCATATCAGCACAAAAACCCTTGCATCCAAAGGCAGTTCAGAACGATGCTGTTGACGGGCAGCTGAGAAAAGTGCAGCCAGGAGTGCCATCGGCGCAACCGCAGTCACAGCCTGGCAAGCTACCAGAAGCCTTACAGTCTGAGACTGGTCACACAGGTGGTCAGTTGTCACCAACAAGCCAACCCAACCGAGCACAAGGGAGCTCAGAAGACAAGCTGCCCATGTCACATGAAGCAAAGCCATCAGCAGATCATACCATAACTCGGGTAGAAAGGGACGAACATCAAGAAAAACCACTGGTGGCCACAGAGTGGAAGGAAATGTCTGGGTTGCCTCATGCTGCAAATACTGCGACCAAACTGACCGTGGATGATGTTCCTGTGAGCAAAGATATCGAAGGCAAAACACAAGAGACTGAGGTGCCAAACAAGTCAACAATAGATGAAGAAACCAAAGATCTTCTGAAAACTCCTTTAGAGCTAAACTCGCTGAAAAATCAAGACAGTAAAGATCAAATCAAGCAACAACCTGATCTAATGTTGGAGAAGTCTTCGCAGTTGCCAAAACCTCATATACCGGTAGACTTGAAAGTTGAGTCCAGTAAACCTAAAATTCAGATTTTTGACTCTGGAATGAGTGATGCTTCCGGAGCAAATTCCGATATGTTTGGCAAAGAAATTCTTAGTGATGCAGCACTGACTGATAAACGACAGCCTTTCTCACAGGAGACCGATAGCGTAATGAAACCTCCAGCAGAGCCTTCCATATCAGACAGTGACAAGGCTAGTGTAGAATCCGTCAGCTTTCAGGCAGCCAACAATGCCGCAGATGTCGGGCTGACAGAGGAAGAGAGCAATATAGCCGCAAAGCCTGCAGCAGCTGGCACAATGGGCCCCGACAGCTCAGTAGCTGCTAACAAGGACGGAGTGGGCCCGACTGGTAAAACATCTTGCTTTTTATCGCTTTCCTTTGTATAACACTGTGCAGCTGCTCTCTGCACATGCAAACTGTATTCTGCTTGCCTTTTAAATGCGATATTGTATAGCCCTACCTATTGTTATTACAATAGCTTAATGTCATTTATAAGGTCTTCTAGAATGTTTACGAATACAGGTAGATTATAGATCTATATTTTACGTTTCAGTACATGTATAAGGCAAATTTAATTCTTGTTGTTCTCCCTGTGATAATCCCAGCCTGTTTGTTTGATATTAGCACTAATCTTATGCCATACAGTGTATGCTTGCCTCTGTTAATTAATTCCTGTTTGGTCACACACATGGTAGTTATCACCACATTGATTGCTGCTTGCAAAATACAATGTTTTGATTGACATTGGTATTGTAAGTTCAACAGTTTGATTGACAGTATTATTAGGCATGTCCTTAATCTGTTACAGCACTTCAATACACAAATACATACACACAAATACTACTGGTGAGTAGACCACTCACAGCTATAAAAAATCAATAGGATGTCTGGATAAGCATTCTGTAAAGGTACACTACCTGCTATGGGTTTAATGTTGTACCTTCTAGATAACTTCACAGGAATGCAGTACCTAAGCATTATTGTATTAAATTAAGGTACTAATTTCCAAGGTATACAGTAGCCACCCTCTAATATAAGGACACCCCTTCTGCCAAAAAATTCTGTCCTTATTAAAGAGGTGGCCTTTGGTGAGAGGAGTAGCACATGCCTTCACAGTACTTGCTGTCAAAATTTTGTGTCCTTTATAGAGGGGTGTCCTTTATAGAGGGGTTCTAGAGAGTGTCTTTTAAGAGAGGGACCACTGTACATTATTTATGATACTTCCACTGATGTTACATGTGTAAATTAAATTTTCTCCTGTGTTCTGTAATTAGATTCAGAGAATCCAGACGGTGAGGAAAAGAATTCTGAGGCGGCAGCAGATTTTCAGGGGGAGGAGGAGAACCTGAAGCAACCTGGAGAGGGGAGAGATGATGGTTCAGTCCCTGCAGATACCAAACCAGTTGATGATCCTGATGTTGCTGAACCAGAGGATCCTGAAGCTGAGCAAGATGATAAAGACTCAAAAGAAGGTGCCGAAAAATCATCCGGTGATCTGACTGACGAAGGAGAAGAGAAAACAAAGGAAAATGCACTGGATTCGGAAGATCCCGAACTTGGGAAGGCAGAGTCTGATGAAGCTGAGGAAACCACTAAGGATGACTCTAAGACTGAGTCCGATGAAACAAAATCAGACTCACCCGCTGAAAGTGACTCACTGTTGAACGTAAAGACTCCAGATGATGCTTCAGGTAAGGACAAGATCCCCGAAGGTGACCAAGATAAAGATGAGGCAGAAGGCAATCCCAATTCAGATGCTCCAGAGAAGGATCCAGAGATGCCACCCAAGGATCCATCAGAGACGGAAGATATGGCAGTGGAGGAGGGGGATGATATCCTGGATATGGACTCTGGCATAGGGAGTGATAGCGAGGATGACTTTGAAGATGAGGAAGAGGAAGAAGAAGATGAGGAATATCCAGATGAGGAAGAGGAGGAGGAGGAAGAAGAGGAAAAAGAAGAAATTGAGGAGCAACCTAAACCAGATGAGCCTCAAGCTCCTAAAACTGAAACGGATGCCATTCATCCTTCTGTGCCAACGGAGAGACAACCTCAGACCTTCATATACGAAGACGAGACATCCATTGTTGGTCTGGATGACACAACAACCATTCTGGTGGATGGTACGACCTTTATTGACTATCCGGGAGCCCCTGATGTTCTGTTGATAACGTCGTCACTGGAGGGAAGTCTTTCCGACTCGCCCAAGATTGAAGCCACACTGGACAGTATGGTACCAACACCAACTCTTGAGTCCCAGGTAGTTACAACTGAAGACCTACCTGAAGGAACGGCTGTTCTGGAAGAGACCTCCAGCTCGGCTGTCAACGACGATATCACCACCACAGCTATAAAGGAAGAACCTGACAAGCCGTCCGCTGTTGAAGAAATTGCCAGCACCCCTACAGATCAAATGGAAGCTACTGCTCCTCCGGGATCTCACATACAATTTGGAGATCTGGATTTCACATTTGATGACCTCACCGTGGATGTTGAAGGTAGTGAACCCAAGGACCCCCAATCCGACCCAGACGCTGTGGACACTGATCCAGAGAAAGACGATGAAGGGGAAAATCCATACCTCTCTGATCCAGTAAACTCCAGACGTCCTTTAGAGATGTATGAACACAAAGACATATCTGCCCAGGATGAACCCATTGAGAAGGAACCGATTCCAGAAGATTCAGATTCAGGCTACTCAACATCAGAAGAAAGCAAGGGTCCTGCGGATTCAGAGACTGGAACAGAAGATGGTGATCCGTCAGACTCAGAGAAACCTGAGGACATGGACAAACCCGAGCCTGCTTCCGATGACTCTCAACAGACAGAGCCACAATCAGACCCGGAACCCCAGACTTCAGAACAACCCTCCACCTTCCATAGCATTGTGGACACTCTGGAAGGAGTTCTGGCTTCCCTGGACCCCTTCGTAACAACCATTATTGATGTGGTAAGTAATTGGGGCATCCCGTCACCTGACGGGATCCCCTATGGGCTTGCCGACTTTTTTTTTTTTGTTGTTATTTTTTTTTTTTTTTTTTTTCTTCCGCCGCACTTTCGGTGCCCGTTTGTTGTGAAGAAAACAACGGATTGGGCTGAAATTTTGCACAACCATACTTATGGACATGCTTCAGGTCGAGGTAAAAAATATTTTTGGTGCGCTCATTTTCCATTGAGTTATGTGAGTAAAAT
>JAAUYG010095612.1_pt1 | contig 12375 bp, 10 predicted proteins | sample 7278091 | NCBI WGS metagenome assembly JAAUYG01 (sample SAMN14350201, study PRJNA611818) | marine sediment metagenome | isolation source: surface marine sediment (0.6m) | place: French Polynesia: Moorea | collected 2018-08
CCAAGCCCAAACCTTGATAGCAGGCGGCCGTGATGTGACAAGCGTAACATTCCTAGATACACGTGACTAACGAGCAGCTAATTAGCTCGGCCCCTACTTAGGGTTGGCGTTAAATGCTAAACTCCCTGGAAGCAATAACAGTTGTCTGGATACCCCTGGGTTCAGCACTGACTCCCCACACGAATCGGGACCGCGGGTGTAAAATTGGATCCTGTCTGACACTTGTCTAATGATATTATCGATAGAAACCATTATTTCCCGGTGATCCTCGCCTGTATCGAGATACCGTGAGTTGTACTTGTGGTTTTATTTATGGAAATTTAGATGATGTGTGTGATGCGTTACTGAGGCCAATCAGTGTTGTTTGTGATACCGAGAGGTATCTTTTCATGTATACTTGGCTATGAATCAGACAATGACTCGGCAGAAACTAATCCAGACTGTCTCTGCAGCCTTTTTTTTAAATTTTTGTGTGTGTGTGTTTTGTTTCAGCACCACTGTAACATTTGACGGGCAGGTTTCTACAGTGTCACAGCGTACATACTATAAATTGGGTTTTATTAACCCTTGGGGTAAGAACCCATGCCTGCCATTAGTATCAGTGATGAGAACAACTAATATTGGTTGTCTTGGCTGTAACCGAAGACTCCTGGTGTGTTATCCCACAGAGCGATCTCCCGCCCGTCCCAAACCACGGGTGCCATGTCCCACCAGCCAACTGGTCCCGGGCTCTGCCACGGGGCTGCAACGCTTCAACGCGCAAATCTGGGACTCATAGAAAGTCGGGTGGTACGAAAAAACCCGCGCAGAGGTGATTTGGTCGCTAATGACGATGTAGAAGTCAGGATCTGCTCAACATGTCCCAAGTGCCCCCTCGGTCCCTCCAGGGTCCCGCCCCGACACCCTGAAGTGACCTTTTGTCTCCAAGAGATCAAGACCCACCCTGCGTGGAGCCTGTCCCATGGGCTGTAAGCACCTGTCGTTCCGCCTGTCTTGGCGAGATAAGCGCTTTCAAATCACCGGATAATTATTCCAAAACACGCTAGATGTTTCGGCACTGAGCCACTCGGGTCTTTCCGCCTTCTCGCGTGACCTTGCAAAAAATGATTAATTAGTATTTAAGCAGCCGATAGTGGCTATTTTCATTAGATAAGAGAACGGCCACTTTTGAATCCTATCGATCTACATAGATCTCTCTCAGTTCACATGTATGTTTCTATCCGGCAGTAACTAACATGGTGACTATTGTTGTACCTCAAAAATATAAAACATTATAGGCCTACACATTATTTTTATGGTCTGTATCGGAAGTGTCACAAAAATCGCAAACATGAAATAGTCCGTTTCATATTAGAAGCCGAACTGCCCGTGGTCATTATGCTTTTAGCCAATCGCATCAAGGGTGCATTATAACTTTATAACTTCGACCAATCGGTCGCCGTTCCGGAGTTTTAGGTATCATCCAGACATTTTCCCGCCAAGGATCCGCTTTAAAATACTCCCTAATTTTGAGTCACAAATGACTGGGTTATTCATTCATCCATGGATTGAACATATTGCGAGCTTTTAATTTTTGTATACTGTTGCATTTTGACATAGATTTGCTCCAAAATTCCACTTCGACCAGTTCTATATGCCATGGTGTCTTTTCTGTTTGCTTTTATAAAAAAAAAATAACTATTTTTCCAAGTCTGAATGAGGACTCCCGTGGAACTATTATAGCTATTACTTTGTCAACAGTACAGCCACTTTGTAACACATCTACCGCATTGGTTATGCTCTGCCCCAAAATATTTGAAGCCCATGGAGATGAGTCAAGCAACTATTGGTGGAAAAAGAAACTTTACAAAAAGTTCTTGTGAGTGCATCGAGTGGCAACGTGTCATACAAACATTACACACCAGCAAAATCCGTCAATTAATAAACGCCCGCTGTCAGGCGACAGGAATAATTGCTCGTCCCCTTTCCACCCCCCAGTTCCCGCTGGCTGGCTGGGCCGACTCCTCCCCGGGGTCTGGCGGGGTGTGGAGAGCAGGGTCCCGCAGCCAAGTCGTCAGCTGCCGGGGTCCCATCACACCATATATCACACCAACACATCAGCTCCGCTTCCAAAGCGACATGACACATTTTTTTCTTCCTTTTACTTTTTATTATCAATTTTCTTCATATTTTTTAACGTTTTTTTTTATTCTGTGCGTGCGATATTGAAACAAAACGCCCCCTAATTAGGCGCTGTTCTGGGAGAGGCGACTGCTGGTTCAGCGGATCGGCACGTGACTTGTAATGGGGGAACCGGAAGTCAGCCGATTGGCACCTGGAGACGGTGAGCTACAAAAAAAAAAAAAAAAAGACAAAACCAGCGTTTTTTTAAGTTTAATTGTTGATGAATGTGATTCTGCTATCTATATCAAACGAATAGTGGGCAGAAAAAAATCACACTGTAAAACGCCCTACGTACTAAGCTCCGATAGGATACGGAGCCTGAACGGTGATATTTAGTGCATGATGCACTGAATATCACCGTTCAGGCCATGTTCTCCACGGTGCTCCGTCTTTCATGGATAAAATGGCATGGGAGACTGGGGCGCTTGGTGGGGCAATAAAGAAAAGAAACAAAAAAAAAAAAAAAAAAAAAGGAAAACAAGACACCTTTCTCTAAAGCTGTTATGTAAACAAAACACCTAATTACATGTACCAACGTTAGTTGCCAAATATCGTGGATGAGAATTATTTTTGCAAAATGTGTTGGAAAACTTCGCGGAAAACAGGCTGGGCGATGTTTCGTGGGCATCTGTAATTTTTGAACGTGTTATATATACATGTTTGTGCGTACACTGAAGTTTAGAAGGTACACATTTTGTTTCATTTGTAAGGAGGGCAAAATAATTTATGAAACATGTAACCAGTAATTTAGTGAGCATTTTGGAAATAGGGAAATCGCTCATAACTTTCTTAGTGAAACGCTCCCCTGGTTTCATTAAACCAAACGTTTACCCATTACTTTTTGTCCTTGAATCAGGTCTTTTCTAAATCATTACGCAGCGTAAAATAGGCCTGCTGGTATACAGTACACGTACATGTAGGTGCCTGCTCTGTACGCTGAAGGCGCCTTTGGAATGCGAAGCAGGGTTTCGGCTGACCGTACAAGTCAGGCAAAGTCCAGTTAACTTAAGGTGAACAGAGGTAATGAGCTGGCTACAGCGTGTAATATCCAGTGAGTGGCAGAATGCCGTGTACTGTAGCTGGTACCACCTGAGCTGGAGCGGTGATGTACAGCATACAGGTGGTCTGTTCTCCTCCTACCTCCAATAGGAAACTGCCGACAGGCGGGTAAACACGATTCATTACTGTGAACGGAAAGCGGTTTCTTCTTGTTACCTCACAGCGGCTTGCATACAGGGGATACGTAATTATCTATGTCGAAATGTTGTCTAGCAGAAGTCTCTGACAGTCGGATAATCCGTCATACAGTGTCACCCACATGGATAGCCGTTATATAGCACAGCCCTGACCCCCTAGACAAGCCAATAATAAACCGCAACCCCATCCAGAGCCTCACAGAACCCGTCACAGCCTAAACACAGAGAGGCAAGACTCGCCCATACGTCTTCCGTTGGGAGCAGTGGTACCGGCACCAGGACACCTGTTGATGCAGAGGCTTCAAAGACATTCTTGGCACTGAAATGAACGTGAAGAGTGGATGGAAACGCACCCTTCTGCCCCTTCTGTAACAGGGACGATCGAGGCACCCCAGAGGAGGCGTAGATTGAGATACTAAAAAGTCAGGGTCGAATAGCATTCGGATTATAAAGGGCAAGGCTTCGTAATGATTGATCTGTCATTTAACTGGCTTTTTGATGTTTCATTCTAGAGTGCCTTTGGTTAAAAGTTAAAATTACAAAATGAATAAAATAAAGAATAGGTCCGTTGTGCTTGAATGAGATCTGGCCTAGGTAACAAGTCAACTGTCTGACACAGAAATCGGGGATTTAAAGTTAAAGAAAACAAGACCTGGATCTTCGTGACAGAATCTACAACTGACTAAGAGATCAAAGATTAACACGATACTGAGCTACAGTGGTAGTGGTGATGTCCTGTATCAGCCACCGTACTGTGCCGATAGGCCGCTAAATGTTTCTGTTAGGGAAGAGGGATCACTTATTTAATCATCACTCTAGAAGGAACCCGTTCCTCGTGTGGCATTAATGAATTGCTACTAACTAAAAAACTGTTAATTTTGAATCATTCTCACATTCATTCACCTTGCATCCGCATTAGCAACGACGAGTGCTATGCATGGGGTGGGGTGGGTTGGGGGGCTGTGATTTAGAATGAGCTTCTGAACGCAAATGGCCATAGATGCTACTATGCATGATGTGGACAGAGCACTGCAGACTGGGGTGGACAGAGCACTCTGTAGACTGAGGTGGATGGAGAACTCTGCAGACTGATGTGGTCAGAACACTCTGCAGACCAAGGCCACGGTGGAAAGAGCACTCTGCAGACTGAGGTGGACAGAGCACTCTGCAGACTGATGTGTCATGAGTTGTGGTCAGATTTGACTGCATCATCTGCAGTTTCATAACTGTTCACATTGCCCGGTGTGCATTGGTAAGACTACTGTTATGCCAATAAACTATTGTTTTGTATTGATCATGTGTACACAAGCAGGCTTTACATGAAATCAATTCATGGTGGCTGCCCTCCTACCATGATGCCAGATGAAGTTGACTCACATATAGCTTTTTGTGAAGGCCACAGATTGGCACTAAAGTTTCCACAATATATTTTATTGCAGCACTCAAAGGCCATAGAAAACATAATTGATATTTCACTATGCCACAGAAAAAATATGCGTCAAAGCATACAGGTATCTCCAACAACATAACAGCTAAACCCCATATATGTTGCTAACATGGACTTCAGTGACAAATTTCTAAGCATCCTTTTCACATAAATAGTGCAAGCCAATAACTTTAATGTGCCCTCCACTGGACCTGGAATTCTTAACCACAACTATTTCTGTATTTAGATGTGCAAGTAGGTACATGTAACAGATGTTTTTTTTTTCTGGGGATATACTAGCTACCTGAGATGTTAGTGAAAGGTATAACATGGTGATAGTGGAAGAGAACCTTCCGTTGGGTTGACTTGCACAGAAACATATTTCGAAGACTCTTGATCTTATAATAGAGTTACGACTATAATAGCACTGAAAAGAAGAAGAAAAGCACTGAATGGTACTTTCTATAACAACTGTCAAAACAATATAATCCATCTGAAAAATCTACCGTGCCATACTGCTGCAGAGTACAGACCGTCATATCACCAGGATGCTAACCATGACAGATTGATACATGATGTGTGCAACAACCTTCTTGGAAAGCTTCCATAGAACAAAAACTTGCATATTGTCATACCACCTGATTTCTCAGGATTTACAAATGTTGACATACCAGTTGTATCATGCACGTACTTGAACGTCGCTTTGAGAACAAACACTTGGTTTTAATAATTTTTTCCAATTCTTTTTTTTTTTTCACAATGTTTGCATGACAAGACGAAACATCTGAGGTCATGTAGACTTACTATAATTTTTTTTGGACTTGCTGTTATTAAAATACATGTACCTTTAGTTTAGTGCATGTCTACGGCACAGAGCCTCTGCAGTGGGAACATACTAGTATTACAGGATATAAGTACCAGCACATTGTATTTACTCCCTAACCCATACACAATAACAAATACAATATATTCCTAAGACAGATAGTATTCTAAGGAATGACCTAATATATGTTTGACCTCAATGTACATCTTATAAAATATTCTTGAAAAATTTGGTACAGTTTGTATTGGTAGAATCAATCACAGATTTTTGACAGTCATGCTGACCATGAGGGTGCCTCATCTTGGCATCACTCCTTTATATAAATACATGTATACTTAAGTCTTTCGCTGGGTTCTGTGGTCCCTTGAGATTTTCTTTTGCATGCAAAGCCTTCGTCAGTCTACACTTTACGCAGTCCCAGTGGTGACATATACTGTACATTATGATTGCTTCGGATCATAACAGAACCATGAAACACATATTCCAGGCAGGTAGAAGACCATATTTGGATGACTCTCTGCTCATCTTCTCCAGACAGTCTTTATTCTCCGCTGGCTCCAGCAGCCTCTGGTATATCCAGACTACCCCCAGGATCTGTCAACCCTGGATCACCAGCCTGACTGTCCTGTGTTCCCGTCTGGATACTTCCAGCCTGGGATTCTGATCCGGACTGATCCATGCTGGAGGTATCCGATGATTCCTGTGGAGGCGACTCCTCAGTGTTTATATCCTCGTCACTCTCTATCCTGCTGTCCCCTGGATTATCCTGTGATATAGACCCCTGAATGTCCTCTTTACCCTTTTCCAGATAATCCTCCCACTCTTTGAGCCTTCGTTGCTTCTCTTCTTCAGTTTCTGCTACCTGAAACAGCACACAGAAAATCTGTGTCACCAAGTCAAAGCAAATTCCAGAATATCTGTAGTTCAACTCTATAGACAAGTATTTCATCTCTGAAAGCGCTGAATATTTGTATGTATTCTTCATGTAAGGGAAGTTGTGGGAAGTTGTGGCAAGCTCCTTATTTAATTTAAAGTTACCACATACAGTATTTAAAACTGGGATGACCATTGTGTAAGGTTTCATACCATATTATATGGTCAATAGCATTCTTATAAATGTCAACAATAAAATTCTTACAAAACCATGTTATTCTGACAATATATAAATGTATTTCAAGTCCTTCCGACACCACATCATCTCACCCCAATGATACACTATCACACACAATACAGTACAGTAGTCCCTCTCTAATAAGGCCACCCTATTTGCCAAGAAATCATGGCCACATTAGAGAGGTGTCCTTTGGTGAAAGGGACACGTAAATACATTTGATAGTAGTAGTGGCCAAGATTTATGGCCTTACTAATAAACTAAGAGAGGGACCACTGTAGTCCCTCTCTTAGTTGCCACTCTCAACAGAGGCCACCCTCTCTAGTAAGGCCATAAATATTTTCCGCTACTACCATCAACATATTACCTTCTCCCCCTCACCAAAGGCCACCTCTCTAATGTGGCCACAGTTTCTTGGCAACTAGGGTTGCCTTATTAGAGAGGGACAGTAACTGTACCTGATATTTAGTCCGTCCATCCCAGATTTCTGCTTTGAGCTGCCGACCAGCAAACCAGCGTCCGTTTGTTGCCTCCACACACACGCTGGCCTCCTCTGGTAACTTGTATAACACAGACGCCACACCTTCCGTGTTACGCTGACAAACAGAGAAACAACGACCAAACACTTCATGACCACTACATTAAGGAAATTTATATCTTGATATGTGGAAATTAACCACAGACACCGAGAATCATACTACATGGCAAGCTACTGTAACATACAATTATTTGAAAATTTTGAGTAATTAAGTTACCTCTGTTCGAAGATATCAAAGAATTATACAGTAGAACCTGCGCCACAAAATAGTTTCTGATGCTTTAGTGCCAGGGTACATGCAATTGTATTCATACTTGCATACCACTTACATCGTAGAGGATGACTTTTTTCACCTCCCCATATTTAGCACACTCCTGCTGCATGTCAGTTCGCACTTCATTGAAGGCGTCTGGATTTTTCTGGAAATCCGAAGGGGAGAACAAAATTTAGTTGAACTTAAAACTTGTACAAATATTCCAGGATGCCTGAAATGAGCAATTGCTATCAGCATAGCTTTCTGTGTGATGGGCTTGGAATAGTGATGCATCAGTACATCATTGCTGTGGGCAAATTTTCTAGACCATCAATGTTCATTTTTGTGCATCCATGCATCAGCAAACCCATCCATTTAGGGCCCCACGCCTGGCAGTCAGCGGCAGCCATCCACTGTCGTCTCAAGTAATTATCTTTGAAAGTCACAATTTGTTATCAGCAGTGCAATGGGCATTGCCTGATATTCAGCAGAAATATTTTTTCAACAGTTAAATTGAGATGGGCAATAATGGGGAAACTGGGCTTTATTTCTTCAGATTCTTTAAGGCAATATACATGATATAACGGGCGATATTCACAGTTTGACTGCTGATTACATTTCTACCTTTGAATCACTGTTACCTACCAACACCTTTAAAACATATGCTGAGCTCTATATGAGCATATAACTGTTGCTATATGGTGAGCGAACTGAAGTCATGTAACTCTAAATTTTTACCACATGTACAAGACACCACACACAGGACTGGGCTGTTGTCATACAGGGGTGTGCCTCAGTTTAGCTTCTAATAACTAATTTACTATATTAGCATAAAACACCATAAAAGGCACCAGTGATTTATTAAACAACTAGAACAGCTGTTTCTTCCATGTAAATTTGGCTGATCCGCTTGATAAAAACAAAGCTGCCTTCTTCAGATGGCAGAAAAAGTTTGCCCCTTTTATTACTAAGTGCACTGGGGTTACGTCAAATTATCAGCACCATATTAACTGTACAGTCGCTATTTCTTCCCATGGGATAACCCACTTAATAAAGCTTTACCAAAATCTAAACTCTGACTAGCTCTTTTACGAGATGAAAGGCTGCTAGCCCAGCAAGTGAAACAAGTACCAGTAGCTGGTGGGATTGACAGGTTATAATGACACACAAGCTTTGACAGAGTGATTACAGTAGCCCAAGCAGGGCACCTCACACCCTGGGCTCACTGCACAGGGATTAAACTTCAGGCCTAAGCTGGCTGTGGCTACTCTAGTAAGGATCAAAAACAAATATCCAGCCTTTGCCAGATCACAGAAAGCATACAAGCCCAAAAAACATCAGGTGCTGTAACAGTCCTTGAATAAATCCACCCGGAAGAGACATTGGAGAGTGAGCGTTTGTTCTCTTCAGTCAGTCCCTGGTGTGAAGTATTGGGGAAAGCAAGCTGCTGTCCATTTACCACTGATAATAGCCCAGCGGGTTCTTATCTCCAGTGTCAACAATGACCATTGTATCACTAATTGTCCCCTACTCCCCATACCGGGACACATGTCTCTAAGCCTAAGCCTAGCTGCAGGCAATGGGCCAGGGGGACAAAGTTTGTCCTTTCACGCAACTTTGACCAATCTGAGCAATCCTGGCTGACAAAGATGGTCTGAATTTCTGACTGCCGAAGATGGAAGCTGCACCGTATATTTCCAGCGTATATTGGATGAGTAACTGGCTGGCTTGAATTCTAAAAGATATACGATGACGATGCCGGTGATGATGATAGTGTAATAAAGATAAACATGATAAAGGGGCCCTTTCCCATGTGTTTTACAAAACTACATCCATTTTAGGACCATAGGTAGGGCTCCACATGGGTAAAAAAAGAAGTGCGACACAGCCACTTTAAAAGTTGTAGAAGTCCGACGTGGCCTTTTATAAAAACTGTAGAAAGTGACGTCAAGGTCTTATAAAAAGTGTCATGGTGACACAAGGAAAAAATAAAAAGTGACGTGTGACATAGCATAAATTATGTGGACCCATGTGGAACCCTATAAGTGAGTATAAGACAATATACAGAAACTTGTGACATGATCTGGTTCCAACTGATGTCAATGTGCACCAATGAACCTGTCTTTTATAAGGCTGCCACTACCACAAAGCTCGGTATTTTCATAATTTAGAGGGACAGTTGTATTACCGGTAGTCCTGAAATGTGGAATTACTAAGATGACTTTTTACAGTACAATGTACATGGGTCATCTATCTGGTATGGTAGGAGCAGCATCTCACAACTTACATGTACAGTGAAACCCATCTTCAGAGACCACTGATCGACCTGTATTGAAAGACCACTAGTTTTTGGCAGAAAGTCACACATTTTAATGTACATGAACTTGTCACCAAAGACCACCTGTCTTGAGAGACCACACTTTTAAGGCAAATAGGGTGGTCTTTTAAGACAGGTTCTACTGTACCTGGTACCAGTTTCTGGGACAGTGTATCTTCTGACAAACACTCTCTGGATTTACATTTTACTGTCTTTCCAACAACAGGGAGAACCTGTTACCGATATATATAGCAGTACACTTCAGCCTTTCAGCCAGTACTTTAAATTTAGGGAAACTGCTAACTTTATGAATGTTTTGCATCCTCAACTAGTTGTTTTTTTGTAACGGACAAAGACCCAAATTCCGCCATGACATAGATCCCCCACAATTGGTCGGTATGTGGCTTCTATCATAACTGTTCCCTGCAACTGGCCAGATGCTATTGGGCATTATAAACTTCTGTAACACTTCTTCATTTTCGCAGGAACCCAATGTTATTTGTGCACAACTGAGTTACTGTGCACAGCAGAATCTTTTATTTGTGGTTTTACTTAAATTTCTGCACAAATCCTGCAAGCCCAAGCCCTACATGCAACATTGAATTTATACCTCTTTTCTCTGGCTGACAAGCGGGCTGCAACCTCATATTGTCCACCTCTGAAAGCTCATCAATAACCAGTCTCCTTTTCTTGACGCATTATGATACTGGGAATTTTATGTAGCCTACACTGTACATTAAACTCAGTAAATGCAATTCTTCAAATATTCCATTTTAGTAGCAATGTGCAATGTACCATATCTTGGCTGCGAATTTCCCACTGAAAATTTCCATATCCACAGTGGTAATCAAGTACATGTATGCATATCAAACTGTAGCCTTCAACAGGTCTACAGTAGTGGAAGGATATGTTAACACTGTCATCCAATATCTACCGACCAACTTTGCTACCACCAACCTAAACTAGTTAACAGAGTGAAAACAAAAGAATGCAAAAACATGCTTATGCCTTTAGTTATTTTCTTGCAGCAATCCCATGTAAATGGCTGCATACAGCATAACTTCTAACCATTTGTAGGGTTCGTATGACAAAAAGAGATTGATTACACGGGATTTCTAATACAGCAGAGCCTATCTTGGAAGACCGCCCTATTGCCCATGAAAACGTCTCTCAAGACAGGTGGTCTCTGGTGACAGGTTCAATTATATTGAAATACTGAACCTCAGGTCCTGCCAGGAATAGCTGGTCTTTCAAGACAGGTGGTCTCTCATGGCAGTGGTCTTTCAAGACAGGTTTCACTGTAACTATTTCCTGTAAATGTGGCAATCCAATAGAGATCCAAGCTTCCAAGGCTGAGACTCCCAGGTGATGCCACTTTCCCAAGTATGGTGGGGTATGGGGATCATAATGAACAACTCTAAGCCATCAACAGGCATGACCAGTACACAGACACTGATCACCGGAAACCAATTACAAAGTTCCAAAACAGAATTCAGACTGGCTAAACCCTACTGGGTGGCATAATGATGGTGACATTGCTGAAACTGTGGCTCCCAGGGAATGCAACATACCATAACATATTGCGCTATAAAAGCACCCCCATTCATGTTTTCTCTTGTTTGTGACATTGCTCAAAGCAAAATTGCAAAGCATTTTGCAACTTGTATAGCATTTTCCTGATCTTGGGATGTAAACTGCTCTACCTATGTAGTGACACATATGTCCCCGTTGTATGGGTTCAAAACTGGTCACCGGCTGATGCTTCGTCATGTGTCAATCAGTTTAACATGTTTAAGGTTGATAAAACTCCTTAAGGCTTATTATAATTCCTAAAGAAAAATGTTGATGCCTTGCAGTGTGATTATTAAATTGTACTATGAGTACGAATAAAGATATTAAATTGTTAGTACATGTATTGTTCCCTGAAGAAAACTAACATATCACTTCACTCTTTGATTCTATAAGTATAGTCGCAGTGTTTGCTTTCTCTGCTGTCTCATTTGGGATATCTTGTGTGCACTTTACTTCGACCCACCCTCCATTCAGCAATCTCCACCTGACACAAGTGAATATGAATTCTGTATTTTTCATTGTCCAGTAGGGTTTAGCATTCAACAAATAAGGTTGTACAATCACAAATATGGGCTCCTCATTTGTTTGCTAAGTTTTGGACAGCTGTATTGAAGGTTTGAAGTCCATTAGGTGATCAGTAGCAACGATATAAATTCCTAATATATAAATATGACACATTATAACGGCTTATCTTAACTCCATTGCTGTGTGGACAAATCACTGTCATAGGAGGAATGAGCTTGCGAGTCCCTCCGTGCCAGTGATGACATCATACCACAATTCTTGGTTGAATACAATAAGGCTGTCATCCATCTCTTAGTGACCACCCTCACCAGAGCCCTCTGATGTGGCCAAAAATCTTCGGCACTACTACTACAAATACATTTAGTTTCCCCCCTCACCAAAGGCCACCTCTCTAATGTGGCCACAGTTTCCTGATAACATTGCTACTTCAATATTAACAGTTTCCTGATAA
>JAAUYG010018028.1_pt1 | contig 12374 bp, 4 predicted proteins | sample 7278091 | NCBI WGS metagenome assembly JAAUYG01 (sample SAMN14350201, study PRJNA611818) | marine sediment metagenome | isolation source: surface marine sediment (0.6m) | place: French Polynesia: Moorea | collected 2018-08
ATTATTATTATTATTATTATTATTATTATTATTATTATTATTATTATTATTATTATTATTATTATTATTATTATTACACATACAGGCACATACAGGCAAACTCAGTCCAGCTGGCTGGTTTTTTAATGAATGGGCCAGTGAATCGTTACTTCCAAGAATCCCCTCGGTTGACAACCAGAACTTGCAATATCGTGGCTTGACAGGGCAGTGAATGGAAACTTGCCCTTCGACTTTGCACTTGATTATTTTAAAATGCTATCCAAGCGTTTTGGGACATAGTTTTTCACCCGCTTGTATAATTTCCATTAATATAGAGTTTAGATTAGTGTTTGTACGTCAAATGTTAAGGTAAGTTAATATTAGTTAAAAGTTTTATCCCATTGCTTTACTGGACACATATTTCGATCAAGTGGGGGCAATTGCCCTCTGATGAGTTCGTTGCTAACGCACGCATCCCATCCTCGATGCCCTCTTGGCACCCATAGATTTATTTCTATGATCGTTTCTGTACTAAGATGACAATATATTACCGGTATTCTCATCACGCCGGGCTGTGTGCTGCACCAATCTGAGCCAGTCGAGGGGGTGGAAGGAGAAGGGATGCGGGTGGGGGTGGGCTTACAGGAGCCAATCCTGTGTCTCTGTTGCCCTGTCACCGTATATCATGGTCGGCCGGTGACACCAATTATGTCCAGTGCCCGGAGTCGTTGCAAGGACACGGGATCCCTGATCTGAGACACCGGTGAGGAACAAACACTTTGCTGGTTCCTGCGTCTTCCCTGTAATACATCACCGCAGGAAGACAGCCTGGGGGGAGGATGACCAGGCTTTTTTTTTCTCGTGGACATGACATCAGTCTGTCCAATTGAGAACACCCATGGGATCAGATACAGGGCCAGGCATATGCGACCTTCAATGACAGGTGATCTAGAGGCTTGTTATAAGACCCATTTCAGATCGTTCGGTTTCGGGTTATAATCCTGTCTTCTACAAGTTCACCTTTCATCTCTTTCCACTGCTTCCGCTGCTTTTGTCAGAGAGACAGGCTGCTTGTATCAGATTCCATTTTTATAATATAGGCCTATATTTACCAACGTTAAAGGTCTGGCCTAGAGGATTCAGTGTCTTTGGTTGTTTGCATCCATGACCGGCCTTGTCCTTGGGAGTTTATAATTGGAACAGATTTATATAGCGAGTGACAGTCACATTGGGTGCTTGGGGTAGAGATGTTTTTCTGTTGTATCCATGGCAGAATTACTGCTATCTGATGTGTAAACGCGTGTATCATGCTGGTAATATATTGAAGCATTTAAAAGTACAGCAGCTTAAAAGTCCACATTTGCACAAAGACACAGGTTTGATAAATAAAGAAAGAGTGTTTTTTGTACATTTCGCTGATATCGGCAAGCAGATTTGGAATATGTGGAGGAGGAAGAATAAGGAATTTTGTACTCTGGATAAATAAACTTAAGCGCTGTGATGGAGACTGGGTCTTTTGTGTGGGTTATGACCTGATGGAAATCATCCAGTATTTATGTTATGAGCAAGGCTTGCATGCCACCAAGTTTCTTTTTCCTGTGCACAATGGAGCTGTTTGTGAAATTGTACGGTGTTAATTCTTTTTTGCATATCGAGAGCATGTAGAATACGAATAAATTATAATGTAATTATAAATGTCCCTTTACCTTTTTTTTTGGCTAAACGCGCAACAGCGGGAATTCACTTTTCGAATTAGCCTTATTTGCGGGGTACAAGCAGCGTATTGGACAAAGTCGAATGGAAGTTCCTTGAGTTTAATTCCAATACCAGGGGACAACTTTGAAAGGTTTCACCTCGAAAAACAGGCCTATGCCCATTTCAGCATTTCTACCAACCGTCACGTAAATACATAGAGTCAAAAGCAAGAATTCTGAATGTTCTTGCCGCAAGAAGAAAAATATTAAACCCAACCAGAAAATACCCTTTACATTACCATTGTGGCAATGGAAAAATACAAAACCTAAGGGAAAATACAAAATGGAGATATGAAGTTGTGTTGTATTTTGTATTTTTGAATTAGCATATAATGGCATAATACCATTTCCATTTTAAAACAAAATCTTCCATAGGTTTAGTAAGTTTCAAGATGACCCTCTTATCACGGAGTTTTAAACCAGTCAAGGTCATCCCAGCCTAGGTCCATTTATGGTCGTCTGCCCTAGGTCCATTTATAGCCCTGTGCTTTGCTATGACAGAAGCGGCGTCTAATAGTCCCTATACTTGGCTTTTACTTTAAGTGATGGAACGTCACGTTTTAACGCCACCCCCGCCCCCATTTTACTCCTGGGGTCTGCTTGCACAAAACGTCTCAAGTCGCCTACAGACGAACTTACGGAAATAATTTATTGATCCCTTTGCAAACAATCATCTTTTCGTTTCTCAGGGAAAGTGGTGGTCGTAAGATATTCGAGAAAAGTCTCATCCACTGTCAAAGCGATGTTGTAGGTTTTGACACTACCGCGAACTACCGCATATTCTCGTTATGCTAAAAGTCTCAAGTTGAGCTGAACTTAAAAGGCCGTCTGGGGTGTGACTAGGCTTGAGATACATAGTGCTCAAAAATAGTTGTGGGAACACAGTCCTTTTATTATTGGAACACAGTCCCTTAATTATTATATACCTGAAAAGCCCCCTATACTTTACCATAGGGGCGATCGTGCAAATATATAGCGAAAACAAAATGAAGTTGCAGATATATATAATAACAACAGTGTTATCGCCCTTGTTCAGTGGTTTAGTTTTGTATGGACCAACAGCTGCATTCCGACTCGCAAGGTCGTCGGAATGAATGCACCTGTTGTTTCATGCAGAAATAAATAGTTGAATTAGTGGGACAATCTTTACATATTTTTCAGTAGTAATACAACAAACAAAAAGGATCTCTGAAATTGGGCAGAAAGGGAAAGTTAGCGTCTGCCTCACCATGCTTGCAGTCAGTTTGCCATCTAAACAACTGGACACCGACGCTAATCTGGGATAACGTCTGGACAAGTCCATTAAGGTTTGACTGAAGGCCTATTTTTAGACAAACCCTAACCTTAAGTTAGTTAAAGTAACTTAAGTAAAACATAATTGACTTAACTACTTCCGACAGCTTCTGCCTGGGTATTAACTGATGTTGACGGGAGCTCTATTTTAGTACGTTTTAATGTCAACTGTTTAAATCACTTTTTATATCTTTCGACTGGCAATTCATTACAATCAGGAACACATCGAAATTTAGTGAATCATATCCGCACTTCAGCGTCTTTCTTTCAAGTCCGCCATTACCAGAACTGTTATAACAGACTATAAGGTCCTCTGGTAAAACCACTGTGACTGCTCTAAGGCTAACATCGCCCAGGAATTGCTGACAAATTGCTTCCAGTTAGCAAATTTGACACAGAATATGACGCCTGTATAGAATGAAATATAGAAGGCTCACCAATATTTCACTTTTTCATTAAGTGTTTCCTTCTTGGCGGTTTGTGTATTACAGTCATAAATACAGTACATGCATTACAAGAAATAATTTTTCATTCCTTCCTCCAGTAATTTGTCATTCTGGCTTTAGTTTTATTGTACAATATTGTTCTTCGTGTATATATCTTTCCCAAAGAAGAGTATTCCAGTGGTCTTTTAAAGTGCTGGGTGCCAATGTCGAGAAACAAGTCAATAAAAGATGGTAAGTTCAATAATTGATTTGACAACAGTGGTTAATATATTTTGCCTAATATCACTTTAATTTGTGCTTCAAGATTGATTTATGCAAACCTCCCCAGGAATCTGCGATGGAGGTCGTTAATATTCCTCGTACTTAAATAATTTCCTGCCAATTAGATATCTACACTCGGACTCAACATCCGAACCTTCCCGTCCTATTCCGCTTCCAGTTTCGCTTCACGAAATGCCAGATTGGTTAATCGTCCAGGAATAAAAGACATGTGTGAGGCTGTGATGGCTGGAGAAAGTGATGTCGTCTGACCGGGATCAGATTTTGGTACCCACAATTAACGGCTAGCTTCAAATACTGTTTTTTGCCGTCATCATCAATTAATTGTTTGCTTATTACTGTTTCTCTCTGTTTTCATCTACTGTTTCTCCTGTTTTTGATCCCGTTCTCCCTTCCTTCCTTCATTTCTTTCCTTCCTTTCTTTCAATCTTTAAAATTCTTTCTTTATCTCTCTTTCCTTCTTTCTTTCTTCCTATTTTCTTCTCCTCCTCACCTTATTTGTTCTCCCTTCTTCTTCTTCTTCTTCTTCTTCTTCTTCTTCTTCTTCTTCTTCTTCTGATGATGATGATGATGATGATGATGATGATGATGATGATGATGACGACGACAGCGATGATGATCATGACGATCACTATGACGATGGCGATGATGATGATGATGATGATGATGAGGTGGCGTGCTAGCCGAGCAGTAAGAAGTCTAGTTTCATGTCGATCTGTCGCGACTCCAATCAGATGCATCTTCCCGGGTGCATCTTTCACCCCACAGCCCACACACTGCTTAGTTTAGCCAATTATCACTCGTACAGGAAAATAATCTTCTTCTTTTTATTTTATTTATTCTTTTCTTCTTCTTCACCACCACCCCACCCCCACCCCAATGCAGAATTGCAAAATCCCACACATTCAGACAAAAGCGTTTCCCTTAATTAATGTTGAATACATTAAATTACATTACATATTTTGTTTGAAATGAAGAGTGCGCTAATAATGATGGTATTCTCGCAAAAACCAATCAAATAAAACGCCTTAAATTGGCACATGGATTTGGAAATCCTAACTTTTCTTTGTTAATTCCACGGAGCAGTTCAATTGTATGAAACAAAGGTGTGTTTTTGTAAACCCCCCCCCCCTCCACCCCACCCCCAGACGCACGCATCGAGAAGCATGCGTGAGTGTGCGTGGCAGCGGAAGCGAAGCGGCGGCAGAAGTCTCAGCAGGAAAGATTATCGATTGCTTTGTTTCCCCTTCAGTAGCAAAGTTCTAATAATAACTAACCCTGTTAGGGTTTTTTAACACAATACCGGACACGTGAAGCCGACAAAACGTTTCCTACAATAGCCTATCTGCGTTCGTGTTCAGTCAAAATTCACAATGACTTCAGACGCGCATCGTATGCGATGTCGATTTTGATACAGAGGACATTCTCCTTTCATTGGGTGTATTTTCTCCAGGCTCTTTGCACGTCGCAGGAAATGTTTGCCAATGGCGAACTTTTCAGCTATTCTAATGTCTTTTGTACTGTTTGGGAATAATGCCTGCCATGTCTGGACTTGTTCCATGGGTGGGATTGGGATTTGCAATATATGCCATGAAGGTCATTCAATCGCAGAGGTTATAGTATTTCATCTGCGGAATTACATATCACATGTAGGTATGTCCCACTCCTCTAGCTCGTTGGGGGTGGAGCACAGACACAGTCCGGAGAGCACCGTATTTCCGGTGTCACCTGGCTATATCGGACACCCCCCCCCCCAACCCCCAATGAATAAATAATCAATCTGCAATTATTCTAAATTATATGTACATTTACAATTAAAAATACACAAGTGGTATTTTGACCCCATGCGGTCATAATGTCAGGTGCTTTAGCCGCAACGGTCAGCTGCGCTGGAAACAGAGCGAACGTGTTAGAGTCAGTAATCTGAGCAATATGATTGGCTAAAATTTTCACTTAAGTCAAAAGTTAGACTTAAGTGATTTGGAGAATTCAGGCGTTGGTCCCCAGTAAGAAGTGTGTATCTCCATCTACCTGATTTACGTTATTTTTCTCAGATTAATATACGGTCAAGATATTTATTCGTATCAATGATAAACTATCTGTCCATAAACTCTGATAAACTCTGTCCATGAAAATTCATCTGAGTTGCAAAATGCTTTGTGAGTGCTTAATTTAATAGCCGTGTCTGTCTTGTTGGACCAGGGTCCAGTTTCTGGAAGAATCTTAAGTCTAGAAACGGACTTAAGCCCAATAATCACCTTGGTAACCATTGTCTTTTCCATGCTTAAGATCACTAGAGGACTTAAGATGTTTTGAGAGAGAAACTGGCCCCCATGACAGCCACGGTATAGTGACCTTCCAATTACAAATGATTATTTTTGATTTTCTTAAACTCTGACAATGCAAATTCCTATCAGTAGTCAACATTTAAAAACAATATTTGTGGGTCCTTAACTAGGCGTATTTGAGTTATTTGACAAGATGATCAGTGCATATAGTGACAAACATTTCTATTACAAAATGTACATCTAAAATGCATTTGACAACCATTTTGGCCCATCATCGTGTTTATGTGGATATAGATCCGTGCATTATGTGTAGGATATATACATGTCTAACAGCCAATAACCTTATATGATACATACGAATGGTTACCGTTGAATGCGAGTTTAATGCACGTATGGCATTCCCCGATCTCAGCCATGATGACAGTCTTCAAATTGCTATCACGTGACGTCCTATGCTTGCGGGTGCAAAGCTCGGTAGTTATGGACATTTTAATGTTTCCAGCATTTCTGACTTGTAGACACAGTTAATGACTTGGATGGCTTAATGCGGGATGGTCTCCATGCTAGCATAAATCAATACGCGACCAGTTGCGCGTTATATACACACTATTTCCTTTACAGCTTTATGATGACGATTTTATACTCCCATCTCCCATAACTACGGGCTGCAGCAAGTGATGTGTTAATTTTCTGCTCTCTTGGTATTTAGATTATTAGTATTGTCCAAAATGCGTACATATATATATCTATGCTGACCTTTGGACGCTTCCATCAACAAAGACAAGCGCAGTATAGGGCATTTCTTTAAACTTCAACTATGTACACGGAGCATTGGCCCGAACGAGAGATTTGAAATATGAAAACAGCTGCTTTATACGCCGTTTCATTAACTTTTAATAAAAGCAGAGTTTTGATTGGTTGTTTTCAAACCAAAAAGCATATAAAAAATACGTTTTCCCAAGGTTACTTTCGTTGATCCAGACCTTTGACAGATTCAAACTAGATTCACAATCAAACACCACAGACATGTGTACACTGACCCTGCAAGTATAGGCCAGAAGAGCATAGTGTGCGAAGCACTCTTCCTTGTGTGGAAGCCATTTAACGTAGTCCTCAGCGACGAGGCTTTTATGTCCGATTACCCCAAATGGTTAAATTGACAAGGCAACCTGTGTGACCGTTTAAAAAAAAAACCGGGTACTAAACCGTAATATCGCTCACCCTGGCGAGCTTATTTGATGAACCCAGAGAGAAAAAAAGTCCGGAAAGAGTATATGTTGTCGGCTATGACGTCATAAAAAATGGTACCTTTAATAAACGCGGTAGCCGCGACATTGCTGGTGTAACGAGATAAAAGGAATATTGGAAAAGCATCAGTCGATCTTGTTCCAAGGCCAATGCTATCATGACGGCCCGAATCCACAGGGTGGGAATAGCTATAATGGTCTGCGCTGTGATGTGTTAGTGCTTTTGTTACAACACTAACCTGGCAGCTTGATTGTTTTCTCTGTAGAATATAGTTTTATTCTGAAAGGTGCTTTGCTTTGATACTTTAACTAAGCATGGGTGTGTGGCAGTCTATATACGTCTAAATCAATCGCTATGGCGGGAATAAAAGAGCGATCACAACCAAACGACCCTGTACATATAACCTGAGCCAGCAAGAGAAAAGTCACATCATTTGTTTCCATAACGAGGCAACGGTGAAAGGATACTCGTGGTATTACTGAAAACGTAGAATAGTGCAAAAACAAGCCTCCTCCTAAGTGGACACATTTTGGAGAGTAAAGTATGCAAGGAAGCTATGTTGTGGCATTTTAAACCTCGCGAAGGGAGGGGGGTGGGGGTGCCGTAACCATAGTTATCTTTCCATGTGTTCTAGTGCAGCTAAAATGCAGCATAAGATTACATGTTTACAGCATTATAAATACATTGCGTTCTGTAGAGTGTTTAAAGTAAAATTCGGCTGTGACAAAAATATATCTTACACATAGTTACTTGTTAAAACGAGAAGACTAGCAAAACATGTGTGGAATGTTACTGCCCATTGACAGTCCAACACATCATGATCAACTGTGTCGACTTTGCTCATATACAAGGCCGTTTTTTTAGCTTTGCTTGACTTTGTCAGCTACTGTCGTGGCGCAGGCGTCCGTCGTCCGTCATCATGTCTGTCGTCCGTCAATCTCGGAAACCGATGCATGGATTTAGGCCAAGTTTTATGAGCAGCTCTCGATCCACCATATTTTTAGAATATTTTGTTCTTTTTTTAAGCTTACATTTTTCAATTTTCACATTTTTGCTTTTGTTTTCATTAACATGGGAGCCTATTGGATCAATATTTTATAACGTTACTCCTTCCAAGGTTTTTTTTATCTCATCTGAGCAAAAAATAATGAAATAAGGCAGTCATGAGGGAATATAAAGTTATATTTTCGGAGATTTCATAAAAATCAAAAATTTAAAAAAACTTCTATGGCACCTTGAAATTTTTGTTGCAAATGGAAATTTTAAAACTCTTAGCCTACTCTTCCTACAGTTTTCATCTGATCTCGTCCAAACTTTATGGACGACACTGTCTACCAAAGTGTAATACTGGTTGTTAATTTTGTTGGTAATCGAAAAAAAAAATGAAAATTTTGTGGTAATTTGAAATTTTAACATGGAAGTCAATGGAAATAATCTAAAATGTGCAATATCTTCATAACGGCTGAGCGAAACGGACGAAAATTTGGGATTCGTGGTCCTAGGAAGTGCATATATGGGGTACTTTTTATGTCTGATTCTTTGAGTTTAACATGGGGGTCAATCAGTGCACATAATTTCCCATGTTAAGATGTTCAGAAGGCTACTGCTCCCCCACTTTTCATCCAATTTCAACCAAACTTTACAGAAAGCATGTAATCGGAGGAAATACAGGCTAGTACTTTTTCTGATTATCTGCCATTTTTAAAAGTGTATGGCACGTGGAAGGTAAGTTACCTCAGATACATTGGCATTTTCCATAAAACTCTGTTGGTTTTATCTGGCAAAAGGTAAACACAGAACAATAAGAGCCCTGGGCCTCTTGTTCAATATTAGAAGCGTGAAAGAGTTGTTCGACTCGGTGACACCTTCAACAATTAGGGCTATTGGACTTTTCTACAAGATGCAACTTGAATTTGGACTTAGTCTTTATTTGAGCTTAGTCTTCTTTCTGGTCGACTCTATCCAGACCCACATTTTACTTTACACCTGTTTTGTCACTATATGACTTTTGTAGTGTTGATGTGCCGTTTAACAGCTCTCATGCGGTGTGTTGTTGCCAGTTCTGTTGGGGTTTCCTTGCTAGGAAACATAGTGGCAGCCCTAGCAGTTGCAGAAGTTACTGCATGTCCATCCGATATGCGGTCACTTGTGCGTGGATGGTGACCGGATGTTAAAGCCTACCGCCTGATGAAACTCCTTCACGTGCATTATATGCCAAGCTCTAAGTCGAGATGAAGCCAGCCTGAAGTAAATTTCTCCGCGTGCACACCGCGTGTGCAGGTTTAAGAAGGTCGCTAAGTTACAAGAACTAGCTGTTAATTAAGGACACATATCTGTCACTTTATCTAACAGAAGAGCCAAGAACTAAAACTCAGTATACCCCCAAAATCACATGATTATCCATTAGTGTTCATATTGTCATATCGCACTTCTTTGGTCTGTGTTTACCCAGACAACCAGTAAGTGAGTATAAAACCTGTGTATTCGTATTATGGTATTCTTCTTCTAAACTTGTTCATACGGCATCGTTTGTTGTACTAAACTTCGTCTAATTGTGTAAATAATGTAATTTTCACTCTGAAATTTATTTTAATAATAAATTTGCAACCTTACTTTGATCTTGTGTTATTTGTTCAGGAACTCTATTCAAAAGAACCGGGTGGTGTCTTAATATCAACCCGTCACAACTGTCACCCATTCACATTGTCAGAATAGATAATAGAATAGAAAAAAAAATGAAAATGTGTTTAACATCGGCACAACAAGTCGACAATAATCATAGTGTAAAATCAACTTTGACCGACAATGACACACGAATGAGCGATAATGGCATAAATGAGGTATACAGACGACTACAATGTAGGTGGGAGGCGATAAATACAAAAATGATCATTAGCAGGGAACTGTATTTATACGGCCTACCATCTAACCACCAGATTTCTTCTAGCGATTTAACAGATATTTGTTCAATTGTTCATTATCCCTCATGGTATACAGCCAATACTAGGCAACACGCTAAAGTGCAGAAGGTTAATCTTTTTCCACCTTTCTGTTGTATGTATATTTGATTATCAACTTTCATGTTACCTTATGCTGCTGTGATTTTTTTCTAAACTTGGGACTGGCGGCATTCAGGTTAACTATTTCATTTAATAACGAAATCCCGGTAGGCCACTTACGAACTTTGATCTTTTCATGATTCAATACCTGTGCCTATAAACAAGGGAGTTGCTTTTTGAAAACCGTTAGATTCTAATCTCGCCTTAAGCCAGTGGAATGCACCTATTTCATTCGTACATGTACAGTGGTGTTCGGCGATAAGGGAATCTGGCATCAGGAGGAGTGGGCGTCTAGTTATGGAAGAAGAGAGGATGGCAACTGGACAAATGTTTTGCTGGAGCTTCTGTATATAACAAGTGGGAACTTGGGACCAGTTATGCAAACGATGTTGAGGTTGCCTAAGTGATGATAAAGATCCTGGTGAAATTTCTTTTCTATTCTTAATATGTTAAGTATCATAAGGTAACGTTTTTCTTGACACTTAAGCCCCACATAAAGATCGGAGTAAAGTGACCACAAAAGGTCACACTGAAAGTCAAGGGGATCGACTTACTGCTCCTAGAGGAATAGCTCCGCCAAACGTTGGGTTCATTGTGACAGCAGAAACACCTTGTTCCATTTGGTTTTAGGCGGCATGAGGATTTGCAGATCTAGAATTCAACGTGAAACACACTAAAGGGGAGAGGTACTGTTTTGCAGGAAAAATGCCTATTGCATGTATGCTTGCATAAATGCGACCGGTAACGGTTGACGCATAACGTTGATGTAATAAAAGCATTCGAATGATTTTTTTAGTTTTGATATTTTTCTCTATCAAAGATTAAGCATCTTTAATACTGTGCATTATTTGAAATTTGTTTTGTCCATGTTTCTTAGTTTAATGCGGATTTTTACTACGAAGCCTTCGTTCTGTAAAATAGGTAATGGCTATTGTAAGCGAGAATAACGCTATCAGGATCACTGACGTCGTATCAGGCTTAGAAACGGATCTTTTCTATTAATTGAAACATGTGGGGTAAAGCCAACAACATATGACGATCAGTGAGATAATCCAAGAAGCCTTATTAAGGTGGTGTCTGGATCAGGGGTCCTTGCGCTTCCTTGTGTGTGGACTAAGACTTCCTACACATCCTGGGAAATGTCTTTCGGTAGAACAATCGCTGATTATCTATCCAAATGCTCCGTGTGAGATCAGGGTGACACTTACCATGGGTTAGTTCAAAACTTTGTACTGTCGCTCGCCAGACGGTTTCCAGGAGGTGAAAAAATACACTTCTAAATCTTTTTCTTCGTCGATGCCCAGTTCTAAATGTCTGGGTCACAAAAGTTAACGACCACTTCTGCTGCCTTTTGCACTTTTGTCGATTGTTACTAGTTTTGTGGCACTTCTCAACAACTTTTTGCCGCCGGTTGCTAAAATTGTCGGACAATTGTCCACTTTTGTCATAAAAATGTTACCAGTTTTGTAATCTGGTAGCAAACTGGTAGCATTTTTTTCTATTTCAAATTACGATGTTTTCTTGCGTAAAGGTTAACAACTTTTGTTATTGAGCCTCCCTCCTCCTCCTCCTCCTCCTCCTCCTCCTCCTCCTCATCATCATCATCATCATCATCATCATCATCATCATCATCATCACCATCGCCGTAGTCGTCGTCGTTATTGTTGTGCTGGTGGTGGTCAATGTCAATAGTGCTCATATTTTGAAGGTTTGCATCTCATTAACGAGCTTATTATACGACATATTACTCATGTTACTATTAACGGCTTTTAGGAAATCACATATAGGTCATCCAACTGCCATATTAGATTTGAACAGTGACCTTCGAATGTCGAAGTCATTTATAGTTTAAGTGATATGAGATCTGTGAAAATTCGTAATACATTGCTCTAGAAGTAAACAAAAAAGCATTCCAGGGTGGTTAGGGTTTCTGTTGTTCCAGTGGTGGTCTTCTTCTTCTTCTTCTTCTTCTTCTTCTTCTTCTTCTTCTTCTTCTTCTTCTTCTTCTTCTTCTTCTTCTTCTTCTTC
>JAAUYG010072239.1_pt1 | contig 12374 bp, 6 predicted proteins | sample 7278091 | NCBI WGS metagenome assembly JAAUYG01 (sample SAMN14350201, study PRJNA611818) | marine sediment metagenome | isolation source: surface marine sediment (0.6m) | place: French Polynesia: Moorea | collected 2018-08
GCCTGAAATTGATTATGTAATCAATGTCCTCGATCCCACAGGCACAATAGGCGAGCTGTGCGCTGGATAGAGGCGATAACTCGTGCTATTTAAATAACCATTTTAAATTGAGTTAATATTTTTTAAGTATTTGTGCCTTCTGTAGGTCTCTTGTTTGTGCGGACTTTCTTCAGCGTCAAGTACCGGTACATAATATGTTTATTTTGAGAGCAGTCTGGATTGATCTTAGCTTGTCACCAGCGATACATGTAAGTAATTCCACTTACGCAAGTCAAATTACAAGTGTTCAACTGGAACTTGACTGTTTTCCTGCAATTTTTGGCCCTTTGGGTTGAATCCGTATCCATATGTACAGTTTTAGCTAATGTTAAAAGTAAATTGTTCCTGCATTACTGAAAAAAATGAAACATTCTAAAACATTCTTGCCCAATATACAGAGTACATTTCTTATTCTAGTGTTATGTAAGTGCAGCGTACACATGTAGCTAACTCATGCAGTTAAATGCTGACGTAGTACGTGTCGTTTTAGGACTTTTTGCAGCAATTTTCTGACCTTTACGTATGGAAAGCTAATGATAAATATTTGAGCGAATGGGTCGAGGATTAATCCTTTATGGGCTGTTTAACACCTTCCTGAAGGCGGCGCTCAAGGGCCTTCTGGCTGTAACCACCGTGAGTGTTCAGAATGTACTGAGTGACCTCCTACGTGCTGGTCCAGGAACTGCTTTCTCACAAAATCTTAAGTTCCAAACAGGTAATTAACCATAATAACATCAGTTTTTCTTAGACCACTGAAATCAGCACTGATCTCTATGGAGAAAAGCACACTTAAAAAAAAAAGACTCCATACTTTTAAAGTTTTGTCTAGATGATGGTGAACTTGCCAAGCATTTCCTGAACTTAATTTATTTTCTTAAACCTTAAGAATTTTCAAGAAATCTAGCTCCACAGTCAACGGTCAGCTTGGCGTTAATCAGTAGTAATGACCAGCTGGAAGTATCCCCCAGGGCTATATATATGGCATCAATAGGATGTCACTAGATGGCAGCACACTAGACACAGGTAAATCCCCGAGGGGCTCTGGAAACTGCTGCCTGCAGCAACTGCCTTTAGACATTCTCTCATACTAACCAATGACTAACACGTTACCCGCCATCAAGCTCTGTTACCGCCATCAAGTTCAGTATTATGGTCATTACTTCCTATTGCGGTCAGGGACAGGGCGCAATGCAGCAAACCTGAAAACCTTTTGGCAGGTGCCTGACATCGCCAGATCATAGCATTCCAAATATGGCAGGGCCCAGTCGCTGGGCAGATATTAGATTTTACCGTGTTATTGAGATTTATTATCCGTAAGTCAAAGATATAGCACCAAATATGACACCTATACCACCACCACTCAGACCCTCCTAGCTGACCCCCTGATAGAGTTTGATCTTTGCTCGGCCTTGATGTATTATGGGATAATGTTGGTTGCCATGGCAATGACCTTGAGCATCACTCTACCTGGGCAACTTAGCTTATTATCGATATGATGTTGTCGTGTTTTCCGGTATGATACGAACTGATATTTAGTCTGTGAATTTAGACTACTGTGGCAGTATACCACTTCAGCAAACTTAGTTACCCTTTTCAAAGAAATTAATGAAATTACTTAAATTCAAGGAAACGTTCAAACGCATACATGTGTGGGATGGCTGGCTGACTTCTAAAAAAATACTCAAGTTTTAAAAGCTTGGATTTAAGTCAGATTCTTAGCCAATCACATTGCTGAAGTTGTTGACTTATTAAACTTACAGACTTAAGTATTTTCAAGCCAACTGCAGCCCTGGTCAGTTCAAGTAGCATGCAGGGATTCCTTACTTGACTGGATTCAAATTAGCAACTCTAATGGCTCTGCAGCTGAAAGCTTTACCAGTCAGCCGATGCGGCCCCATAAATAACTTGCTTCATTTCAAAGATAAAATGGCTAATAAGAAAGATAAGTAATAAAAAAGTAGTAAAAAAAAGTAATAAAGAAAAAGTATAATATATAACGTTGAAAAACTAATATTGGACTTTCTTTGGGATGGTAAACGACCCAAGATCAGCTATAACCAATTAAGTCAAACATATGAGCATGGCGGCTTAAAGCTAACATCAGTTAAAACGCTTGTCAAAGCATTGCATATTTCTTGGATTTTTAAATGACTAACAACATCAGATGGACTGTGGCAAAGGTTAGCAAATAATTTTATGCCACTTGACAATACTAAGTGTCTGCTCCAGTTGCTCCAGAGAGCCTAGATCCGGAATCATTATTATGGTAGTTTTGAGCAAGAATGTGAAGAACAAATTTTGGCGAGAAGTGGTCACTGCCTGGAGAGAAAACAAAACTGTGATTGAGCAAACTGTTATTGCAAAGTATAAACTTAATTCCGTAAGCTATTTAGATTTTTATAATCTACGCAAGTCTGGCACTAGCAAGTGGAGTTGTTGTTTTGAAACGAACTTAGATGTATTGGACAAACTTATTTAGACCTTTTAACTGAAATGCGAAACTTTAAAACGGTATGCAATAAAACCTAATATAAGCTGTTGCTAAGGACACAGAGTGTCCAACAAATGGAATAATTGTTTAAATACTTCGCTAACTCTAGAAGACTGGGAAGATGTTTTCATTAGGGCTACCTTAAGTCATCAATAGATTCAAGGAGTAGAAGTTTTCAATATAAAATTCTAAATCGGATACTTGCCATAAATTCTTTCTTGAAAGTGTGTAAAATAACAAATTCTTCTCTGTGCACACTTTGTAAAATGGATGAAGAAACTGTTGAACATTTATTTTGGTACTGTGCAATTATTAGAAGATTTCTGGGACCCGTATCAGTTCTGGGATGATATTTGTACTTGTCTGTGGGTCATATATTGATTTGTCAATGTTTTTGAATTGCAAAAATATTAGATTGTGGGTTACAAATACGACAAAATGCCTTAATAAATCATCTATTCATATTAATGAAAGTGTATTTTTTTGCCCAAGAATGTAAAAATAGGGCTCTAAATGTTATTGGGGCAATAAACTAAGGTTTATTAAATACATGTACGTGCATATGGTAGAATAGACGTGGCAGCGAGTTCGTCAATTTATATACATGTCGTAAATGCTATTCAGAAACATATTAGAAATGGGAATTTTTACAGGCTTCGATGGCTTGATTTGTTTTTGTTGAACATCTATATGTACAGTAAGCTCGCGATGGTGGTGTATTTTCTTTTTCCTTCTGTGTCTATTGTACGCTCATGGTGGTTTTTCCAGAAATTAAAAAAATATATATAAAAAAAAAAAGAAAGAAAGAAAGATAAGGTGCAACCTCCGCTTTGTGACCACCTCAGAATAAAGACCACTATCTGTGCAGTACAGTAGTCCCTCTATTTTACAACCCTCTATTTTAAGACCACCCTTGATTGTAAGACCACTTGATTTGGTCACAATGGGCAATTTTCTGTTAAATGACCTTTATTTTAAGACCACCTGCAATATAAGACCACATTTTCTGGGCCCATGGGTGGTCTTAAAATGGAGGGACCACTGTACCAAAATGTATTTTCAGTTTCTTAAAGAACACTACACAGAGATCAACAAAATCATGAGAGTAAGTACCATGACTCCATGTGATGCGCCCTCGCGCCAAACGACACTTCTAATAAGGACAGAATTGTTTTGGCAGAAGGGATGTGAGTAACTACAGTATTTTCAGAAATAAAAACACCTCACAATACAATATTCATATCTGGTCATATATATTTTATATTCTTATTTTCTGACATTAGTCTTTTTAAGCTGTGCTAAGCTGCGGAATATATCTATGAAAGTGCTTTTTGTAAATCAATAAATAATAATTATGTGGGTGGTCTTAATACCGAGGTTCGACTGTATGTGGTCACAGTATTATAGTGCTGCCTATACGCAGGTCAGTTAAGCTCAACTAATTAACACATAAAAGCCTAAGCTTTGAAAGGCTCAGTCTGCGGCTGATGAAGCTATTATTACATCCAGATACATGGTATACACAGTGGTCCCTGAGATTTAAGACACCTCCATTTAACAATTCTGTCCATTTTAAGACCAGCTATCAGTGACACCATTCTTATATTTTTAATGTAAATATCCCTCCATTTTAAGACCGCCTCCAATTTAAAACCACGTTTTTCTGGTTGAAAGGTGGTCTTAAAATGCAGGGACCACTGTATATTGAGGCTGAGCCCGTGACAGCGGTCAGGCTGAGACGGGGATCTGTAATGTCAACCCGACATGATGCCCCGGGGGAAGTGTAATCTGTCATTAACTCCTATAACACTGTCCACCTGAGTCTGAGCAGCCTGTAATGGCATCCGGATTGACACACATTGTGACAGCTGGGCAGTTAAGGGTTGACAACAACAGGGGGTGACAAGGTCGTCTTTGCTATAGCCAAACTGGGCTCCAAAAAATGATAATTTTTTTAAAGTAAAGTATTTGCTAAAAAAAAACTTGTCCCTGAAAGTTTTATTATATAAATATTATGGTAAGTTATAAAATTCCCCAACTGAAAGTCATTTTGTTTAGCAACAGATAAGAATTTATACTACTTGCAGATGCCAGTCTTTCACCAGAGTTTTGAAAATACTTAAATCACCAATCCGAGCAATGGGATTGGCTAAGAATTGGGGCCACTAGAGCTCTTGAAAATACTTTACGTCTTGACTTACTGTAAATTCATTTATGTTCATGGAGATTAATGAGTGCATTTTTGAGACAAAATCATGGGATTAAAATTTGCGGTTAGCTCAGGTCAATTAGTTATCTATGTACAAGAATTATGTTTGCGGAGTATTTATTTTTGTGATTTAAAGATGGTCGCGAAATTCGCGAAATAAATCCCTCACAAACATTGATGAATTTACAGTAAGTCACCAATCGGAGCAATCACGGTGATTGGCTGAGAATTGGAACCTGAGTTCTTGAAAATACTACAGTCTTAAGTTTTGAGTAAACTCATCAATTGGAGCAGTGTGACTGGCTAAGAATCAGGGTCCGGTTTGTGGAAAAATCTTAAGTCTAGAAACAGACTAAAGTTCACTAATCACCTTGGTAACCATTGTCTTTTCCCTGCTTAAGATCACTAGAGGACTTAAGACTTTTTGAGAAACTGGCCCCAGGACTGGTGAGTTCTTGAAAATACTTAAATTTTAAGCTTTTAGTTAAAATTAAATCACCGATCTGAGTAATATATGATGTGACTAAAAATCAGGGACGGAGGTGTTGGAAATACTTAAGATTAATACGAGAAAATAGGTTCAATGGACTCAGGATTGGACTCAGAACTAACATATTTTATATCTGTCACACTTGAGTAGGTGGAGGTTGGCCATTGGAGTCAGTTTCTAAGAGACATTCAGCAAATTATGCGACATCATATGAAACTTTTTTCTGCTGCAACTTATTATAATCATGGGAAAGACACTCAGACGTCCTGTCGCACGGAGATCATAATTAAAAGTCTGCGCAACACGATCCGATGCCAAGGGTTCGGCGTTAACAGGATCCTGTAAATGTAAGAAAAGTGGGAGAGGCTGACCCAAGAAGTAGATATGGAGGATCACCTTTGACCTCTCACCTTTGACCTTCAGGAAGGGCTGGGTCTTCATGATTTCTCTGGGCTTTGATGGAGGTGCAAAATTGCTGGCCTAGTCTTGGTGGCGGTCGTCTTTTATGGTGATTTATCGGCCTTTTTTGTGACACTGTATATTATCACTGACGATATTGAAGCCATAATCGTGATGTGGGCGCACAAGGGAAGATGATAGAAGTAGGCAATGGACCAGAATTTGTCCAGAGCTTTCCCCTTACTAGGCTTAGTTTGGTTGAATATATAGTAAAGCTTCATGATTCGGCCAGGCATGGTCATGTACCATGTACTGTCAGCCATGGTCATGATACCATGTGCATGAGGCAGTGGTACGATGTGCATTCAGGTGTCCTGGATTTTAAGACCAATGTCCTGTTCAGCCAGAAAGATGTCTTAAACTGATGATCTGAGTGGCCTTCAAATATCGAGGGACATATATTAAAAATATAGGAGTACAATGTATTATTGGCAGGCAGTCTTATTAAAGTATGTCAGGGAGGTCTAAACGCTACACTGTGCACTTAATGCAACTAATATGGTAATAATGATCTTACACAACCAGGTTTTAAGAAGATTTTAATATTATTCCTAGGCATTTTTGTTTGAGCATTGTTGCGAGTGAAATTATGTCTTTCAAAGTATTAAAACTTGACTATAAATTTATTACCACAATTAAACTAAAGTAAAAATCACATCGGTTCCTGGCTCAGCCTCAAAATCAATTATCATATATTTGTTCCATTAAAAAGTACACTATCTTTACAAAAAGTTTACTCAGGGAAAGAATTGCTTCCGAATGATATACCATATTGTAGTTATAACCACTGTGGTCACTTAAGACCCCTCTGTTCTAAGACTTCTGTTTATTTTAAGACCAGCCATCAGTGGTGACACCACTCACACACTTTCAATACAGTAGTCCCTCTATTTTACAACCCTCTATTTTAAGACCACCCTTGGTTATAAGACTGCTTGATTTGGTCCTAAAGGACAATTTTTTATGTTAAATGGCCTTTATTTTAATACCACCTGTAATATAAGACCACATTTTCTTGGTCCCATGGGTGGTCTTAAAATAGAGGGACTACTGTATAAATATTTATTCATTATCATTAAGACCACCTTCATTTAAGACCATATTTTTCTTGCTGAATAGGTGGTCTTAAAATGCAGGGGCCACTACTGACATCTTGGCTTAAGTTTGGGGCTGGGATGCTGCTGAGAAGCAAATAGAACGGCTAAGGACTGGGACGCTCACTCAGCCAATAGAAACCATAGGTACACGGTGCACTTATTATTAGATTAACGACATCTAATTATCTGCTTTAGATATTCTTTTGTGCATAAGTATTATGGGTCGACTAAGCTGGGCATTGATGCAGCATGCAGGCAAAAGAAGAAAAAGATGATAATGCACCAGAATGGATTTCGGCCTGTGTGCTTATAATAGAATAGATACGGTAGATGTACATGTACATACAAATGGTCAGAGAATCTGGGAACAATTGCCTGCACGTATCTGTTCCCAAGTGAGTCTCTTGCGGTCATCAGATTAACAAAGTCCTGCCACTTGATTACTATCTACCGGCCTCAACAGGAGATCGGTAGCTTGTCTTGGCTTTCTTTATATGTGGTAGTCCCGGTCCTATCCTGGATTAAACCCAACAGATCAATTCCAGATTTTTGCAGCTTTGAAGAAGCAGATAAATCCCTGGTTAATACGAGATTAGCTTTGAAGGAGTTATCTGTTTGAGACCTGACAGGGATTTGCAGGAAGCGAGAGAGAGAAGTCCATTGGATTTTGTTGGGACCCGAGTATTAAGACTATTAGAAGCTTTAATATGATGTACATGTAGTTAAATAAGCCATGGATCCTAGAGATTCCATCGTTTGAAACTATCATAATTATTTACTTTGCAAGACTTTTCAAACAAATAGTTTTCAGTCAACTCAATGGCAACTGAACTGGCACAAGAGATCGCAAATGGCAAATGTTGGACTTAATCCTCAAGTCAGTTCTGAAGTGTACGTATTACAAATACAGTGAAACTTGTATACAAAGACCACTCTAAGGACCAACAAAATGTGGCCCTTATACATAGGTGGTCTTTTTATGGAGGTTCAATAACATGGAAAGTATTAGCCCTGGGGACCTGTAAAATGTAGTCTTTATAAGCAGGTGGTCTTTATATGCAGGGTGATCTTTAAAGAAGGTTTGACTGTATGTACATAAATAAAATTTCAAGTACAAGTAACTTATCTTAAGTACTTCAGGCAACAAAGCCTTTAACAGCTGACTACCCTGCTGGTCTTCATTTAGCTCTCATGTACATCCCATGATATTACCAGTACTCAAATTGTTGACTTTGTTACATAATGACCCCTAGCTGATAAGTATTTGCCATGCCAGTGTAATTGTTTGCTGCCAGTGTTGACTTGCAAACTTGATAACCATGCAATGATTATTATGGTTAGGTGTGTAACCATCTTTGCACCTGTACAGGAACAGTCATGCGTCTTTAGTGGGTAATACCTTTTCCTTTTTGAGGGGGGGGGGGGGAACTCTGTAATTACTTCTGTCAACTTGTGACAACAAACCTATCTTCACCTGTAATTAATAGCTACATGCTTGGCGGACTGCAGGATTGGCACTGGTTAAATATGGAAAAAAAAACCAGGCACTGTTTCTGTCCAACATTATACCGGTATATGTAGATATGTTCCTTCTTTTTTTTTCTCCTGAACCCAAAGTACACTCCCATTCCAATCTTCTTGTTGAACTTATAAACAAAGAAAATGACAACAGGGACACTTGTTTTTTGTTGTTTTTTTGTTGTTTTTTATTTTGTCTAAAGAAGAAAAAAGAAAGTTGCAGAAGAAAATCTTGAGAAAACCAGTAACCTAAATAAAAAGAAAGCAAGCGGCCAACCAATTTCTAAGAAAATCTCAGGTCTAAAAACTGATTTTAGGCAAGGAAAAGAATGGCTGTCAGATGGGTGTTCAAGTGAACTTCAGTCTATTTCCAGACTTAAGATATTATGAGAAACTGACCCCAAGTATTAAACAGCCTATTGATATTGAGGGTGTGTGTGGTTAACCAGAAATTCCAACCCAATTATACTGTCGAGCTATTTTAACCAGAATTTCCAACCCTTCTCGGCTACTAGTAGGTTACAGGGGCAGTAGTACAGTGGTACCTCTCTTAGTGGCCTGTGACTCTCAAGACAGGCCACCCTCTCTAATAAGGCCTTCTTTGCCACTACAACTATCAAATGCATTTACTTGTCGCAAGTCTCAACAAAGACTACCTCTCTAATGTGGCCACAATTTCTTGGCAAATAGGGTGGCGTTATTAGAGAGGGAATACTGTACCGTCTTTGTTTTTATTCAATACCTGTTGAATAAACCCTCAACCTTGAACTTTGCTTCGGTGCAACAAGTCAGTGACTGGAGTGTCTGGTTCCGAGTGGACTGTCACTCACTGCTCACTGTCCAGCAGTGGGAAGAAGGGGATTGTTCACAAGAGAAAGCTCCTGGGCTACTGTCAGAAGGTGATTCTGTGAGCTCTTGATCTTATTCCAGTGCCCATCGGACGGTACCTGGGATTTCCTATAAAACGCAGAGTTTGCTCTGGGCTTGTAACTGACACATTGAAGATGAAAATATATTTCATGGCCAATAATGAAGGGTAAGTAAACAACTCGTAAATTACTTGTTTCATGATACCGGTACATGTACTCCATTATGACAGAAATCTATCCCAGGGATTTGGTTTATCATCAGAAATATTAATTTATTAATCGTAGGTTCATTGAAAGAGTTCCTACAAATAGCATGACCGCATTTTATGTTGTACAATTCTGCTCATACATCGTCATCCATAGCCCTGTAAATAGCTAACAAGATGTGGTCCCTTTAGTATATAGGTGGTCTTTATTTGCACTGTGCAATGACATGGAAAGTTACCTGAGCTGGGGACTTGTAAATTAAGTGTAGTCTTTATAAGCAGGTGGTCTTTATATAGATGCGGTCTTTAGAGCAGATTTGACTGTATGTTAAAGCTACCCTGATACTCCCTTAGGCCAGCTGTTGATACTTTGTGGTTGTTTCATTCCGTATAAATTGTGATTTTTCAAAGAGCTGATACTAAAATCAATAGCACGTGATTTCTAGATATACGGTCAGATATCCAGAGGGATATTTATTGCAGCTTACATTATTGATTGATCTATAATGTCAAGCAGGCCTGATTAAGTGTATACTGAAATTAAACCCCTCCATTTTAAGATAACGCCCTATTTTTAAAAGACCGACCAATTCAATGACACTGAACCCTTATTTTCAATATTCAGTATCCCTCCATTTTAAGGCCTAACCTTCAGTCCAAGGGCATATTTATCTGGCTGGAGATTGGGTGGTCTTAAAATGCAGGGACAACACAGTTCATGTAATTACCCTCAGGACCTACTGTGGCAACCCTTCTATCAAATAATTCCCTACGCATGAAAGGTGTTCTTAAAAAGAGTCGAGTCTAGTGAAAGAAAGAGCTCAGATATAAAGTTTCCCTTATGAGGGAAACTGCACAATGTATATGAAAGTTTGAATGTACCCGGTATAATACGGAATTTCACCCAAATCTTTGGTATCAATGTTCCAATTCCCGTTTCTGTGTTTACTACAAATTGAGCTGTCAATGCATTAATACCTGGCTATTAAACCCTGCGGGGAACTCCGTCTTCCGCGATCGTCCAAACAATACCAACGTAATCAAGCCTTTGCTTTATAATGCTAGTATTTCAGGAGTTTTATGAGGGCAGACTGACCGCCACTTTATGAGTATCGTATGGATGGCAGCGTTTTCAGTAATATTTTTCACCATGATTACCATCAGTGATCTATTGTAGGCAGCTGGTTGTTGTAGCTTGCGGGACGAAAAAAAAAAAAAATGCCTTCAGCGAACTGATCAACCAGTTTCCTTTTAGCTTTGTTACGGGGATACAGGGGAGAAAACTGGGACAATGCGCAGGGACCGTGCCGGGACAATACGTGGGATTTGCAAGCGATGGCAGCTGATAACATTCATCATACTCTTGTTTATTGTCGCCTAAGGATTCCACGGGGGGCATCTGGAGCTCAAAAAATAACGCGGGTTTTTGTTCGAGTTGGTTACTATACTGGAGGAATGGATAATTAAATGCTGGGAGAAGATTGGCGGTGTGCTTAACAGTCCGGTGGTCGTGATGGGGGTGCCGTTATCGAGTTACGGATACTGGAAAGGATTTTATTCTTAAGGAGAGAATTTTGACCTTTTTTGACAGAAGGCAGTGATACAACACAGTTAGCCAAGCATTATGGAGCAGCACTCGAGTTTCAGACCTAAAAATGTCAAGTCAGTAAACTTTCTGGCAGTATAGATGTTACCGGTGGTACATGTGCCCTGATACTCACAAAACTTTATATATTGCTTTACAAAACTAGTACACAAAAAAATAAAAGCGCACCATATATTACAAATCCTGAGAATACAAGTTCAAGCAGTCATCTGCCATTTGTTAAAAGGATTCTGTCTTGTTCTTTGAAATTTTCAACAAAAAAATGCAATGTAAATAAAATTGTCAGAAGTGAAAGATTTATGATTTATCACATTGACGGTTTTGTTACTAATTAATATCTCTGCTTTCGGTAACCATGGTGATGTTTCAGTTACATCATCAGCATTAGGACCAGAATCTGATCGCTCTTAGGTATCATAGTTTGGGGAGGGGGGGGGGGGATAGAAAATTCTGAGTGGTGCCAATCAGTGACCATATATAGACCCTGATGGGTGTGTAAAAAGAACATGCACGTGAAAGGATATGATGTAATTGTATGATTTTTCGGCTGAAGTTAATGTAGTCCACACTGGAAAGTTGACCCCTCAAGAAATTCATAGAGGATTAAGGTTTGATATTCTAAAAAAGATCTTTATCCAGTATTATCCAGTTCTAGGATTACCCCTGGTCTGGATTATCTTGAGGCAGGAGGACCCTGATCCAGAGTGATTCTGATCCAGGAAGATCCTGATCTATGATTGCCCTAATCCAGAGTCATCCTGATCCTGATCAGGAGATACTGATCCAGGAAGATCCTGATCCAGGGGGATCCAAAATCCATAGAGCCTCTGTACTGTTAGTGGGTACTCCCCAGGGATTATGCCCATTGTCTGTAAAAGAACCATGGAACTGAATCCAATGTTTAAAAGTATTTCCAAGTGAAATGCAATCTGTGCTTTGAAGCTAATTAACTGGGTGAATCTATTGACAAGAGCTGATGAGCTATGCTGTTATTGTGTATAACAACCACAGGCTATGTTACTGTATATAGAAAGTAGACCCCGGGTACAGTTACTTTTTAGCACCAAGTCAATGACACAATGACTCGAGTTGTCCCTCCGGTCTGGGTATATACTCACTCCAATCATTGTTTTCACTGACAATGCGGTAAGAGACACTGTACAATTCTTTCTCTACAGTGCTCTTCTGGGGGGCACAGTTTCTGGACCATTCTATTCAAGTGTCTATATCTGTTTTTTATCGGCTGCCCAGGCAGTCAGCCCAAGTCACACTATGTGGTTTGATCTTCCGATCTCACTGAATGCAGTCACAGCTGCCGTGCATAGTGCTCTGGCAGGTTACGTGAGCCGCTGGTGTGGGGGAGGGCGGAGCCTCTCTGCTTGTAGTTGAC
>JAAUYG010001291.1_pt1 | contig 12371 bp, 3 predicted proteins | sample 7278091 | NCBI WGS metagenome assembly JAAUYG01 (sample SAMN14350201, study PRJNA611818) | marine sediment metagenome | isolation source: surface marine sediment (0.6m) | place: French Polynesia: Moorea | collected 2018-08
ATACACCTTTATCCAGTTGTGCCTGATATGGGGCTGAAGCAGGGTTGTGTTCCATTGAGGGAGCAGCTGATTCTCCTGATTGGGGAGCATATCCTTGTGTCTGAGGTTCTGACATGGCTGTTGCAGCAGAATTGTTAGTTTTCCTGCCAGAAAAAGCACTAGACTCTGCTGTTTTAGTGTCTGAACTCACGTCAATGGGTCCAGGAACCGGGTCTTGTAGAGCTTCCATAGCCTCTTGAAGGAGCAGCAACTGGCCTGGGTTTAGGGTTTTGCCAAATTCCTTCCTGAGAAGGTCTAGAGTTAGTTTCTTTATGGACCTGTAGGAATTAAACCCTTTGGTGTCCAAACCAGCAACTGTGTCTGTAGTCAGCTCACTCTCTTTTGCCCAATTTTCTACCTTGAATTCTTCCATTTTCAGCACACCACAGTTCACAACACTATAATGAGTTCAAAGACCAATCCTTCTAACAGTTGTCACAAATTTATTCTCAGACCAGTAGAAGCTAGCAATCAGGCAACATGGTCGTACTGAAGCACATGTTAAGACTGACTACAAAAATGTGACATGGTAAGGATGGTAAGTTAGGGGTAAGTGACTTGATACAAAATAGCCAATGGGGAGATCGGTTAGGTAGGACACGAAGGTGTGCTGGTGAATGGCCAATGAGATTGACGAATGCAAAGGAAGGATACTGCTTACCATAATGATGACCTTGGTGACCTGTGTGGCAGACACCTGGTGTATCCAGTGAATGATCATAAAGGGCTGGTGAAGGTGATGGTGTGACATGATCATAAAGGCCCCAAGTGGGACAGATGCTAGTATACAATGTCCCCAAGGCCAAGTGCATCTGCCCAAACACCTGTATTTGTTTAAAAACAGTTTCAATAAAACTTATGATGAATAACAAAGCCACTCAAGGTCAAATCCAATAGCACGGCTAAACTGGCTATACATGATTTCCTATTAGTGTCTTAATAGTAACCAGGGGTCTATCACTAATGGTTTGCCAAGTTATTGAGTGATGTACTGTTGCGCACACTATGTCAATCCACAATAATACCCATACATCTCAAGGATGGCACTTACCTACAGATAACATTTATAAAATATGACCTGTATTGTCTTCGGATTTTGGGTGTTAATACAGAGAATACTCTTTTTCACATATTTTTTTTCGTGAAGTCGATCGAAAAGGCAATTACACTGAAAATCTACCCCAGCATGTATGATAACCTAGGCAATTCCTTTTCCAAATATGAAAGTCATCCATGAACATTTGCCTCAGCTAGACCCGATTTTGTGGAGGATTGGTGCTAAACTGTATCAGATACGGATTTTGAACTTCAAGGTCGCTCAAGGTCAAATACAGTAGTACTGCTGAATTCGCTATATATGATTTCCTATTTGTGCCTGATAGTAACTAGGCATCTATCTCTAACCTTTTGTCAAGTATTGAGGAATAATAAGTGTTAACGAAAATTAGTAGGGGAATTCATTTGCACCGTGTGCACATTGTTTCAGCCACGGCCGTGTCCATAAATCCCGAGATGGCACTTACCTAGAGACAACATTCATGTAATGTGACAGGTATTGGCCAGGGATTGTTTGAGTTAATGTGCGGAATACACTTTTTCACTTTTTTCCGTGACGTCGAGCGAAAATTACACGAATATCGCCCCAAGCATGTGTGACAATCTAGTCCTATTCCAAACATGAAAGTCAGCCATGAATATTTATTCAAATTAAACATAGCCTGGCCATAAACAGAGCCTGGGCGCCGGTGGAAGAAAAAAAAATCAGAAAAAAAACCCCGACGAAAACATAAGACGTCTCCTCCTACGGACGGCGTACCTAATTAAATTTTAACATTGTAGTAGTGAGTCTGTGATGTGTGTGGGTTCGGCGTGTGTTAGCCTCACCTTGCAGTTTTAGGGAGAAAAAGTGTAGATTCTATCACTTCCGGCAGAGTCAAGTATTAATGCGCCGCGCTACGCACGTGGCAAGTAGTAGGTAAATACCGAATTTCTACATATGGTACAGATACCAAATACCGGTAAGCGACCTTTTTCCTGGCAACACTTGACACGAAGCTTGAACAAACGCGAGGAGGGTTGGGGGGGGGAGGCGTGTAAAGAGGTGCCCTGTACCTATATGTTCTTTGGTCCCACTTTCCTCCAAAGCGGGTGAAGCCTGGCGTCAGCCAATCGCTTGCCAGGGTAGTCAGGAGAGGGAGTAGGTGGGGTGGGGTGGAGGGTGGCGTGGCTGTATCGAGATAGCAAGGGAGTGAGTGAACCGTGCCTGCGCTTGCTTTCAGCCCCAGGTCTACATTACTGCAGAGTAAAAAAAAGCCCACTGGACGGTCATCCTGAACGCCCTGCCCCAATTTCAATCACACGCGCTATAAACTTCGCGTTATTTGCTGCTACAAAGTGGATTGAACTTTCAGCAAATGTCCAAAGCAGGTACAATACAAGTGGCCAATACCTGATGGACGGTCATCGCAAGGGAAAGTCTGTACACGTGAAGATTACCTGATGGAGCGGTCATGGCCAGAGAAATACCGAGCACCTAAAAACCGCCATTGATTGTTAGGGAATGAACCATTGGATGGTGTCCTCAACTAGTCAAGGAAAGCCAGCAATGCCTGAATCCTGCCTGTGATGTTGGTTTTATTGTCTGCTCAACGTGACAGAAAATATTTCCTACTTCTCAGCAATTGTCTACTGAAATAACTGCAAATATTCACTTAGACTAGACCTCTTGTTGATAATGGGTTCTAACAGTCATCAACGGTACATGTGACCAATACTTGGTGGAACGGTCATCGCAAGGGCATGCCCGAGCACCTAAAAAACGGCATTGATTGTCATTCGATGGAATGGACCATTGGATTGTCTTCAAGGAAACCCAGTAACTCCTGAATACTGCCTGTGATTTTGGTTTTGTTGTCCTGCTCAACTAAGCCACGTTACAGAAAAAATTTCCTACTTCTCAGCAATTGTCTAAAAGCCAGAGACACCGGTAAGTTGTCACTACTGGAATAATTTAATAATAATAATAATGATTGGATTTGATCTCTCGTTAACACAGACAAAACTACCAGTTGATTTATGTACATTGTAATTTATTTAAAGCAAATTTTCGGATTTGTTTTTGCAGTTCCACGTCTGCTGACTTTGTTTATTTACATATTAGGTGACTGTGTACAGATGTACAACTCGACCTAGTCTTAGCTGTCGGCATCCCAGGTCTATAAATTATGTCTACATGTACTTATTTATCACCAGCACAATTATGTATGCTAGTATGTATTAACAGAATAACGACTGGAGCGCTGCTCGAACGGACCTCTTCGTGTCATCATAAAGATACCTTTCTTTAAGCCCCGCATTTTTAAAAAAAGGAATGGCATTTATTTTGTGACTTAAATTCTCGCGCCACGCAGTGCCGCTGACAATCACTCACACAAACTAAACTTCTCTCAGTACCCTGACTTTACTGCAAACAATTCTCCAGTCCTTCCCCTTCAGGTTTGTGTGCCCAAGAATCTGTTTCCATGTACCCAAGGACCTGTTTCTATGTGTCCAAGGACCTGTTTCTATGTGTCCAAGGACTTTTTTCTATGTGTCCAATGACCTGTTTCTATGTGTCCAAGAATCTGTTTTATGTGTCCTGGGATCTATTTCTATGTGTCCAAGGATCTGTTTCTATGTCCAAGGATCTGTTTCTCTGTGTCCAGGCATCTATTTCTGTGTCCAAGGATCTGTTTCTATGTGTCCAGGGACTTTGTTTCTATGTGTCCAGGGATCTGTTTTTATGTGTCCAAGGACTTGTTTCCATGTGTCCAAGGTCTTATTTCTATGTGTAATGGGGGAGTTCAATATCTATATTTTACCAACAAGGGCTTTGTACACATACAAACACCTAGATCCTGAATGGTTTATACCACTGACGTCGTGTAGAAACCATTCGGGATCAGTTTCGGAAGCAAACCCACGGTGGTTTAGATGTGTAACATATTCTTAGTTGTGGCTTAAATTCAATAATATACCGCCAAGCCTTTTACTTTCTTCAGTGTCATCAAGTATGAAAAGAATGTATCAACTGTCAGCTAAAAATAACTACGTGTTCTTGGTCTAATTTCGGTGGGACACATTTATTTTAAAATCCTCCCAGGGGCTACTGTTGACATGACTAAAGCAGAAGAGATGTGGAAATACGCCGGCAGTCACTGGACTTGGCATCTCTCCAATATTCACTTCCAATTTGGACTTAAAACAGTTACATTGTAATTGATTTCCCAACTTGGCAATTTATCTTGAGTGTAATATCAATGTTCACACCCAGGCTGACAGTATAAGCTACATTCTGTATACTGATTCAGTGTCGTCGCAAGAGGCTAACAGCCAACAACTCTTTCTTTTTTTCAGCCATCCGGCCATTGCATATAAACAACTGATTTTCTGCGCAAGAGAAATGCATTAACTCCATCGAAGGCACCAATTCTTTTCTCTAGCATTCCCATCCGTTGCCTGGTACCCCATCCCACTCCCACCCCGTGTCACACTTCTAGCGAAAGTTCCAGAAGCTTTAGCCCCTACCGCAACCCCTCCCTCAGCTAGTGCTATTACTCCTCACTTGAATTTCACAATCTTTTGTTGTTTGACTCTGTTCGTCTGTATAAGTCTGTGAATACTTGTATCTTTACAGCTATTGATTCTAGAAGATTTACCAATCAATAGACCTTTCATAAGCCACTGCCACACAAACTGTTGTTAGAGATGGTTAAAGGTGATCATTAATGTGCTATTGTATGGGTAAGTTTTTGCTTCTTAAAAACCTCGGTAAATATGTAAAAGTAAAATCTCTCTTCCTCTATTGGTATGGACCTCAAAGGTCTTACAGTCACTCGTACTCATAGAAGAAATTCACTACCTTCTCACAAAAAGTGCTATTTTCTTACATTGAAACATGCTCATTGGCAACAGTGGTAGATTTCGAAGCGAAACGTTTTGAGAAAATTGCAAAACAAGATATAACTGCAAGCAGGGAATTATCAATACTGGTAATTTGAAAATACGCAGAGTGAAACTGAAGACCAGTTGTTACATTGCCAGGGATCTGAACACGCTTCCACGGCACGGAATATCATAATGACTTACAAAACTTGACCAATTGCTAAGGAAATCCAACGCGGCTCTACAGTGCAGACAGAATAAAGCTACATTTTGTAGTTGTAAGTAAAAATCGATAATTGACGCCAGTAGAGATGGTGACCTGGTCATTTCGCTGTTGTTTGCTACCTGAGCTTGCAGTTTGGCTGGTGTGGGCCGCTATAAACAGACTGAGTGGGGTCATGGCTGTGTGAGGTTTACAATGAACGTCACAACCAAGGACTCGAAATATTAGTTTAACTTTCTGTAATAACCTCTTTGAAGTATCAAAGATACTTCATACTGCACTTGCATTTAAATACTTCACTAAGAATGTTCTTATACACAGTTGTCCTGTCGAAGAAGATCAGCGATAAGAGAAATACTGCCTTTAATTTTGGGGGGAGTTAAGAAGATCAGCGATAAGAGAAATACTGCCTTTAATTTTGGGGGGAGTTAAAAAAAGGTATTGCACTTTAAATGCCAGCGTTAGAGTTATTAGTTAATTAAGAAAAACATGGAATACACATATTTTAAATCAATTAAATTTTGAACATTACCGATTAAGGCGAATCATGTAATGCGAAACTTTGCCCTATTAAGCTTTGTCCACGCCGTTATCTGGTGATTGGGTGGCCAGTAGATCACCATCGACTTCGATTTCTCATAAAGCTAAGCGGACACAATGTAAGATAAGATAAGATAAAATTTATTTTACATGGATATTAAAATAACAATAAACATAAGGTGACCTTTCAAGGTCACTCAAGGTCAAATCCAATGGTGCAGTGAGACTCCCCATATATGACTTCCTATTAGTGTCTAATAGTAACTACATGTCTAACTCGCACCGTTTAGGAGTTATAGCCACTCGAAAAATTTTCTCCAATCTCTTATCATTAGGGCCAAATTTCGACCCCCCGAGGCCCACCCATACCCCGGGCCAATTTTTTATTCAAAATCGAATGGTTTCCTACCTGCGTCAGAGGGAAGACCTCCACCAAAAATGAAGTTGATCGGTTCAATATTTTTTTGACATATTTTGTTAACGGACACACACAGACACACACACACAGACAAACGCAAAGTAAGAAACCCTGCCATGCAAAGCATGGGCGGGGTTTAAAAATACAGCACCCACACAAATAAGAAAAAAATTACCAGCATTATTGCTGTCTGCTTGCTCTGAGGGTTCTCATTTGGCCCTGACTGCAACAACTGCTTTTGCAATTTGCTAATATTGTTGACCACCTGGTCATTTCAGCATGCTCAGTAAAGCGACAATTTTTGTCCATTTCAGGTTATTTTTTTCATGACGCCTGGGACATCCTGACCAATGATACCTGGGGACAGATCCTGGAGCTGGTATCCCACCACGCAGTTGTAAGTTGGTTGTAGTTTTGCCAAACTTACCACATTAATTCCATTAAATGAAAGCACATTTTGAGAACTGGAGACGCTGGTCCAAGTGGTTTGACAGGTATTTATTGATGTTTTACTAAAATGTTTACCATGGCCGGGTAGTGTAATGATTGAGCATTTGCCTGACATGTTTGATAGTTTGAGGTTGGGGGTTTGATCCCTGGCCATGCCAAACAAAAGACATTAAATTTGTGGTTTTGCAGTTGGGCTTGGGACTTGGCACATAATATTTAGTGACAGAGACAGAAGGGTGGGCTTGGAGTCAGGATAATGGTCTGGGTTGGGACATCACTGCAAACCTGTTTTGTGATGTTCCAGTGGACAGGCGCTATTAAGACTGGCCACAGGTCGCACTAGCATAAGATTAAGGCAGGTCCACACCGTCCAGTATACATTAACATGATATATGCACACCTACATACATATATACAACCTTGTTCAGATATCAAGCCATTGCAGCATTGAGCTATTAATGTTCTTTTTCTTGTTCTTGGTCGTGATGCTATGATATTGTCAAATACAACTTAATGTTTAAAGCTTTGATCATTCATACACTCACTCTGAATTATGTTTTGGTGGTGCCATTAGCATTTGGTTAGGAAACTAGAATAGTTAGATTGGTAAAGTAGCTATTTATTATTAGATATGACAGTCCTACAAAGAGAGAAAAGAACCACTGTCAGTGATGCTGTAGTAAAAGAAAAGAACTTACAATGTACCTGTACATTGTATGTTGGTAAATATTTTATGCATGTACAATGATATTCCAGGGGTTTATTACATGTATGAGAGTATTAATAGAATCACAGGTACATGTACTGATAACTTTAATGCAGCATATGATTATGTAAATTTTTAAACCAGATTAAATATGTCTCTTTCCACATGTTCCAGATGATTATATGTTTATTGATCACGATTGTCAGCCACAAGTTCATGGGGCTGTCAGCAGTGGTACTTCTTGTTGAGTTGAACACAATATTTCTACATCTCCGACAGTTACTGAAACTGGTCAACATCGATCGTAGTGGGAGACTTTACATAGTAAACAGCATCATAAATCTTGGTAGGTGTACTCATGGTGTCAGGGTAATGAAAATCCAGGCATTTGCACAATATTGATAATGGTTAATTGGAACTTTAAATCAAGTATGGTAGAAGGATTTATAGACTTTCTAAAGGCCAGTCATTGCATCTTGTAGAGTTTCTGTTTTGTTGTTTTGTATATAACATGAATAAAAGAGTGTTTCTGGAACCTGGCTCCCATTATTCATTATACATGTTATAAAGACGACTGATTTGTTTAAAAATCCTTCAGAATACTGTAGTAAAAAAAAAGTTACTTATCAAAGTACACGGTACATATACTGTACATGTACTTGAACTGTGTTAAGTGCACAAATATCTTTCAGCTTATTAATTCCGTTAAATCCCATTCTTTCAGATTATTTATTCTATTCATTAACATTAGTTCTAGTGTCACGGTTAATGAAATTCTGTTTATTGAGACTTGCATGTATACCTTGTATCTTCCATTTTGCTTTTCTTTCAGGAACATTCTTTGTATTTCGCATCCTAATAACACTATGGATCTTCAAGTGGAATGCTCAGAATCGTCATCTGATGCCGCTGTATGTCTATGTGCCCTTCATATCTGGCCTCATCATATTGACAGGCATGAATCTTGTGCTCTTTTATCGCTTGGTGGCAAGCGATTTTTTAAGAAAGCGAAAAATACGACAAGATAAAAGTGATGTTTGCAACGGTTTGCAATCAAATGGCATTCATTCCAATGGTGTTGAAAGAGCGAAAAAAGATTAAAATACTGCACGTACTAATGATACGGTAATAGCTTTTGTGTTTAATGGTTATCTGTTTGTTATTGTTTGAAGGTCCCATCTTGATGCATCAAAGTGTATGCCGTCATACCAAAAGTGTATGCAGGGCATGACTTTGATGGAACTGACCAAGGTAGAATGTACGTGCTTGTGTGGCGTTTGCGACAGTTACATATACATCTTACTCTGATAACTGGTGAACATGTCTTTTTTTGTTGCGGTGGTTTTAAAACATTGCATTACCATGATCGTTTGTATGTTAATCTGTTTGCTTATATCGTATATACTTTTATTATTAATGCCCTATAATGAGAATTATTATAACCCAACACAGCTTGAGTTGTTAACTGCCATCGGAGATGACTGAGCCAGTATAAGAACTCACTAGGGTCTCTCCCCTACTTTTTTTAATTGGGTTTTGTTGGTGTATGGTGGTGTAAATTTCAAGAACGAGAAAAACCTGCATGCATCCACTTTGTGTATGGTTCTGAGTTGTTTCTGTTTCCATGGGCTTTAACTAGAATTTCATTTATTTCAACGTTTCAAATGGATAAGTTTGGATTTGTTAAATGTGCCCTAAACTGTTTTGACTTATCTTCACTGCTGGTGGGGCTGAAAGTTAGAAAAATATCACCTTTCCATTGTGCTTGGTCTCTTGAGACTTATGCCTAAAAATGTTAAATATGCATGAACATGTAAATGCAGGTTGTGTCTCTTATTTGGGTGATAAGCTTCAAGAAGTTAAAATGGCGACATAATATATTATATATATACTCAGTGTACTTGTATTTTGCTTTAACATGAGAAGTTGGTAAATTAAATTCTTTAGACTTATAAATGTAGCAGCAGGAAAATGTCAATGTCTAGTACTCAGCAGGGGACCAAAACTAACCAATTTTCATTTATATTATTGTAAAATCAACGTGCATATCATGACAATTACTAAACTAAATTTCAGAGTGTTTTTTTTTGTGATGATGGGTAGAATAATTTCAGGCTTATTTGCTGGTGGGGTTTGTAACTTTGTATTTATGTGTCTTGTCATTTTTCTTTTAACTAATGATTAATTAACTTCATTTCTGGTGGAGGTCTTGCCTCTGAGGTAACAATAAAACCATTTGATTGTGTAAAAAAATGCCCTGGACTAAGGGCGGATTTGGATTTTTGGGCATCAAAAAGTTTACTCCCATTGATAAAAGATAGGAGAAAAATGTATTAAAGTAGCCACAACAGAGTGAACAGGTAAATGGTGAGAGATAGACATGCAGTTACGACCGGTATTGGATGCTAACATGCTCCATTAAATTTGACTCTTGGGTGACCTTATGTGGCCAAATTCAAGGTCACTCAGATTTAGAAGTCACACATTGATTTCCTCCTTGAAGTGTTCTGCATGTAGCTAAAACAGGCAGCTTTTTTTCTAACTTTGCGAATCACCCAACATTGTATTGATTGGTCTAGATGCAAAAACCACAGGTTAGTCCCACAGTTTTGTGTATCACATTTTGTCAGACTCTCAAAAGTTCCATGATGTAAATTTGCACATTTGTGCTTCCATTTATTTCTAAAATTGTTAATGAAGACAGTTTGTAATGAACTTAGGAGATACTTTTGAAAATGCTCACTTTTTATACGGGTTGGTAAGAGATATATACAAAGATTTCTGATGTTTATACTTCGTTGGATTAGCAGTACATGAACATGCATAATCATTAATCACCCATTGCATACCATGTGTGAAATCCATAGGAAGACTCTAAGCTATTGAATAATTAAATTGTGTATATTAAATGTATGTCCTGTTTGAACAAAGACAACAAATTAATATTATTGGTGATGCTTTTAGTTTCTCAAATCCGAATGATAGTTTCTCAAAAATGAATGTTAGGTCATTATGATATTTTAAATATTGTTAATTCACTGCAAAGTAATTCATGGGAGTCCTTAACCATGTTAACCAACACATTTGCGATGTGTATAATGAGTCGGGACTTGGTCCATTTAGCTGTGTGTTTATGATAATCCATGTGCCACTCATATAATGTACCACTGCAGTAGACCATGGTAGAGGCCTGGCTTTTAAAATCATGTTAAAAGGACGAAGTTAAAACGTGAAAATTTGTGACCCAGGAATGAAGACCATTGTATTGAAATGATGATCAAAACTTATGTGCCAGTGCTATATATTGTTTTGGAATTAAGGCCACCTCAGAATTAAGACCACTTTAGTCTTGACGGCACCGTTTGTGTGTCTTCATTTCTGGGATTACACTATACCCCCCCCCCCCCGCCCCCTGCATGGTTATAATTAAGTCTTTCATTTGTTTCAATACTCAATCGAAAATGCCAGTTTACTATGCTGTGTATACCATGTTGTCGTAGTATTGGAAAGTTGGGTTGTATTCCTGCTTTTACCTGTGATAATGGATGACATTTAACTACATTCGACCAGGTATTTTTATGGCTAGATAATGTATACTGATGTGGTACAGTCTTTTAGCTCAGCTAGTATGCTGCTAGCCGAGATCATAGTATGGTAAGAGCTTGGTGGCGTCCGTCTGTCTGCCCATCCCCAATATGATGCCTGGACCCATGAAAGTACATGGGTAAAATAAATAGCCCCTATTGGTGGATTTCACTTCCCAAAACAATGTCCCCCTTTTCTCCGACTTTTTATGGACTCAAACTCGAAGTATAAACTGCAGACAAGGTAATTATCCTAACACAATCCCGGGAAAACGATTGTTGATGCATGGAAAATGTGTATTAAATATCGGTATGTAAGTATCTTACCAGAGTACCCCTTTTATCTTCAGTCAAACACCTACCCTTTGGCGAAAATGCCCCCCTTTTGGAAGTCCCGGGACCCCACCAATCTGTGACAAATATCACCCCTTTTCATCATTTTTGTACGTGGATGCGTACTAAGGTACCATATTGAGCGACTCCCCCCCCCCCCCGGGGCCCAGACAACAATTTGATTATATTTGAGACTATTTTGCCTATTTGGTTCTGAGTTTACATATGGGTTGCCCTAGTCAATACACCCAGATTATTTTTAGCTCTGCTTTCTTGAAAAAAAAAATTCAAAACACCACCCTTTCTACAGTTTTAAAGTTTTTGTAACCCAACTCTTTGCTGCAGAATCCTGATGGTGGTCCCCATAAAAATGTTCTTTTGGAATTTGAAATTTGGCAAAAGTTAAAATTTTAATTTTTACAGTGTACTCAGTGGGGAATTAAAATATCTTAGTTTCCTCGAAAACGGTTCATCGTAGAGTGAAACGGATGAAACTTTGGGCCTTGGGGGATGTACCGGTATGTACAGTGGGAATCGCGCTAAAGGTCACCAGCCGGTCGTGCCTGGCTCAGTAACTAGCGCACATCGCACATGACAAAATGCCTGACGCACATATATGTGCGCCAACATCCTTTTTTGGGTGTGCTAACATTTTGGGATAGTGCGTTAAAGTGCACAAGAGAAATCATCAAGTGCACTACAACGCACTTACCTTATTTCTCTAGCGCGCCTGGCTAATTTCTCTAGCGCACCTGCTGACCATAGTTACTGATGCGCCAGCCTTGTGCGCAAGACTAGTGCGCTAGTAGCTGGGTTTTATTTTGCGAAAACAAACGGTACTACAGGTCAGCTCTGTCCAAAAGAAGAAGAGAGTAGACAAAAGAAAGAGAGAGAGAGAGAAAGAGCGAGAGAGAGAAATCTTTAAATGTCGTTAAATAGATGTAAGGCCTAATTTATACTGTATGCAATAAAAGACACTACGTAGAATACTGGAGGTAATCACGTTTAAAATTCTGTGCTTCACAGTAGGGTTAGCGATCCTGTAGATGTAAGTCAACAAATGGAATTCTATATTAAAATAAGTAACACCTACGTAACACTGCATGTGGTCATACCAAACTTACTTCGGCTACCACTCCCGGGAGCAAAGCCCCA
>JAAUYG010063763.1_pt1 | contig 12371 bp, 10 predicted proteins | sample 7278091 | NCBI WGS metagenome assembly JAAUYG01 (sample SAMN14350201, study PRJNA611818) | marine sediment metagenome | isolation source: surface marine sediment (0.6m) | place: French Polynesia: Moorea | collected 2018-08
ATCCCAGCTGTCATCCTCCAACTGGTGTCACATGATCCAGAAGGGTCAAGTGACACCAACGGCCACTAGTTACCATCCCGTGATGAAGGCAGAGAGATTCTGCCGAAAATTCGGGAACTTTTTCCACCATAATCTTGATTCTGTGTGCAGAATGTCTCATCAGAAATTATGCTCAATATAAATATCCCTCCTAAACACCACCTTCAGTTTAAGACCATATTTAATGTAGGGACAATCATACTTTATTTGTGACACTTCATTCTAACTGTACTTTATTGCTGCTGTATTCATCACTTACTCCAATGATAAGGCAATCAATTTGAAACATTAACTGAAACCTGAAAAACTAAGACATCTATGCATGAATTTGAAACCTTTTTCTTTAGTGAAACATGTAGGATTCTCTAAGAACATTGCACGCTTTACGGAATGAATACCGTATTTGTCCTAATAGAAGCTCGGTACGTGAGTGCAAGGGCTTGGGTTCACATCTATTAATTTCAACAATACGGTAAAGCCTGTCATCCGGTACCTACAATACGCATATATACGGTAAACAAGAACCACATGGACCTTTGTTTACAAGGAAGTGGTGATTCAATACACATGTGCGGCAACCAAATGGACAGGAATATCACTCGAATTTTAGTATTTCTTGATGATCTTTTGATATGTTTTATCAGGCATTTGGTGTGAATTTGATGTGAAGTGTTTTTTGCTGGAGGGACTTGCAGGCTTCTATAAAGACATACGGCATGTTACCTCTGTATGTAATAATCATTATTGCATCTATGGCCATGTTACTTATTGTATTAATTCGACTGGGAATTTCACTGCATTTACACAGGTTCACTAAATGGTTCAAAACAAGTATATTTCTGCTAGTCTCTTGTTGAATGCGCATTATCAATAGTGGCACAGATGTATTTTATGTTGGAAGGTTGCAGTTTATTTTAACTATTAATTATTAAAGCCTTTGCAAGACTCGGTTTTGTGAGAAGAAAAATTGGGAAACACAAGTTAAATAGAAAGCTGTTTTGAAAACAAACCTATGAAATGTATAGATAAATATACAAATCCCGAGGGGGTGGGGGTTGGGGGCACAGATCCGTGGCTTAAGCTGGGTGGTTGAGGATGAGAGGGGTTGCCATATCAGCATGCATTGCTCAGGGGAACCTTGCTGGCTCAATTACTTCCCATATAGTGTGTGATATTTCAATCAATACATGCAGAATTCTCTACAGATTGGTTTTTAATCTTTAATAATGTTTGCTAACCATCAGTCCGTCCCGTGGCAGTGATTAAGGACCATTGTGCGTGTCTCAATGATCCGTCAAGGAAGGCCGGGGAAGGAGTCAGAGTCTCCATTGATTCCAGTCACTGATCACCAGCCCCGGAACCCACCACGGTGGTAACAAACATACCTGTGTTGTGGATAACATTACGGTAAAAAAAAAAAAAAAAATTCTAGATTAATTGCAAATTGATTAATCTCTCGAAAAACATTCTTGTAAAATATAAAAAAATGGGATGCAGTATGTTCTACAGCAAGTGGGATGGAATGAAGTGATCTGTTTTGCACAAATGATGGCTTATTTGCTAAGCTGCTCGGGACCCATTATTATCATTACATATTGATTTATAAAGCGCTATCATACATATATACATTATGGGACTAAAGATGAAAGCACCCTAGGCTAGATTTGAACCCAAGACATATCATTCTGAAACCATATATACCATACCGCTCAGGCAATGATGCTTAAGTTGAAGGAAACAAGAAAGACCACTGGGACAGTGGAAAACCCCACCCCCCAACAAACTACATGATGTGACACCCAGATTAATGTCAAATACCACTACTATGAAATATATACTTACAGCATACCGCTCTTCTATCACTCAATACCTGATTGACCTTGACTTTGGCCATTCAAGATCACTCAAGCTCATATCGGTGCCGGCTTAATAGACTCCCCATATATGGTTGCCTATTAATTTTTAATTGTAACATAGGGTCTAAATAGGCTCCTTTACGAGATATAAGGGTTTGAAATCTGGGTGACCTTGAATTTGACCTTTCAAGGTCACTCAAGACCCATGATTCTGAAACCATATATACTGTTCAGCCAATATATGGTGCTTAAGTTGAAGGAAATTATCCAGCCATACCCCATGAGGAATTTTGAACATTTGGGGGATTTGCGGTACTTCACAAATCATGCAATCGATGAGAATGGTATTTGATGTGTATGTAGGAGTCAGCTTCGCTCCATGGAAGGATTTCTAAAGTTTATACTTCAAGTGGACTGTTGCGATTTGCTCATCACACAATGCTTAAAAACTATGAATTCTAAGAATAGGGACGCATGTTCAGCGATATTGCTATATTTGTCACCTAGAAACCTAATATATGCAACTCCACAGTAGGGTGAATAAAACCAGTCCAATTTGATACGATGATTGATATTTTACACATCACCAATGATTGTCTTATGACCAATGATTGTCACATGACTAATCATTGTCACATAACTAGTGATTGTCACATGATCAATGATTGTCACATGGCCGGGATAAGAGACTGTTACATGACTAATCATTGTCACACAACCATCAATTGTCACAAGAACAGTGATTGTCACATGACCACTTGTCACATGACCAATGATTGTCACATGACAGGATATTTCACACGACCAGTTCCCATGCATTAGCAACAGGGTCCTGGTCAGCTAACAGTAATCTGCAATTATAATAGCCTTGGAATGGTAACATTGAAGAGAAAACTGTACTTTACAGTAAATCAGATTGTGACAGCTTATGCCTGGGCTCAGTTTATTAAAATATCATTAAGTTTGAAAATTAAATTAAAGTGAATAATCTATTTCTGCTATCATTTGTTTTGGTTCTCAAGACCATCAGTGAGGTTTAAGATTTTTCAACAACAACAAAAAATGTCCCAACTGCATATTACCAAAGACTGAGTTACAGTAAACTAGTACATAAAGACCACCCTAGGGACCAACAAAATGTGGTCCTTATACACAGGTGGTCTTTATATGCAGGTTCAATAGCATGGAACTATACACCTTGGGACGTGTAAAATGTGGTCTTTATAAAGAGGTGGTCTTTATATACAGGTGGTCTTTAGAGCAGGTTAGACTGTATTCTAGATCCAGATTCAAGAAAGCCAGGTCCTGACCTGTGTTTACATTTTGTCTCCAGATTAGGAATTCTGACTGCATTTTTGGCGAACGTAATGCCTTGGGCTAGCATCCCTGGCCTAGGCTAGATATAGCAGATACAGAGGGCAGCTTCTCTAGATGAGATAGAGATCTCCACGCCATTTATAAGCCTACGTCAGAGCGAAATCCCCCGGGGATCTATCGCCTTGGGTTTTATTGTCCAGTGGTAACCAGGTCTGGTAGGTGCAGTTAGGGTTGTTACCCTGACCTAACAACCCGCACAGTACACACCCGACCCTGGATGGAGTAATAGGTTTCTATGACAATAAAATCAGACCTCAGAGCTCACTGTTATGTGGGCCAACACAAATTGCACTGGTCAGCCATTTTGGAGTCATTGCCCCTCATTTTAAAACCAGTCAGTTTGGCCAGCGAGAATTAAAGGAAGGAACGCAGGGAATGGGAACCTCTCCAGCTCGCCTGTGGTGATCAAAGAGCAGTGAAAACCGCCGATCTCCGTGAAGTATGAATTGGTGTCGGTGCACGGAGATCGTGCGGTACCCAGTGTCTCCGACCGCCTCATCCTGGGACTTCGCTGCCATGTCAGAAACGGCAGGAATATTGATTTTCCTTCCGAGAAAATTGTCTGCTCGCGACGGCTTTCTAGGGGTCAGGTGTGTGTCGTTGGGTGATAAATTGAACTTACGTACAAGTGAATTAGATCGTGACGCTGTTGCTTCCCCCCAATCTGTCAACTTCACATTCGGGTATCCATGGTAACCTAGTCGTTGTAGATATTAGGGATTTATATTAAACTAGAGGTCGAGGTGCCCAGTAACTTGAGGCATGCAGTTTACCAGGCCACAGTAACTATAGTAACTTATGTTAACCCCGTTGCCAGGGTCGGTTGGGAGGTGGAGGAAGATTTGTTGTTACCATGGTAACCTAGCGTACTCTAACATTGTTCTAGCCAGAACACAGGACCACAATGCCCATCTATCATCCAGTCACATACATAATACACACATACTAACAGTCAGGTGCTTCATTCATATTTCTGACCTTGACAAATCTACTAAAACAGAACTTTCCCTCCCCCCCCCCCAACCGGTTACCCAGCAGCTGAGGGTATATCCATCATACCCTGGGTCTGTGTGGAGTGACAGGTAAGCAGTGGGGGGGTAATGATGCCAGGTGTGCAGGGTTTAACATACCTGCCCCGCCCCGCCCCGCCAACCCAGTGTGGCTATGATGGATACACCACCACCCACCAGGCTCCCTGGCCTACCACACCGAGTGCTGTAACAGTGGGAGGCTGGGAAACCAGGACTCGGGGTCACACAGTGCAACTAATAACTACTTCTACATACTTAGTCAGCGGTTTGTATTTGCTTGTGCTACTTAATGCAAATCTCTTTCTCATTTCTCTCATCATCATCATCATCATCATCATCATCATCTGCTTTTCAGTGTATCATATGGCTGTAAAACTTACCAGTCCATTTCTTTTCCTCATAAAGAAAAACTGTATAAAAATGTTTGCAACTTAACAGGCTTTCAGCTGAGTGCTTGCTGCTATGGCCTGTAGTGTAATGTATAAGTAAATTCACTCGGAAAATTAAATGTCGGTAGAACTTCACTCGGATAATGTGGAACTACCACGACGCACCCTTTCCCAACCCCCCCCCCCCCAACCCATCTTTCCCCCATCATCACTGGGTCACCTGGCAGAGAAGAACGTAAACTTGCTCATTGTACTATGTAGGTGCTTGGTAGTGGCTGTGTGCGACTCTTTGACAGTGTGAAAGCACAGTGTCACCGGGCCAGAGAGAAAGAGAAAGAGGGGAGAGAGAAAAGAGAGAGGCACTGAAGATGTGATCTAGTGCTCAATTTCGTGTCGGCATCATCACGCTGACTCCAGCACTCGTCCCCGTGATGAGACGTGCATTTCACCAGATGGCAATCTACAATCACCGGCAGCAATAAATTCTCTACCGCCTGTCGCTAGTTTTTGCCACGATTTCTGATCACCATGGCCCCCGTCTTGCTTAATATGAACTCATTCATTTCCTGCTGGTGTAGAGATGTGGGCTTTCCAGTCCCCCAAAATACTTTTGCCTAAAGTCCCTAACCCGGACCGTCAGTCTCACCCCCCCCCCCCCCCCCACCTCCCACCGTTATTTCCTAGCTCCAACTTCAGTCCCTAGGGGGTGCCAGTCTCTACGCGACACCAGCTTTTATAAATGGCCGTCTCTGCCATGCATTCTCAAAAAAAAATAAAACCCCTCCCAATTCCCTATAAGCCAAGGATATGAGTTAATGCATGTGAAGAAGAATAAAAAACAAATGGGAGTCTTAATATGTCATGGAAAAGCTGCAAAATGAAACCGAAAAAAAAAACAAAAAAAACTGAACACAAAAACACTTAGGAAATGGTTAATGGCTTTACACTTGTATGGTAGCGAAATATTATTTCTTATTAATCCTCCCACTGACGTTTCTATGAGCCACTCCCTTCCTGTTGGGGCCGTTGAGAGCTGTGTTGTTGATATATGTTGCTATAAAGAAGCCCAGCAAAGACAACGCTATACTAGAATTTTATAATATTGTTTATTTTAGCTGAGTAAGTTCTAAGTTTGAGGTGAGCCTTATTTGGAGTGGCATCAGTTAGATTGGAAATACCTAGCAGTGAGGCTCATTTGTAAAAGATTTTTTTCAATGTAAAGTTTAAAATTGACTGGTGTTAAGGTACAATGACCATAGTGTGTAGTGACTAATAGATGCCCTCATACACTCCAGTGATCCACTTCCCAAACTACCCATATTATGTTATCCTCAATCATGTTAATGGCAGAATGCTCTGTAACCGACTCCCCCTCCCCTTAACATTGTAAATGGAAAGCAAACTTCGTATCGAATGCATGTTAAAATCCTAGAAGTTCATCACGAGGAAACTATGTAAATCCGAGCAATATTTTGTTCGATAAGTTGACCACACATGTGGTCACTGTTACTGTATGGTTCCCATACCATCTGTTTGATATGATCACCATGCTGGGTTTTGTGGGTCTGTCTCTTCCTCTCCCTCTTCCTCTCCCTCTCACTCTCTCGCAATCACCTTGACCGTCAAGACTTTTCTAGAATGCAACCCCATAAATGATCCAACAGATCCGACCTCCACTTCTATAAGATGTAGGGAAGAACTCTTGAAGAGTCTGATACCATGAGAGGCCACCGGACTTGAAATACCCTAGGCTTAATTCATTCTGGCTCAACTATTACCAATAAATTGTCATAGACACCATCTCCACCCACCCACCCTGTCTTTGGGACACATATTTTTTGTAACAGAAGGGACACTTTTCTCCACAAGCTGACCTATGGCTAGTTTCTTAAAAAAAAAGTCCACTATGTGTAGTGATCTTAAGCATGGAAAAGACAATAGCTGCCAAAGTGATTAGTGAACTTAAGTCAATTTCGAGACATAGGATTTAAAAAAAAAAAAAAAAACTGGCCCCAAATGTTTTGTTATGGGATTTCTACTGCAGTGCCAGAGTAGGCAAAGTTAACCAGTAGGCATTTCCGAGAAATTTATCAGTGGATGTGTCTCTCTCTCTCTCTCTCTCTCTCTCTCTCTCTCTGTATAATATATTCACAAAGCTCCAATTTGTGTGTAGTTGTTTTATTTTTTAACGGCATTTAAGTCTTTTACATGATAATAATGTCAATATACCAATGTGAGGTGATACTTAACTGTCACTGTTATTGCAGTGGAAGTACTATTTGTACAGTATTATATATACTGGTATGCCCTTGGAGCACTTTAGTTAACCAGGAGTTGAACCCCTAACTATACCAAGCAGCTCACACGGGCGACTTGGCATATCATCTCAACCTTTTAATGAAACCAAAGACCTTCTTCAACAGTATTATTGTCTATGCTGGCAATCACAGCCTAGAGTTGTACAGGAATATAACAAAAAAATAAATAAATAACACTAGCAGTAGTAATTAATTAACAAGTGCAGCATGTATTTACAGGACCCCGCGTTCACACACTGTAGACTCCAGTGTAACAACAATGATACACTGTAGACTCCAGTGTAACGACAATGATAACAACAACAATAACAATTGTACTGTAACGGGATTCAACTCAAAACGAAACACTTCACTAAACACTTGCAACAAACACTCAAACTTATATATGTGGTGCTCCTTTGAAATTTAAGATCCGTACACAAATGCCAGAGACTATATCAGAAATACACAATATGTCAGAGTCTAGTATATCAGTATTGTTAAAATTTAAGTGGCAAACATACTTATGTAATTTAAAACTTACTGCTGTCATGTTGCCAACAGGCCTCCATATAACATATAAGGGGAATTCTGTCTACTCAGTCCGACTGAAGTAATATAATACCGGTTTATATATGTATATGAAATAATATGATCGGGCTTTTGTACTGGTCTTAAACATGTCAGAAATTCTAGAGCTACAAAAGTTTTGTCATGAAATTTTTACCCAGCAGTTTCATTGAATTTGCATTGTTTCAATTTATTCACTTATGTGCAAAAAAAAGATACTCAATGGCTAGTGTTAATTCACTGTACATGGGTCTGACGTTTTCCCCTGGCAGCTACTGTCACGCTAATGTATACAGTAACCATGGTAACCACAAACTGATCTATCACACACTCTCATGCATTATCACACATCACCCTGATCAAGGCTTTATCACACATTATCACTGTTATTCTGTCTTGCCCCAGTCCATATCTCCTTTTGCACTCTGCTTACATCTTTCTTGTAATGCCGGCACTGACCACCAACATAATATATAGCCATGAGTCTGTACAGTATTCCTAACCCACAGTCTCTTAGGGTAGTCTGTTACCATGGCAACCATGGCTGTGAGTGTTGTCATGGAGAATGTCACCATGTTAGCTGGGTTACCATTGACTTACCATGCGTTGCCATGTGTTTCATGGACTACTCTGTTGCCATGGAGGCCATGTGTCCCCTAGCAACCGTGTATGTGGTAGTCTGTCAGCAGTATAGCGACATCTAGCATACACCAAGGACACTAATCTGCAGGGTAATTATATATTATATATATATATATATATATTCAAGCTAACTGAAGCCAAGCCATAATTAGTGTACGCTTATTCCAGTCTGAATTCCTATAATATCTATCCCAATTTTGGCTCACTGGCCCAGCAGCAGTCGTGGACACGGGTCCAGTATATACTATACTATACTGGATAGCGCTATTACCTCCCCCGGCCAGAACGCGACCCTTTCTTGTAGCACCCGAGAATCTTCTGAAAGGCTCTGCGGAATTCCTCGTTGAAGATTGTGTAGAGGATAGGGTTCACGCTGGAATTGGAATAGCCGAGCCAGAAGAAGAAGGCGTCAAGTTCCCGGGGAATGAAGCAGTCCGGGCAGAAACCGCGTATGACGTACGTCGTGAAAAACCCAAGCCACATCCCACAGAAAAATGCTATGATGATGGCCATGCGAATCGTAGCTCGCATTTCTCTCTGTTCGTACTTGCGCTTGGCTGTGGCCCCCATCTTTTTCACTGACTTTTTGTGGTCTTTTTTCGGGGCATTGCCTCCGCGGCTGCTGAAGAGGGTTTTGTTCTTCAAGGCAGTCGATATGTTGACTTTTTTTGCCTTTCCCTTGTGGCCTGCCGCCGTCGTCGTGCCGTTCTTGGGGATGAGATGCTTGGTGGTACTGTTTGGCTGCTTGAGGTTTTGTCCTGCTACGTCACAATCACTGTCCCTGCTCTCATCCATAACCAGGATTTTGATGTTGTCTGGGTCTGCCTTGCTGGAGTCTGTCCGTTTGTTAGGGGTACGCAGCCCATTCTTCATCACTTTACCTTTCTGGGGGTGACCTTCTACATTGCTAGGACACAGAGGATTATCACTTTTAGCCAGTGTGGAGGATTCTTCCTCCTCATCCTCATCCTCAGCCCCGCTGTCCGAACCAAACAAGCTCTTGGAGCTCAGTTCCTCAGTATTGCCAGAGCCGTCGTTGGTCGCTGTGTTGCACGTCATTTCAATCTCCTGCTCCGTTTTCGTGGCCACCGTCAACAGCGGCTTGCTGCTGTTGCCAGTGGCAACAGCTGATGATGGAGGTGGCGCCGCCTTTTGGTGGTTGCTCCTCTGTGCCTGGTTGTGGTTTTTCGTGGCGGCACGCATGCTGCGCATCCGTGTACGCAACACTGAGAATATGCGGATGTAGAGGATGAAAGTTATGATGAAGGGGACGAAGAAGGAGCCGAACGCGGAGTAGCCGACGTAGCTGGGGGTCTGAAAGAGAACACAGTGGTACACGTTGGTCTGGTTGTCGTAGATGTAGTTCTGAGATAGGTCATTCCAGCCTAGTAACGGCGGGACACAGATCCCGGCTGATATTATCCACACCAGCGCGATGTATATCGCTGCCTGCTTGGTCGAGCGCTTCTCCCGGTACCACAGCGGATACAGCGTGGCAGTGAAACGGTCGAACGCTATAATACAGAGATTCCAGATGGAGGCTGTGCAGTACAGGACGTCCGTACACAGCCAGAAGTTACACATGACCTGTCCGAACACCCAGTGACCCAGACACTCGTTGACCGTAGACAGAGGCAGGATAGTGGTGGCTAGCAGGAAGTCGCTTACCGCCAGGTTACCGATCAGAAAGTTAGACACCGTCCTCAGATAACGATAGCGAAACAATGCCAGGCCTACCAGGAAGTTCCCAAATGCTGTAGCAACAATTACCACGAACAGCACGGCTGCCACCACAATCATTGTGGGTAGACTGTAGTTAAGGGATACCAGGGATCCCATTGGGATGGTGATAGGGGTGGTATTACCAGGTAACGGTTGCCGGGTAGCATTCCCATCCCAGGACATGTTGGTGGTAGTGTTCTCCAGCCAGCCTCTGCCCTCTCCCCCACCCGTCGTCAAGGAGACGGGGTGGAGGTTAGACCCCCAGTCTGAGTTCCTGTCTAGTACTGACATGCTGATAGCTGGCACTGAGGGACAGTTAAATATTAGGGTTTAATATCCCACAACTGTTCCTGTATAACGGATCCAGTTATCCAGATACACACTATCCAGGACATACTTCCATGTTCTCAGTCTGGATTTCTCCTGGATCTGTATTTCCCAGTCTGTGACACTGTAGCTTACCCCTGCCTGTTACCGCGGTTACGGTGAGTGTCCGGTGACAGTGTGGAGTTAGGGACATGATGTTGTCTGTATGTGTGCCCAGGCAACTGGAGACCCCGCTGCAGCAGCTCTGAGTAATCTGACATGTGTCCGTATCCACCGCTGCCCCAATGTGTGTGACCACTGCCTTTTGTAGCAGAGTCTTCCTAGCTAGCAAGCTACCACCGCTGCTGCCTCACAGACAGAGCCCTGGCATGGGATCCCTCTCCCAATGTCCTCTGACCAATAAGCCAAGCCTCAGGTGTGTGCAGATTGGCTGCAGCCACTGCTGCTGCATCCCTGGCAGGGCAGCGGGCTGTCTCACTCACTGTGCGGCTGGCAGACCGGGCACCACAGTGTAGACTGGGTTGCACTGGGGGCTGGGTAAGGGAAGGGGAATTCCCCCTCAGGCAGGCTGCAGTGCTAACCCAGCTCTGGACTTCTCTCCACAGTGGTCAGTATCAGACACGGGCAGCAGCAGAGTTATAGCGGTCTCCTCACACAGACCAGTGGCCTCCAGCTACAGTATAATCCATGCTAACAGCCCATGGTAAGATACTGAAGTAATCCCTATGGTGTGCCGATGATGACGTCTCTATAGGCTATAGACATCTCGTCCCTGTCTGGTGGCGAGATGTCCACCTTCTGTCAGTGTTCACTAGGGTGATATCTGTGTGGTTACTTTATCACTCTCAGTCCAGTCTGAGGACCTAACTACCGCACAAGGAGTTGAAGGGAATTCCTGTACACCCAGCCAGGGTGGGAGGTTAATCAAATGTTGTGATGTCCCCAGGAGTGCTGATTCTACTGATAACAGCGTGACAGGCTGGCTCTCCCTCTCTCCGTGAGAACAGTCAGTAGCCGTGGTAATCCGACACTGTCACTGATACCATAGCAACGGTAACCACTGGCAACAGTCGGCTTGACAACTGCCTCTCAGGAATCTGAAACAGGACACAAACAAACAAACATTAATACCAACAAAGTTTGTTGCTTATGTCTGCCACTGGCATAATCAATATATACCTGTGCTAATAACATCTTTAGAAATATCCCTTTACAACTAGTGTGTTAAACTCTTTGACACATGTATAAGAGAATTTCAGTTGTTTCTTTTCTGAGCTCAATTTGGATAATGGACACTTTATGATTTTAAAGATGTCTTCTTGACATATAAATTTTGACAGGCGTTTGTGAACATGTTGAAAGTGTAAAGTTTTCTGCATATATTTCTACAACAACATGGTCTGTAAGTCTTTAACATCGATGTTTCTACAACAACATGGTCTGTAAGTCTTTAACATCGATGTTTCTACAATAACATGTTCTGTAAGTCTTTAACCATTTTCTACAACATGTTCTGTAAGTCTTTAACATGTTTGTGCATCTTCTGATGAAATTTTGACATTTTGAAGCACTGACTTACGTCAGACGAAAAAAACATTCAGTATACAACCATTTCATAACTAAATAACTGAATTCATATTAAAGATATCAATAATTGTGTTCGACACCTTATAGTACATGGTTGTCATGCAATGTCAGCACACTGGACAAATCACACAAATATACCTACTACAGGTATGTTTTAAGGACTTATTAAATGATAATGTGTCATGTTTTGCATAAGAAAAGAGCATTTTGATATATAATCACAAACTCCAGGTCCAGGCGGCTACTACCGGTGACATATTGACGATCTGATGGCATTGTTTTAAATATTTTTCCTTTTGGGTTTAGTAGTTTATAGCAAAAAAAACTCCCCATTGTGATCTTGGTAATGCAGCAAAAAATAAGCAAATTAGCAGTGCGTTATCAGGGATATAAGGCCACACATGCAGTTGTGTCATTGTGAAAAATAAATTAATATAACACTGACAGGTATGTTTTGTTACTGCCGGTTACAGTAATAAAGGATCTGCACCATGTCCATGTAAACACACTGCACTCTAACTATGGTAACCAAAA
>JAAUYG010204286.1_pt1 | contig 12371 bp, 11 predicted proteins | sample 7278091 | NCBI WGS metagenome assembly JAAUYG01 (sample SAMN14350201, study PRJNA611818) | marine sediment metagenome | isolation source: surface marine sediment (0.6m) | place: French Polynesia: Moorea | collected 2018-08
AACTACTGTTGACAAAGATCTCCATAACATTTAATTATCATTCAGCAGCTACATAAATATTATTGGCTCTGACATTCGTAATTTACCGCTACTCTGCCAAGTCCTTATGACAATAGTAAGACACTTAAGCGTAATAACACCTGATAGCTTTGCGTGGGTATGATGGCAAGACGACAACAAAGCAAAGAACAAATCAACTGAGCCATATTTGTTACTTTTGCTCACAGACAATTTAGGCATTGCTCAGAATAGCAAAGGCCTGGACCTTTCACGCAAAAGACGATCTGCAGGATTTCTAGGCACATGGAGTGTTCTGTGTTCAAGTCAAAGTTTCAACACCTGTGTTTGTTTCACAAGTGTCAAGAAAACGCCGTTGAGCAATTTGCTCTCAAGTTCTTTGAAAAAGTGAAAAAGGCACTCCTGCTAAGGTAACAAGACAACAAGGAAAATCATTTTGTCCAAGTCTGTTGATTGAGGAATAAAAAAGAGCGGAACTGACGGCCACAGAATCTGGAAACAGAACAATGGAAATGAGAACCTGTTCAGTGGTGCAGTCCATGATTCTTTCTGGGAATGACTGATGAGTGTGGTACAAGTGAACACAGAACAACAATGCAAGTCCCAAGATGGTTGCACCTTGAAACTTTTTCGCGGCACGTCGACTCTTTCTTTGCCTCATTTCTGGCATTCTCGCCTTTTATTGGGTCCGAGAGAGTCGACCTCGCTTTGTCAGGCCCTTGGGATAACGGTTTGGACCTTTGGGCGTTTCCTGGGGCCGTTGTCGGTGAATGTGATGTTAAAAGTAGGTCACAGCAAGAGAGGATTCAGAATGCGTTGCCGAAGTCGCCATGTACATTTGAAGATTCCCAAGGGGAAAATGTTTCATTCATCATTTTCCACAGAGAAACGAACATCTTCTGTCAGTAAATAAGCACGAAGGAATGTCAATGTAGGTCACTGGGGAGAGATCAAGTCGGGTTATACGTTCATGGGCAGCATAGATTGTCCATCAAGAATACATTATTGATAGACGTATTTGATCAATGACAGCCGCAAAAATAGATTGCAGCCTTCTGCACGGTGCAGCTGGGGAATTTGTCATTGTTACCAACTCTCCTCATTTATCACTCACCACGTTATGAGAATGCGCGCTTTTCTTTACCGCTCTGCATACCTTTTGAACAGCAACAGAGCATTGGCCGCGACAAATCTGGATGTGTCCTGCTTCAAAGAGCATTGTTTTTCTGCTGCAGCAAAGTGACAAAACCATTGCCATGGCATGGCCAAAACACCTCTTGATCCTCTTTCACAAGATAACATATGAACGTATATATTTGGAGGAACACTTGTCTAAAACAATTGTTTTGTTTGTTGTTTGTTTTTGTTTTTTTTTCAAGCAAAAAAGGTCGCACAAAGGTAAATGATTATCACGCTGTTGAGCGCGCCTCAGCAGCATTCATCAAGCGTTGTCATTTAGCATTATCCATCAGCAATCAATATTTCAAGAATTACATGCATACATCATTTGGTGCAATTATTTTTGTTGTATTGTGCGCAATGTGCTGAGCCCTGCGGTTCATCAGTTATTTGATGAAATCGGGTCATAAAGGATGCAACACAGAACGAGGCACTAAATTATTCACGACCAAAAAGTTGAAAATACATCAATTCACATCCCCATTCACACAAAACATCATCTGTGTAACGTGCTGCAACATGCATGCCGGCACACTCGTCAACAACCTTATGTTGTCTTTCAAAATACATTGCTCTTCTGGTCCACAAATGGACAAAGTGCCACTTTTGGAGTTCACTTCCCTGCCAAAAAGGAATCCAAATTCCTCCATTTTCTGTGACCAAGTGTCCGCTCCATGTTGGTCTAATATTCTGATCCTAGATTCGGGACTCTCGACAATCAAAAATTTGTTTTGTCAGATTGCCCACACCTGTCTTTTGCTGCACAGGAAACCATTTCAACATCACATGAGAAAACTGTCAGGCCTTCCGTGCTCTGGTTCTCGATACCGGAAGGAACCTATCATATTTCAATGTGTGCACCTCATCTGGTGAACCAAATGAGCTCAGGAAAGCACTCACTCAGCATCAAAGAGAAGGCTATTAGGAATCAACCAAGAAGAAAGGTCTCATAGTTAGCCTTACAGTGTATCAAGGCACTTGAGTAAATCACTGGAAGCCAGAGTGGAAGAGCTTCCGTTGTGTCATGGGAGCCACAGGACAAGGGCCACTTTTTTCTGTTTCTTTCTCAACACTTATGTCAAGATCTCTTTCAGAACAGACCTGAAAATGGCATTGGAAACGATTTTGTTAGTTCACTGACCTGAAACAAAGAACTACAAGCTGTCAACCAAAATCAAGGAAAACCTCTGAAGCAATGAAGGCGAAAACCCCAGTGGAGTTTCTCTGGCGCACAACACAGCAACCTGCACCTGCGCCGTATTGTAAACTGGGTCTCACATCTTTCTGGCCGGAAATTACACTGCAACCTGCCATCAAAGGATTCCATCTTGCTCTGCCATATCAGACCAAAGTGCCGTGTACTAATTAACTCTAGTTCACTCACTCAAGGCCAAATTGTTTGAAGCTTTCCTGCTTCTTGTTTAAGATGAAGTCGTTCAGTTAAACATGGCGCTGAATTCTGGGCCACATGATTCCTGAACAGCGGAACATTTCGAAGGTCATTCACACAGAAAACACCCAGGTCCTGTTCACATGGGAGGCGAAGTGTTTTGCAGAAGGCGCCAAAGGGACACATTGTGCCAAATGGGAGTGTTCACACAGCCTGCGAGCAACATCAAAGGATTTGCAGCCAAATTTGCGCACAAATCTGCTTCCGCGTCCTGTGTGAACTGCACCCTACGATCACTTGTTCAGGTATCTGCTACACTCAAAACGATCACAACAGCCACTGGGTGTCATTTTCCTTCACCTCAAGCCCACAGGGTGACTGCAGGTGTTGCAGGCGTCATTGCCGCCAAAGATCAGAGTTCAAACCAGTGATTCTCCGACTCGACCATCAGTGAAACAGACAGCGGTGTCTCGGATCTTCTGCCAAACTGTGAGGGATTCAGGCAGACTGAATTGAATTGGAATTATTGACTTCATCGCCAGAATGATCAAACCAAAAAAAGAGACATGTACTCGGGGGATAAAGGTAACTGCGAGCAACCTGTTTGATCAGCCGTCGCCCCTTGTCTGTGTATTGACCTATTTGTACCTTCCACTGTTGTGCATTCCTCCCTTGTACTGGCTGAGGCAGAAACAATAAAAAAGATTGCCTCTTGTTATTGATTCTGCAGGCTGAAAGCCACGGCGATGGAGTTCTCAGTGCTTTGCTAATTAGCCAGTTCTGAAGTCGCTAATGTGGCGCTGTTACGGATGAAATGACACATGTCGACTTGTGGACTCAACCATTGCGTAAACGTACCTTTATGTACAGACTGATCCTTGCAGCAAGAATCGTAAAAAGGTTCAATATTGTACAGTTATTTACCAAGTGTGACTGCATACAGTGACTTAACACCGAGTCTATTGATATGCTCAGAAAGGTAAATTTATCCAGAGTTTTAGCGCAGGAGTTAAATGTAGCTGTATCATGGATCTGCTACAGGACGAATCGATGTTGGCAAACATGCAAATGGAATTTTGCCAAGCGCTAATGGCAACTTCTAAGGGACAAAGACAAAAGTTTGGTGTCTGCGCGTGGGTGCGTTCTGGGGGATGGAACATGGTTTTATGTTCACATCACAGGAGGCAGGCAAGTTGCACGTGACTGGTGGAAACATGAGAAATCAGTGTGCGTTGCCAAATACAGGAAACTTAGTAGGTATATCCTGCTCAGGAGAAGTGTGCGTTACATGTACAACAGTCAATGACCTTTGTGGGAGCACTGACCAAAGCATCTCGTTTTGGGCTACAGACATTTCCTGATGCTCGTTAACTCTACTGCTCAGGTTCTGAAAATCGCAGCCCAGGGCAGCTGCTGCTCTGCAGGTACATTTAATTAGTCTATTGTGTCATGGCCTGGCAGACCACAACGTAAAAGCGACTACAATGCATTTTCACTGCTCAAGTATTGATCCCTTCAGGGACGATTCTGCTCCCACATGGTGCCGGAGATCACAAGAGAAGGCAGTGAACGAAACGTCGCCGAGATGCCCCACAATAGCACTGAATATTTACAGATGACAGTACCACTTGGCATGTCCTAGGGTGAGGGATTGGAAAAGGGATATTGAATTTGACTTTTACAAGACAGAATATCAAGAGGCAGGAGACAATATTGATCTACCATGCTTCTCGGTCCTTATCACCCAGCTGGTTCATCTGATTTGTCATTTATGTAGTTTGGCTGAGGCGCATCATCGAAACATTCTGTGATGACGGCAGCAGCTCATGCAAGAACAGTCCTTATTCATGTTCTGCTGAGGTGAGATCCGTACTGGCTTTTCCCCACAGTTCAGAGTCTTTGTCCTTTGGTACGGAATGTCAATAATCTGCATGTTTCACCAAATACTCTTGACCTTTCATGATTCTTGTCTTGTCCGTTTATAAATATCTCTTTGGTTCTCTGTCATGAAAAGTGAGTCTGGTCTACAACTGACTTTCCCCCAATTTGTGACAAGTCGATATCTGATTACATGTCTGGACATGCTAGAGCAGCCCAATATGAAATTGCAGTGTCAGAGGAATATTGGATCAAAATTACAAGGCAAATATGCCCAACGAATTCTGCTTGGACGCGATCTGCCGCATGGTTTTGGTGATTCTGGACGGCCGCCTCTTGTCCATTGTTCCTTGTTTCTGTAGCACGGACTAAAAATAGCTTCATCAGACAAGAAGAATCACAAACACTGAATAAACCACAAAAGTGGAAGATTTTGTGAGTGAGTGTTCGCAGGAATGCACAGTCTCGTGTCCATGATACTCGCGCGAAAGTGCTGGCCACCTGAATCGAATTGGCAAAATTTCTGTTCAGATGAAGTGCAATCTTTCTGCTTTAGTTCATGGTCCGGATGCATTGCTGGATGTTTTGCGTGCGCCTTCTCCGGGAACCCGAAGTGAAAGCCTCGTGTCAGGAGAACAGAACACGTGCATGCATCTGTCATAAAAACACGCACATGTCATAAGCTGGATACGAAACCCGTGGGTCCTCCAAAATAAGGCAACAATAAATGATGCAAGAAGGCTGATGCGTTGGAAGTCGGTATCCTTCTCCTGAGAGAGATATGGAGTGTCCCTGCATTTGTGAGCCTACCTTTTCCTCTTAGGGTTATTCTCACAAGTACAGTTTGTTGGTTTTTTCCCCCGTCACAGAATATGGCAGCTGTCCTGGTTGTTGCCCACAGTCGCAGTGGGCACGTTGCACTTCCCGCATCAAAACCACAAAGAACTGCAAGACTTTCTGACATTGAGCTGTACATCAGTTTGGATACATAACTCACCCTTTTCTGGACACTTTTCACGCATCACAGTTTTCTCGTTTGCGTTACGAACCATTGTTGGTGTCTTTATCTTGGTTTTGTCGGGTGATTCAAAGTTAAAAGCACAAGCAATATACTTCTGATGAGAGAACAACTGGAATCAGCTTAATGCTGTTTCAAGATGGCCTCCAGCGCAACTGCTGGAGCTGTTTCCACTGGGCAGTGAATGTCTTGAACCCACATCCCTGAAACGGCTCTGACTTTGTACATGTAAGGATGGAAGACAATAGAACTTCTTTCGAGTCCTTATTTAGTGCGCAACACCTGCAAAACGTCTGTCCCGGAATCCACCTAAATGTCTGCCTTTGCAGGTCAAGAGTTTTATTTGAAATATGTTGCGTATGACAAGTTATCTACCCCAAAACAAGAAAACCAAAACCAGGTCAAAGGGTAAGAAAAAAGAAAATGGAGCCAAAGAGTTGACGAAAACCTCTCCGGTGCACGATGGCTGTTCTTCCTGCTCCACATGCATTTCAGCTCAAGAATCAAGATTCAACTGGAAAGCATCACCGTCTACTTGTGCGTTAAAATCAATGGGATTTTCCACTTCGCGAGACAAGCAGCTGTTTAAATTGAATTAGTAAAGTCAATTAGTTGGGTTTGAGCACGGTTGCTTGTTCTTTCAAGACAAACCGCCTGCAAAAATAAACTGCAGAACACATTCCCGAAGAACATGATGTGCTTGTGATTCTGGAATTGGAACGTTCCTTCGAAAGAGAACAGAAAGGCAAATTGGTCTGTCCAGGCAACGTAAAACTGAAAGAAAAAAAACACAAGCAGCTTCAGGAATGCATTTTTTTTTCAGGGAACTGCAACCAGTTGCTGAGGCATCCAACACATTACCCAGGCTGAACGTGTCGTGGAAACACTCCATGGCGAGACCACCAGAGCATTACATCATGCTCTCCCATTGCAATGGGACTGCTTTGTATCTAGCTGCATAAATTAGATGCCAGTCAGATTAGATTTTTTGCCGATTCACACTGAGCACAGCATAAATAACGGCGTAATGTGACAACATGGGCAATTTACCCAGTGCCGCTTTAACTGTATGTGTCAGCTTTTCATAAGCAGCTATTGTGTATTTCTTTTTGATCCGAATTCATGGGAAATAAAATGATCATTTGTGGGATTTACAGCTGCAAAATCTGTTGCAGACCAAAAAAGGCTATTTTTGCAAAACATTGTCACCATTGTTCGACCAACTGTTCAAATCTCGCTCTGTGCTGTTTTGCTTGTTTGTTTTTTTTTACTTGAAAATCTGCATGATGACAAAAAGACCCGTGTTTGGATCAAAAGCTGCCTGTTTGCATGTATTCTTGTGGCATAATGCTAATCTGCACACATCCCAGCTTGTGATTCTCATCAGAATGAATGATGGGCGTTTTTAATTTCTTCTCTGCTGCCAAGTGTTTCTCATGAAAATCTTGAATGGAAATTATCACCCCATTGAAGCATAAAACTAATCACTCAGGGTACTTAGCAACATCTTTTTTCACCGGATAATTCAAGACAATCGATTTTCTGCTACTTAACGAAAGAAAAGTGCAGACAGGAGGAAACACTGAAATCTTTAGTTTACGAAGACGAAACGCAACAGCCCTTTTCCAGGCCCCTGTTTTGGCTTTTGTCATTTCATTCATTATTTTTTCACTGCAGTTGTGTGATATTTTTGTTGCAGTCCTTGGCGCAGTCTCCCACACATCAAATAACGAAGGTCCTCTTTTACAAACACTTCATTCACACCAATAAAATTTTCAACCGACGTTCCAGGCCAACACAACGAATTTTGAACTGTGATATCACCTCACAATAAGGTGTGTCTCGTACGAGGGTCAATTGGGAGAGATTTGGGACCTCTTTTCACCAAAAGACGGGAGGTCTTTTTTGCGAGTGGGACCAAAAAGTGCAGTCTTCGTGCTCAGTTTCTTTTCTTTTCAGTTTCTCACGTGAGATGTTTCCCAGAATCACACTGCATGAGCAATTGTTGTTTTCTCTGGACAGAGGAGCAGACCCTACACACAACTCGCCTCACCTTGTCTGACCTGACTGGCATCCGAATGAGAATCTGTCTGACATCAGATTTACTTGCAGCCTCACAGACTGCAGTGTGCGCCATTGAAGGCCGGACTTGTAATCTGATTGAGATCCGACACTTGCGGACAAGACACCCGTCACTCTGCCCAGTTGTTCCTTTGTGAGCAAGACAGAAATGTTTTCCAGAATGACCAGAGCCCTTTTTGTGCTGCAATCCACACTGAGCTGAAGTGTTGACATGTTAGAACGCTGCCACGTGACATGACAGGCTTGTTTCCAGCAACACTAGTTCAGAGACATGCCCACAGGATACGGATGTCACAGACTGCAAGGCCACCTTGACAATGCCGTCATTTCAGGATGAGCGAACTTGTCAGTATTCCTTATGAACTTGGCACGATCGCTTTTGAAAGAACCTGGTGTTCTGCCTCTGAGCTCTCTTTCAAAAGAAAGAGAAGGAGATCAAGGTTTTTAATCGCAATTGCCAGGTCCTTTCTTTTGTCAGCTTGAGACGAGATTCTGCTTCTGTGATAATGCTGTGTTGGAAATGCTCCTGCCAAAAACTGATGGGGTGTTGCTTGGTCAAAACAAACTCTATTTCTGTGTTGAGGTCCAATGTTAACTGCCTTCTGGTGGAGAAGAATAGAAACCTCACAAGCGCCAGGCCCTGTCTCACAGCTGCAGGGACTGTCAACATGGCAGGTATCTTCACCTGTATCAAGAAGCTGATAACTTTACATGTAACTTGGAAACGAGGGTGTCGGTGTTTCATATCTCTGGGCTGAACATAGCTATTCACACTGCAGAAATGCACTTGTGAAATGGGATGCATTGCACAACAATAAAATGTCAAAAGTTGCGCGTTGGGGTGACATACAGTGTAAGGGAATCAGCAAATTACAGGTTCAAAGGAGAATTGCTCACGCAAGATAGCTCCTCGTGCGAAAATCCTCTCAAAAGAGATTCACTCGATATCACCATCGTTCTGTCCCAGAATTCACATTTTCCACCAGCAAAGCAAATGAAAATTGTCAAAGCTATGTGCGTCATCCGGATGGGAACACAGGCAGTGTGTAGCAATATGCTGCAGCAGCAAAGCACTGCTTGCAGAAGGCAACACATCCCTGCATGGCGCTTCTTTTTTATTTTCAGCAAGCCTCATGAGAATTAGCTGCGTTGCTCAAAAGACGTATTACCTGTAGAGTGGAGGTTTTTTCGATGGAAAGTCTTTTTAAGGCCTGCAGCTTTCATTGAATTCTTCAAAAGGTAACGGCAGCATGATTAGTTTGGCAACAAGGAGACACTTGGAAAAAAGGCCCAAGAATTAAAGCTCCGTATTGAAAGGAGCGATGAAAAGCCGAGCTATTTTTGGTGCATGAAGTGTAGTGTTACGTGAAGCTGCATGAGACAATAAATCACATGTGACAATGTTGGGGGGAACACAAAAGCTTGTGACCAAATGGCCACACTGCAAGGGACCCAGGACACGACATGTTCCTTTCATCTACTTCGCAATGACAAGGAAAGGTTGGGGCTAAAAACGCCAATGAAGACGCAGTATCTGACTCGTCCTGTTGAAGCCAGAAATGTCTAAAGCCAAACGTAGCCACCTCAGAGGCTCAAAACCAATACAGTGTGTGGTTTCAGTCCCCTTTTTCGGTTGGTTTACAGCCCTTAACTTGAATTATAAATGACCCAGCTCTGCCCCACAGCACTGGACACCTGACCCACTTTTCTGGCTTTGCGGGTTGGTGTCTTGCTGTCCTGTATGTGTACAGAAGATACTGTGCGCGGCATGCGCTCTGAGCGGCTTTGGTAACTTTATGCCATCATCAAAAGTTGGAAGAAGTTACCTGCCCTTTTTTAGCATCTACACCTGAACTTCCTCTTTTTCTCGTGTGGGCCTAATCAGGCTGTAATCACTTTTCCTTTCAACTAAGCTTCGCTTTTAATGATCTACATCTTGCCTGCATCCATAGGCCTGGAGCTTTCTGTACACAACGAAAGACTTGTCATCTTAACAATGAGACGACACAAAGCACAAGTTGCTCGCTTGCTGGGTGAACGTGTGGTGAGAATGTGCTTTTCAAGGAGAAGTAAATGAGATTCGTCAAACTGCTAATCAGGTTTCCTTATTTAGAATCACACAGCAAAGAAACAGCTGAAAATATTTGGTAGGCGTTCATTTCAAAGAGAAGGCAATTTAAAAAGAAAAGAATTATAAATTAATAATTCATGCTGTGTCGTCATCCACTAAGAGGCAGGTGCTATTTGATAGCAGCAAACAAATGGCAAAGCCTTGTTCCTTCTGTACGTACAGGAATTTTGTCGCAAAGTTCCATTTGTTCACAAACAGAAGTAATCCCTTTCACTGATGGAAATCCTATTGTAGTGTTGTCCCTGTTTTGCGATCAAAAGATGCAATGTGTAACTAAGACCCACACCCACCAGTTCACACAGAATGAGTTCTTTGACAGCAAATGGTCACAGAATGGCTGTCCACTGAGAGTGCTGGTAATCTCGGGGAATTTAGACATCTTCCAAATCAGAAAACGGTGATAGCCATATGAAGCTGTAAACCATCATAAATCACTTGTGACAGTCCGGAAATGGAACAACAAAGCCTGGACCCACATTATGACAAATCATAGGATCTGTTGCCTCTGTTTGCCATGTCAGCGAGCGAGGATTTAGCATGCTGTGAAAAAGGCCAAAGACTAATGGCTTATATCAGGTGCCTTTGGTAAAAGCCCATTTCTGCGCCTGGCGCAATCTTATCCATATGTATTGCTTCTTTAGCTTTCGGGAGTGTACAGGGGACGGAACTGCAGACAATTCCACTATTGTGCTCGCAGCTAGGTTTCGCAGCCCATAAAGAGGACGTTGCTGCTGCTGATGAAACATTCCTGCAGATGAATTACTTGTTACTCTGTTCCTAATTAGTGACTGTGCACCTTTTCCGAACCAATTAGGTTCAGTGTAGTGTTATGAATGCTCTTATTCTGGTTTCAGAAGCAGAAATGTGATCAAAGAAACCATCTCAAAAGAGAAATCATTTCATGTGCATCACACATTTCTTTTGTCAGACCAAAATCAGACTCAAAGGCCATCGTGTGGTGTGGTTTCCCGGGTTGTCACCTGGAGGGGGCAAATTAGCACGATCTAAAAGAGCCTAGTTCTGCTCTGGATTTCTTGCAACAAAGACAGTCCAAAGCACAACACTGGGTGGTAGTAATGAGCAAAACACCCACTCCACAGTAACAAGGGCCAGTCTCTTTGCTTGTTTTCGACTCTGCATCACAAATCTACAAGCAGGACACAATCAATACATTTCTCATTCTCAGAGACTGCAATACTTGCCAAGATGAACAGTGGAGATTATCGTGTGGTTAAAAACGAAATGAGCGTTTTTTCATGTCTGAGTCCAATACCACGCTGGCGACAACGAGAACGGAAGTGCCAATCTGATAAAGTCGGCCGAGTATCAAAAACCTCAATGACAATGGCACTGGTTTTCTTGATGTGCCTGTATGTCAAGAAAAAAACTATCTTTTTGACGTTTGGATTTACAAGAGCCAAGACGGTTGGTGGATGTCGTCCATGTTTCAGGAGAGTTCGCGCCACGGAAGAGATTGTTCTTGCCATTCCTTGGAACTGGTTTTGAGTGGTGCCACTTGTTTTTTGAAACATTTGACTTTCTTTTTCTCATCTCTGTTTCGCCCAAGTTAAAAAAAAATCAACTTGCAAAGAAACAAATGTGGCGAATGAGTGTCATGCAGCTTCAGGTTGTGAAAAAGGAAGCTTTAACGAGGCAAAAGAAGACGTGGGTTTCCGGTCATTGCGCCAGGTGGATACTGCTGTCATTGCACACGTTTATACACGAAACCCACAGGCCTATTCTTTCCTCAGCAACGTTTCATGGCAGATTTGTTTCAACAATGAACGGAAACGAGACGTTTGAAACAGACAGGGCAGACTCAAATGGAATGACCAGGTATCGTGCTGAAGGGCTATACCTCGTCAAGGCGCAGACAGCGCTGAGAAGATTAATGGCCCTGGCGTTCCCTTCGCATAGGCATTTGGGTCATGTGTAAAGCTTTTTAATTATTTATTTACCTCATAGCTATGGTTTCGTAGCAGCCTCCAGCAACAATACAATTCAATTCAAAAAACATACCTGTTTTCGTGACATGCGAATTTTTGTTTGTTTGCTTGACACTGGAAGTTGTGGATGTTTTTTTCCCACAAGAAAGCTTTGGTTGGTGAAATCTGAGTACAACCGGAAGTAAGTGAGAATCAGCTTGAAGGTGGCAAGACGTTTGGCGGCTGAATCCTGCCGTGACTGTTCTTTCTCTGGTCTTGAAAGATGAAATGTTTCAAAAGACAAGTGAGCGTATGAACGTTGTCTGTGTCATGAACACAGCCAAGAAATATTCTGGCTTTATCTCTGAGATAGTTTTTGTTCCAAGGAACAGAGTTTTTGCTCCAAGGAACTGTCTTGTGTTCATCACAGCCAATGTTCTTTTGTTCTCGTCAGCATCATTGAATGACCAGTCACCAAGTATACCCCGACCCCGTTACCCAAGATTGGAACCAAGGGAATGCAGAATCAGAGCCCAAACTCGAAACAAAAACATTGACGTGTTTCAGAGGCAGAAGTCTCTGATTCCGGTGCAGTGGAGAAGGAAGTCCAGAGAAAACACCACACCTGGACAAGAAACTGCCCACCATGCTCTGTCATCACTGAGTCCAGAGAAGCGCACCACTGCTTTTTTTCGAAAAGCCCAAAACAACAAACAAACAAATCGTTGGACAGGACCTCATCAAAACATG
>JAAUYG010092232.1_pt1 | contig 12370 bp, 8 predicted proteins | sample 7278091 | NCBI WGS metagenome assembly JAAUYG01 (sample SAMN14350201, study PRJNA611818) | marine sediment metagenome | isolation source: surface marine sediment (0.6m) | place: French Polynesia: Moorea | collected 2018-08
AAAATTTCAATTTTCAAAATTTCAAAAATCCCAAATGTAGTTTTGTGAGGACCATTAGGAAGAAAATTCAGGAAAAGTTTGTAAAACTTTTGGCTGCGATTTGTAGGAGGAGTAGGGTTGTGAAATTTTCGCTCCCATAGGGCCCCATGTTAACGAAAACGAAAAATATTCGTAAAAAAATAAAAAAAAAAATAAAAAAAAAAAACTTTAAAATTATTTTTTCAAAAATTCAAAAAATGTCTGAGCATATGGCCCAGGGGAAGCCACAACTAAAATTTGAAAGAAATCGTTCAGAGACAAGGACGGACGGACGGACGACGGACGCCTGCGCCACGACAGTAGCTCTGCTGACAAAGTCAAGCACAGCTAAAAAGCATAAAGCACCATAGTGTGGCTAAATATGTACAGGGAAAAAAATCCCGTTTGGGGAGCTTAAATTGTCTGAAAATGTTGTGAGGAAAAATTCCTACTTTCACACATAAATGAAACTAGAACGCTTCAGGCGATTTATATAGATAGATCAACAATGAATCATGAGAAACCGTACGTGTAAATATATACATATATTCATCTCATGTAAACAAAAAGTATTATTTTGCTTCCTCCTAACTAGGCCGGAGGCTCCAATTCTCAATATGATAAGACTTTATGTAGATAACTATTTAGAATAGTCAGAGGTGAATCGATTTTTTTCTTTCATGTAAATAATATAAGGTATAAATAATAATATATTAACAAAACTATTTCCAACATTTATCACCATGCACAGTTTCTTGAATATAAACATTCATAGGGTGAAAGTGGGTTTCTTTAGATAGTAGACCCCTATTCTCGATATTTTATTTGCATGGATAGAATTCTTTCAAAATCATGAATATTATAATTATTATGAGGAAAACTATATTAAAGCAGATAACCAACAGCAATAAAAGCCACCACATGAAAATCCAGTTTAATTTGGTACATACCATACTTTAAAAAATAGAACTAAATTGAATATTGAATGATTTAGATGAGCTCGCCAGCGGCAGACGATTTTTATAGCATTATTTTCAAGGAAATATGTTTGTGTTGTTTTTTAAATGGAAATTTGCACTTTTGCGTTCATATTAAAGGAAAAATTGGGCAGATATCGAGAATAAGGGTAATTTCGAGAATATTGACCCTATGCATAACATGTAAGGTTATAATGTTCATAGATAAACTAGATGTGCAAGCATTCTGTGAGTCATTCTTAGTCTTCTAGATCTGAAACTTATAAGGGAAAATGGATTGTGGATTAATCCAGTACCTCATTATGTATGTAAAGTGATCATGGACGCTAGCATATAATGAGAAGCATTTAAACAAATACCGGTATGAAACGAAAGCAACTCAGGAAAGAAAATTTTTGTAACAGCAAAAACAAAGGTTATAATAATCAAAAGCGCAACCGCGTGAAATTGAGAAGCTTTATAGGGTAGCATTTTTTCTAAATAAAACGAATCACTGGGACACGCGGTGATTTTATGTAGTAGTTATATGTAGTTCCGTACCAAATGGCTATGACAAGTTGTGGCAGTAACCCTCGCAGGTAAAGACCTGGACATTACGTGAGAAACTCCTGCAAGTTGTTGGAGACTCAATGCAAATGAGAGCACTTTTTCCTGACGTCAGAACTTCCAACAATTCTGCCAGATTTGCAAGAAGTTCGCCAGTACCACGCACCACCATAAACAGTCTGCATTCTCCCTCAGACCAGCAGACTGACTCACTGCACTCGCACTCCGCAAAACAAGACTCTTTTCTTGAGCAGAGACAGCTATAGTTAGCGAAGCTAAATTGCCCGCATTGGCTTCAGTGAGATTTTTGTTCTATCAATCTTAGCGGGGATGGGTTGCCTTAGGAAATGTTACACGCCTCAGCACTCCGCTGGTATTCCTGCGTCCATATAAACAGTCCTTCTTCGACCACAAAAAGTCCAGCAGTGGTGGGATATGGCCTGGCACTCCGAACAATCGTGACCCAAAAATGCAATGGCGACTGCAGTCTGCTCTAGCAGAGGCAAAATCTTATACCAGCAGATCCATCACACAACAAAGAGCATTCTATATACCACCTCGTTTAGCACTCGCATCTGGGGACACCTACTAAATGGGCTCGACTCGTGTTCTTTTGGAAGGCGTTTTTGTGTTCTCAAGAGATCCGTTGCTGCGAAGGATTAAAATGTATTACATTCAAGGAGAAGAACAATCTAAAAATGGCTGTTGCGTAGATTCCCCTTGTCTCCTTTCAAGTGCTTCAAGCCTACAAGAGTGCTACGGGGCGTTTTCAGTAATAAAACAGTATACCTCAGAAAAAAAAAGAAATGCTGTTTAATGCGAAGTAACGTACAGAGTACCTGTTACTGAATTCAAAATTGGAGAATAATTAATAGGCTAGCATCATGATAAATACTCTTATACACCAGACTAAACATGGTTATGAAGGCCCTAAAACTGTGCATGTTCCCACAGTACCTGGTTTGATAACCCGATGTGTTTCGTACTTCCGCCCAAACGTTATACTGTTCTAATTTTGAAGTAATGTCTCGAAATCTCTATCATGTACCGCAACCTTTACTTTATTGGTCGATCCCAGACAGTGATAGCGGCGAGGTTCCAACTACATTCTCAGTTGACAAGGGCTGTGGTTGCCTATAGCTAACATGGTTTGGATTATCCCTAATTAGCCGTCGCGTTCCGCAAATAATTATATGATTTACAATAATTGCACAATCATAAAAGCTAGGAAAGAACCAATAACACTAAAACGAGTCATATCTGTTGGTAGACTGTATCTTGGCATGTATATGTTCGGGCAATAACATTACATCCAAAACGTACATCTACTAAATGGCTCTTGACGGCATATCATTGTTCTTATTTTTAGTTTTATATTGCAAGAATGCAAGCTCACAATTCACGTATACGTGTATTAGTATACCAGATTTATAAAATTATAGCAATTTTTTCTTTGTGAATTTTGAAAGGTCGAGCCTGTTTGGGTAGGACCAACAAATCATCTCTGGGATATGTAAAATCACCGACTCAGTGTTCTACTTCCTCTCACACAATTTAAACCGTGCTCGTAGCACTATCTTGGGGACGATGTATGTCTAAGGCAGTGGCGCCTTGGTCGATAACTTGATATCGAAAAGGCTTCCTCTGGCTAACCTAATCAATAGAGGGTGCAGAACTAATAACACGGACGTTGACCAGCCATTGACCTTGGAATATGCCGATGGGTCGGTGTTTGAATAAAAAGCAGCATTTTTATTTCTTGGAGATACGTGGGTGATTCAGCCACTTATGCTTGGAGGGGGAAGGTACCAACGTGTTGCGAATACACGTTGCAAACATTTAAAACGCGTTTTAAATGTTAGCCAACACGTTGCTAATATTCACAACGCGTTGCTAATGTTTTAAGCGTTTTAAATATTAGTAACGAGTTTATGAATATCAGCAACGCGTGGCGGAGGTTAGCAATGCGTTGCAAATATTTAAAACAAATTGCTAATATTCAAACGCGTTGCTAATATTGGCACTAAGTTGCATTAGCTAAACAACGTGTTGCGAATATTAGCAACGCGTCTTAAAGATTAGCAAAAACGCGTTTTTAATATTACAAAAACGCGTTGTTAATATTCAAGACAGTTGCAAATACGAAAAATGCGTTACTGTCTAAAACTCAAGTATAATTAACATACGGATTTTCTTTCAACAGACTGTGTTGAATTGTGTGACGTTGAAAGGAAACTACGAACGCTCAAAGTACATGTATGTAAATCGATAGGCCATGATACATCCCTGCAAAATCAATCCAATTTGGTTCGCCTGCTATATGTGCCACAGTAATTTACTTGATTAATTAATAAGTGTATACATGTACTATCATCCATGTTTCCATTTGCTCTAAAGAAAGAAGAAATAATGCCAATGTTCAGGTACAAGAAATTAAATCACCTTTCAAAATGTAATTATCTGTCAGTGAGTGTTTTGCCATGTTTGTACCAAATCTTTGCCGAGCTAACTCTCTGAGTATTTTTAGTGTGTCGTTTCTCTCTACAAAAATATAGCTGATTTTAGAAAGGGTCGTGATTGTCAAGGTGTCCTTATGAGGTTCAGTGAAGGTATAGTCCCATTCAAATAACATCAACGTAATTGCAGGTCCCCGCGCAGATTTATTAACATATTTTGAATGCCTGGCATATGATTTTCAACCAATTTTATCATAACGGTTTTGAACGAATCCGCGTGTGCGCTGTCGCAAACTATTTTATGGAGCCTTATCACAGAGGACCAAGTTACGGTGTGTAAAAAACGAGTGGTGGAAGTTCTCTAAATGCGCACCCTAATATCTGATATCGGACTATGTGCTTACAATGTACATGTACATTGGAATATTTTGATTGTTACATTGAAGGATCAGTGCGAGATATCAGCTATGCCGATGACAACACTATCACGTGTCACAGAATAACTGTTCCCGAAGTTAAGGAAAGGCAGAAAATGTTTTCAATAAAATGTTAGAGAGCTTTAAGGTCAACCACACGAAAGTCAGTGACGACAAATTTCAGTATATTATATTTTGCAGAAACAAAACCTTGAGTGATGACTACTTACGATTTTGCACGTGTAGCAGATAATGAGATCACGTTAAGGTCTTGTGTAAAATTATTTGGAGTGCATCTTGATCATAAACAATTTTTTGATGATCAAGTTGTTGAATTATATCGAAAGGCTGAGTAAACTATGAATGTACATGCTATAGCAATTATCTACTTCGTGTATAGAATGCCCAATGCAGCCACTGTGTTCCTGAAGCCTTTTTATAACAATTTTGCTGTCGTACCCGGTAATGTTCCGTTATTCGAGATATGTTACACAGTGGGATACGCGAGATACATGTATAGTGTCAAACGCTCAGCATCCACTCGTTACAAAGCCACATATTGGTACAACTACGACCCCGTAAATTCATAAACAAAATCCACATTAGCTGTGCTATCCCATTACGAACCAGGCTGGCAAACGTAGATACAGGCACGATCCACGAACTCCTTCCACACACACACCCACGTGGGCTAAAAGGCTTTCAAAAGTTTGCTTTATTGTAATGCATACTGCACTTGCCCTTTTACTGGAAGCCATTCCTCAATTGACTCAAGTCAAGGAATCTCCCTAGGGGGCAAACCAATACACAATGCCAGCGTTAATCATATTCAAAGGCACGTGGCCTTGCGGGGTCGAGCTCGATCAATGAGGCAAGGAATGAAGCTACTTCTGGTGCGATGAGGACCCTTAAAATTGGCAGTTGTTTGGACAAATGTATCGGGTGGACAGTTGCGGTTATCATGGTTATGGTGTCGGAAACATGCGGTCTCACACGCCCACACGACAACAGGGATCGCTGACTCCGGATAGTCCTGGCGTTATCATTCGTGACTGTCTTCCTCACGCAACATTTTCAAAACCGCAGTCAAGAAGTCCAGATTGAAAATAAGCGTGTGATACTTAAATATCTGACATGTAGATTACCACGAAATGCGAAGTAATTTACTAGGCGTACTATTCAAGCAGCATATGCCACGACCCAGACAAGTTAACGATTTTTTTTGTAGTGTAGTACATTAATAGGTTCAAATGAGGAATCTTATGCACGGCTGCCCAGACATATCCATAGTTGAGCCGATTATGTCACTGACTCTACCTATACGTGTAAATATTTTCCTTCATTCATGAAGGAGAAGTCGTAAGTGACACGAAAGGAATAAACCATGTAGAATTTGCTACTGTTCGCATATAAGTGCAGATTTCGTTACATGAGGTAAAAATGAAGATAAATATATTTCATAGGCTGACCCATTCGAATTTCTTCATTAGCTCTTCGTAGCTGGTTTTGACCGTACGCCTTCGCCCCCCGCCCAAAAAAGCGCTCGATTGTGAGATTGAAATAAACATGATTATTATTAATTCGATTATTCTCATTATTGTAGTTCTAATAAGGGCCAAATATTTACAAATATATATAATATGTGCAACCCATATTTGCTCATTGATTTATTATTTTCTCCACAAGCGAGAATCGCGAGAATATACATGTAACGTGAGAATTGAGAATGAAAAGAGGTCCATGGATCTTGATACACTGCTTGATGAAAGTGGCAAGTATAGTAGTCGAAACATTACACAAATGCTCCGTCATGCCAATTTTGAAACGAGTGCAAAATGACCTTGCATCACTACAGGGTATTCCATTGTTTTAGGTGTGTATGCTATCGCTGTTTAATAAGCCAAAACGCGTGGTGATATATCGGGGGGGGGGGGGTTGCGAAAATATGCTTGGGAATCCCATTGTCTAAGTTTTTTATACCTAGTATGAGAACGTTGTGGAGGTGTAGTTGATGTTTCCTGCTTGTTATAGAAATATTTGGAAATTTACGCATTCTTGCGAAATAATGCAAATTATACTTCGGGAAAACTTCTGTGGCGTTGGGATTAGAAGTGCGAATTGTGAAACGATAAGAGTTAGTCTGCTAAACCGCTCTGCTAGAGGGGCTACTCGCTATGTTGCTAGATCGATGCTGCGATCGAAAGGCTGAGACTGGGCGATATTGTGACAGTGGATGAACTATCTAGCCAGTTGCGGTTGTATACAGACAGAAAATAACTAAGTTGTGAAAAGACTAGTGGCTTGAGTAGCTAGTACAGGACATTGACGCCTGGTTAGTGAAGAATTGTGGCTTTGTCAAGGAAGTTGGACAACTGGCCGGTTAAAAATACGAAAATAAAAATTCTACATCTTAATATATTAATACGCGTACCTCTTTAATTTGTGATTTACCTGAAGCTTTCCCTTTGGTAGATTTGAAAAGCATGAACAAACTATGGGAGCAGCAAAGATGGGCTAAGTCGGCAACTCAAAATAGATGCGATTGAAGGGGATTTGTTAAGCAACAAGAACAATCGGAAATGAGCAGAGTACAGCCAAGGTTGTTAGTGTCATGCTGAACTACCAATGACAAGACTGTAGCCGCCAGGGACAGGAATTGACAGCACAGGAGAAAAATGAAACACACGACAATATCCGACTGCTAGGTCAATGAAAACACCAGATGGCCGCGACAAAAACAGATACAAAAAGCCCGAGTGGTTAAGTTTGATTACGGATGCTGTCCCACTTGTTAAAAAAAGAGGCAACATAATTGCTGAAATCAATAATCAATTAACAACAACAATAAAGTTTGGTTAAGCTTTGAAGTCAAAAACACCGGGAGATGGCCCTCCAGCAGCATGGCCGAAGAAGATCCGTGGTCGATTAATCACAGCATGATTCTTGTTTGTCTGAACACAGGGCACACAAAACAACAAGAGGCCAGAAATCCAGCTTGTCCTTTCAACTAAACGGACCTCGAGCCAAACAGTGCCGACCAACCTAGACATAACAATAACAGGGCGTCACTGCTGGCGGAAGCAGATTCCCTTTCATCTTTGTCCAGTGCAGTGCCGGACAGACGGTTCCAAGTTGGCTCCCAAACACTGCCATCATGCTACTTTTCATGTATCGGCTTGGAGAGGAAATTAAAGCCACGGTGAGGGGTGTTGTGACTCGTGTCACCTTGTAACAAGCGATCGATTACGAGTATCCATCAGCAAGAAAACTGACACGTGGCTGAGGACTAGTCTACTTCCTCGACTTGTCCTCAAGCATAACATTGAGCATTTTATACTTGCGACATCCTACAAATTTTAATTAACATTTGTCCGCTTTAAACAATTCCGTAAACGGAGTGATGTCTAAGGGTCTATCACAGCGAAGTGTTCCCATTGCAGGAAAAAAAGTATTGTCCAGGCAAACTCGCCCAAACTGACTACGTGACTTGCCTGGTAAAGTATAGCCTTCCTAGGGACAACTAGTTTACTCTGTAGGGTACTGGCTTGCTCGGGCAAGGTAACATTTTGTTCGGGAAAGTTTGCTACGTTGCTCCTGCAAACTAGCTGCTTTGCCCGCACAAAGTAACTATCTTGCCCTGGCAAAGTGGCTAACTTGCTCGAGAACACTAGTTTATTTCCCAGACATGCTAGTATTTGACTGGGCAAACTGTGGTGTTCCCGGACAAAATACACCATGCCCGTAATCCGCTCATTGCAAGTTCTCAAATAGAGAAACGTTGCATGAAGTCAGCAAGTGATAAAGCATATTATGCAGATTTGTAGTCCGATCATATGCAGAAACGTAGTTCACATATTATATGCTTCCACCAGACAGGTTGCACTGAAAAAGACAGGTATTAAGTAATCGGAATTTAAGATCTGACGTAATCGGAATAGTATAGCTCTTTCTGAAGTAAACGGAATGGTATGGCAACGGGCGACCTTTCGGAGCATATATGACGGCCAATATCGTGACATAGTTTGTAGGCACACAGACCTACAAATCAACGAAAGCGGAAACGGAAAGTACACATACATGTATCAGTGTATTTCTTAAAAAGGTACGTTTGTTTGTCTAGGTCATAGGAAAGATCCATAGATGTCTTAATCTTTTAGGCTGAGTTACTTAAATTTAATCTGTACCTCATCTTAACACATGTTTGTCTGTCTCTGAAGGTGAAATAGTACAATGTATAGGGATTTGAAGGTCTGCTTTTGAAGATTGAAGAAATATCTTTCGATGAGTGGAATGTATGTAAGTGCTATCTTCCAGCGCTTGCTCTTTATCAGCCATATTTCATCGTGAACTTTTAAGGAGCTCTCTACAAAACAAACAATAAGTTTGGCAGCACGCGAAGTGAGATGCGTGTCATTTCTAGCATGTTATAGAGCTGCTCTGTGTTTGCTTGTGGTAAACAACAATACCCGGAACATGGACCCACGGCTAAAACGTTATCGGTTAGGTCGACAGAGGCAATTGCTGCTCACAGCATTCCTTCCCTACCCATCCACTGATGAACATGTAGGAGCAGAAGAATAGACACACCAAGACTTGTATCTGCATGTGGAAAAGTGCAACATCGGCCAGCGTCGAATCACCAGGCAGCTATATTCAATCTAAGCCAAGCGAAATTTGCCAGGGGTTCAAACCCAGGCCCCGTCTATCCAGGCTGAGGGCACAGACTTTGACAAACCTGGAGAGATTGGCCAGAAAACAGCTAGAGGATTTATTTCTAGGAAGTTAGCAGGAGATCCACTTAAAACACAAGTCTCCTCCAAAGTGCTTCTTGACGCAGACTGGCTGCCCACAGTGCATTATTTATCAGGCGAGTCGTCTCTACTCCTCCCCACCACACTTTTCTCTTTCCCGCTTTTCTGTTATATATACACACCTATGAGCAATATGAAGTGGCCAACCGCACATTATATTTGAATTCCTTCAATTTTTGGCTTTGTGTTATACCCAAGGCGGTCAGCTTTTGTGGATCTCTGGGCGTTGGTTGCTGCTTGTGGTTCTGATGGTTTAGGTGATGTGGTTAAGTTTGGTGGATATACTGTTCCTCGAACGAAAACTTGCCCCAGCAACACGCCGATGATAGAGAGAGAGAGGGGGAGTTAGGTGGGACAGCCCAGGCCTAGGCCAGACAGCCACCGAGGATCGGCGGAGGAACGCACTATGGGATCAATGGTATGATGGAGGGAGAGAGGGCTAGCGAGGGAGATTGCTTGAATCCAGCCTGTGGCCCGCAGCAGCCCAACACAGACAACTTCCGACTCAGGTGACGCTGGACTACGGACGTGCCAAATTGTTTGGGGATCAGCACCATTGAAGGATTATCCTGGAGTTGTCACTACTCAGATTCCACGCATACACGGTTTCTTCTACACAAAGACGCCTCAGTTCTATGTATGGACTTCCAATAGCTCTCCTTGTGGATTATACAAATCCAAGAGGCCAGCACCATCATTGGACGCTGGAGTATTCATGTAGCACAACCGGCGTATATTTTTTCCAATATTAACTTGTTTTAATCCGGACAGGAAACTTAAATTGGCTAGTCAGTACTGGATACTGTACATTATTATGTTCTAATTGTCCCAAAACGAACATAAAACATTTTCCATCTAAACGTGACATTTATTGCAAGTCTCTAGGTATAGAGAACATAATCGAGTGAAGTACATTATGGCCGAAGGCCGGTTTAACTACAGTCACGTTGGTGGCAATGGAGAGGCAGAGGACGTTGACCATGTTGATGTAAATGGCTATGACGATGTCGGGAACTCGACGGAACTTCCGGAAAATAACACCATTCCTTGTCGCAACGCGTATTGTTACGACGACGCCGAATATATGAACCAGATATGGAATTACGTGTTTCCGTCGACCTTTGAGTGGGTTCTCATCTACCTGTACATTCTCGTGTTCATGGTGGGACTGGTCGGAAATTTCCTCGTGTGTTTCGTGGTGTTTAAAAACCCCAGCATGAGAACCGTGACCAACTTCTTCATAGTGAATCTCTCCGTGGCCGACTTTCTGGTCATTCTCATCTGCCTCCCCCCCACCGTGCTGGAGGATGTCACTGAAACCTGGTTTACTGGAAACATCACGTGTAAGATCATCAAGTATTTCCAGGTAGGACATTGGCTTATTTTTTTATTTTTTTTTTTTTTTGCTTTGTACATGTAACTAGTACGTAGCCGTGTACTAGCCTTGCCATACTGCAAATGCATGGTCCCCATTGGGATCGGAATTAAAACTACTTACCGTCGAGACCAAAGAGTTTTAACAATTCTGGAGCCGTCTTAAATCTGAAACTAAAAGGGAAATCATTTGCACAAATTTTTGCCCGAGTAACAAGCTTAAGTGGTCTTTTTTTGTCTTTTTTGGTCTTTTTGGGGCGGTATTTAGGAGAAATTACACTATACATTCGAATGTATTTTCTTTTTCTCGATATTTATATTCTTTGCGTTTTATAATTGAATTTCAAAGTGTTTGAGCGGAAACTGAACATATACGGTGACGACCGGACTTCCTGCCTGCATCATGATTTATAATCTACTTTTTGTGGACAAAACCTTAGTTTGCATGTGTCAACGTTAAGGTTCGTCATGACATAACATAGTAAGTTTCTGTTCATTTGGTCCAATAAACAGATTTTTTTAGTAGCCTTAATTTAAGCAAGAGGATACGGTTGCTCGGAGGTGTCACAATAAACCCGACGTGCTCTGGAAGAGACATGACTGCGCAAAAAGTCTTCATCTACACGTGTGTACACATGTATAACATAAGAAGGATGAATGTATAATGTCGTCTAACCATGACCCTCTATTTGCAACATTTATATTTGTGGCGGGATCTAGACACAGCATGAAACAAACGATTATAGATTGCCCTTGAGTCACTTTTATTACATAGAGATCCTGACTTGGGATATATTAATCCGTGTGTCATTAGACTGCCTTGTATAAAGGTAGACGTGCGAATACGCTACGTTTTATCGCTATGTACTAATAAATATTCTGTACACTTTCTGTACGTTACGTAAGGGTAAAATTGCAAATACGCTACATTTCTATCGTTATATATCAATATTCTGTATTACCGGACGCACACCCCGAAGCGTAGGGGTCCATCACGGCATCACAGGATATTTGGCCGCTGGTGCGCCACTAGATGGATATAGGCATCTGACTAATTCCGCATGCAGGGCGACACACCCGCCGGAACAGCCGACATGACCTCCTGTCTTCACGTCCTAGTAGTTAGCGTGCCGGTTTTTGTGCGCCGTTTCTATTAAAAGGATTTTCTTTAACGGAAGAAGCGTATGGGTTCGAATCCCTCTTACGCTACATTTTGTTTTGGGAAAAAAGACAGTACGTGTATATCAGTGGCGCATTGGCGATCATAACGTGCGATACCGTGATACATTGTATACATGTACATGTTCATGCATCAGAGACCAGTAGACCACTACGGTACAGTACTTCGGCCTGAGAAACACACACACAAATATCCAACAAAAGACTCCTAACATTGAAACTGCATACCAAACACAATTTTGTTGATCAATATGATCAGCAAAGCTCAAGACCTTTAAATACATTTGCATGTAATATATGAACTCTATATATGATTCTTCATATATATGATTATATATGATTCTTTTCGCGAAGCAACTGTGGCTTATGGAAGCTATTGAAGCTGTTTTTTTGCTGGCCCTTATCCGAAATAATTGTAAACTTTAATCCGCTGATTTAATATCGAGAGGTTCATTCTCATCTTCAATTCGTAGATGGCCCCGCCCGCCGAAGGAAGAGGATGGGGAGAGTAGACCAGCGAGGCCGACCAGGGGGCTAGCTGGGGGGGCGGGTTGGGGGGGGGGGGGTGTGGGGGGGGGGGGGGGGGGGGGGGG
>JAAUYG010042693.1_pt1 | contig 12369 bp, 12 predicted proteins | sample 7278091 | NCBI WGS metagenome assembly JAAUYG01 (sample SAMN14350201, study PRJNA611818) | marine sediment metagenome | isolation source: surface marine sediment (0.6m) | place: French Polynesia: Moorea | collected 2018-08
TCTCAGAAACGGAAACGGCTAATCGTAGTCCTAAGTTTTTACATTTCTGGTATTCTTTAACTAGCAAGTGACCTAGCAGAGCGTCAAGGCCCCTGGGCCTCTTGTTCATTCCTCTTATCAGTTGGAAAGAAGCCTGGGCGTATTACAGAGAGAAGAATAGAGAAAAGGGAAGTGAGTGTAGGTACCGGTATAAGTATAAGACTTGAAGGGCTGTTTTTGGAAAAAAATAGTCAAGAAGTGAGCTTATGTAGGGAAAGACTGCTGTTCAAACTGAAGTTAATTAGTGAACTTAAACTTCATTTCTAGTCGATTGTAAAATGTCTGATGTCACTCAGGGTTTCCCTGAAAACTGTGTGGGAAATTTCCATTCCCCCCAAAGGGCTGTGGTTATATGAAAGGTGTGGTTATTAAGTGGGCATGCAGATGCAACTTTCCTGGATGGTAATTACGCCCATAAGTATAAGAAGCCTATTAATGTTGGTAATGATGGCAATTAATTAGTTTATCTAATTAGCATAATTAAGGTCAAAAATTGCTCTCTCTGCTTAACTGTGGCCTGTAGTGCAAAAATGGGCTCAGCCTGGGGTATAAAAAAGAGATTAGCTGTGCAATTTTCTGGAACTTTGGCCAATGGCCAAGTTTCATGCCAAAACATGGCAATTTTCAAATTTGGCCTGTATCTCGGAAACCGCTGCCCGTACACTGAAAATAAGCTCAATTTCGACCCCATGGGTAAAATCCTGTGCAACTTCTGGATCTTTTGTCAGTGACCAAGCTGCATGCCCAAATATGACAATTTTATCTCGGAAACCACTGCCCATAGAGCAAAAATAAGGTCAATTTTGACCCTTCTGGAACTTTGGCCAATGGCCAAGTTTCATGCCCAAATATGGCAATTTTGAAAATTGGCCTGTATCTCCTTAACCATGGCCTTTGCAGCGAAAATAATTAAGGTCAACTTCAACAGGCTTGGGTAGAAAGAGAGTATATGTGCACTTCTGGAACTTTTGCCAATGGTCAAGTTTCATGCCCAAATATGTCAGTTTTGAAACTCAGTCTGTATCTCAGAAAACGCTGCCCGTAGAGTGAATACTAGTATAAACTCAATTTTGACTCCCTGGGGTAGAAAGAGAGTATATGTTCAACTTCTGGGACTTTGGTCAATGCCCCTTGGGCATGACACTTACTGCTAACTGAATATCAGGGAAGTGGTTAAGCACCACAAGCAGAGCGACAAGGCCCATTGACCTCTTGTTTTAAAATTGGGATATAACTCGAGAAAGGCTCACTGTATAGTGAAACGGAGGAAACGGAGGACCTCATGGTCATATTATGCAGTATACAGTGCTATACACATGTGTATAGTGTAAGTGGCCCGAATAAGGCCACCTGATTTTGCCCCAGAAATTTGGCCACATCAGAGAGATGGCCTTCAGTGAGAGGAATAAATACATTGATGATAGGAGTGGTAAAGATTCATGGTGTTATTAGAGAGGGAGGCCTCTGTTTAGAGTGGCCAGTAAGAGAGGGACCTCTGAACTTTTGACCTTGTACATGTCTGTCATCCCCTAAACTTTATTTAGCAGAAAAATCATTCTCACTTTTATCTCATGTGAGATGGAAATTATAATACAGAAATCTTCTTTGAGAAAGGTCACCTGAGCAGGTGATATTACCTGAACGTCAAGCACCCTGGGCCTCTTATTTTGAACTACCAAAACTTCAAAATTATGTATTTTGGGTACTAATGGGATGTGGTCTTCATTATTTATGTTCCACCTTCTATACTTAAGAAACATATAAACCATTCCATATGTTCTCTCTTCAGATGACGCAGATGGACATATGGATCTGCTAGAGCCTGTCAGCACTGCAGCCAGTGGCTCTGAAAGTCTTCCGATCACTATTGGTGGGGGCGCCAACTGGGAAGAGAGCAGTACAACTTCAATGCCTGGGACCAGCATCTTCAAACCCCCCAGATCAAAGCTGGATGATGAGGATGCACAAATTCAGCAGGGGCAGGGATATAGTGACACTGCTAAATCCACAGCAGAGAAAAGCGATAGAAGATCACAACCCCGAGCTGGTTCCATGGGGGGAGTTGGAATGTTGGTACTCCAAGAAGAAATACAAGGACATTTTGACAGACAAAGCAAGCCGAAAGGATCTTCGGGTAGCTCATGGGGTGGGAAAGATTCTTGGAGGACGGAACCGCATCTGGAAGGTGGTCCTGTAAATGATATATCTGCTACGTGGGAGAAGGTTGCATCCTTTCAAGACCTGGATGCCTTCAAATCACACGTTTTGAACAGAGCTCGTGGATCACAAAATTTTCTGACTGCTGAGAACACTAGCCAGATCCTTGCTGAGGTCATGTGGGATGAGATTTTGATCAACAGGGATGCTCAGTCGAGGAAGCTGAAGAGAGAGCAGAAAGAGGAGCCAGAGAAACATTTTGAAAGTGAGCCAGAGAAATCTTGGGAAAGATATTCATGGAAAGAATGGGAGAAGGGGAATAAGAAAGGAATGGAAAGAATGGAACTGAATGAACTCGTTGAAAATCCCAGTCTGAAATTTCAGATTGGCATACGGGAGGAAACCAACTTCAACAAAACAGACTATAGCAGACCTATCCTGGATGAAAGCGAGCAGCATAGACTTCTGGAGAAGAGCCCCAAACAAAATCAGGCAGGGAAACAATTGGCAAGGCTGGGCAGTAGTTCAGAAATGGGTGATTATTCAAACATGAAAGGGGGAAACCATAAACTGTGTTGTCTTTGTGGTCGACAATACCACAGCAGCTACAAGTTGTGGAGTCACCAGGCCAGTGAACACTCTGGTGAAATGATGGTCCTAAAATGCCCGGCACAGTGCAGTTTTGCCACGGTGAATGAGGAGCACTTAAATTGGCACTTGGTTCGCTGTCGACTGCTGCTACAGCGACTTTGCTCTTACTGCAATGAGGGATTCCCAAGCAAGCAAGCTGTATGGATTCACCAAGCTAATGTCCATTCAACTGCAGTCAAAGTGCTGACTTGCAGCAGCAAACAGTGTGAATTCAAGACAGTAGACCATGCACACTTAGAGGAGCATCAGGCAAGCTGTGACTTGGCAAGGAAGACTCTTTGTAATCTTTGTCACCTGTATTGCCCAAGCTTAGAATCACTCTACATGCACAAAGCGCAGTCTCATGCAAATTCAGTTGAAGTTTTAAAATGTACGAAGGAATGTGGCTTCATAACTATCGACAAAGATCATTTGAAGTCACATTATTCTGACTGCCCGGGATTAATTGTGGAGTGCAAAATCTGCAAAGCAAAGCACAAATCCAAAGAGGACCTCCACATGCATATGGCAGCAGCTCACTGCTACAACAGGCCCCTGTTTTTTTGCTCGTCCTCCTGCTCCTTTGTCACCGTTGCAAGGGGGCACCATATAGAGCACATAAAAACCTGCCCTATGTTGCATTGTGACCATTGCAATAGGCAATATAACAGTGAAGAATCGTTGAACAAGCACAAAAAATTCCTGGCTAATCCTCCTGTTTTCGATAAGCTTCACAATTGCTCATTTTGCAGCAGCACATTCACTGACACTTACAGCGTATGGATCCACCAGGCGCGTTCCCATCCAGACAAAGTGGAGACCTTCAGCTGCACATGTTCATTTTCAACGTCTAATAAAGGGCATTTGTATAAGCATATTGAGTGTTGCCCTGAAGGAGCAAAGCAGCGTTAAAATATGATGACCTTGAAACATCATGGGAACTTGAAATTCCCAAGGCGCACTCAAGAGCAAGCCTGTACTTTGGTCTTCCTACAACAGAACACAAGCTAGGGCATTGGTGCAGTTTCTGCCAAAATGCTATGGGTAAAGCACCCTGCATTTGAACAATCTTTGACGTTGGCAAAGGTTTCACATTTGGGATTGATATGTTGCATGATGGCATTACCTTGGGCCAAGCATTATAGCAAGGATCAGTGTCGAACATGCTTTGTGTATTTTTTCCACATGAACTTGTGCTTTTCAAGAAAATTTTCCAACCCGAACAATCCCTCAGAATAACTTCTGTTCTTTTAGATGAGAATGACTTGCATACCCATACAAGACAGTTTGTTCATGTCCTTGCATAATAAAGGACTCTAATGCTTTGAAATTCAGCTTCAAGAATAAATTTTGCAAAAATATTTGCTGCAAAAATTTGCCTGACTGCTGCCTTCAGTTATGTTTCGGAGCCCAGAAAAAAAATATTTAGTGGCATGGGAATTGTCCGCTTGTTGCCCACAGTGACTGAGCAGTTTGTAGTGAAACACAAAACTTTCCTTTAGCATCTGATCAACCACAAACCTCTGGGAAACTGTATCATTGAAAAATTATCGGTGCTTTTTAACTGTAATGTTTTTCCTGCTGCATATTTTGGTCGGAAATATCAAAGAAAGTTGCTGCAAGATAAAAGGAACAAGACTTTGGTGTTCCTTCTTTGTACATTTCCTCCAGTGCCAGCTATTTTTGCCAAAGATTAGCACAGTTGTGATAATTTTGTGCTTGTTTTGTATGAACTTTGAACATGGGAGTCAGGGAGCTTACCCGCTACTATATTTAGTACTAGTAATTTTACTTGCTGGAAGTAATCATTCTCATTTAAAAGAAATAATATCAGTGGACAAATAGCATATCTTTCTACCTCAGAAAACTTGTGGGTTGGCTGGGAAAACTTCAGAACATTATCGGGATGGCTTAAACCACAGGGGGGTAAACAGCACCTGGTCAAAAATTGACTGTTCTGGGCCCCAGGAAGGTAATAAATTCTGGTTTGGGGATACCTAGCTAGAATAACTGCTTACTCTACCACATGATGAGGAATGATCTGTAATTTACCAGTCAATTATTGAAAAAGAAAACAAATGTACTGATAAAGCACCTAAGATTACTGTTCACTAGTAATATTATTGGCTACTGGTGGAAGCCGCACCGAGTATTATGGGAGCTAGTATAAGCTTACTAAATATAATAAGGGAGCTAAATATATTTAGTAAACTTACTGTCTCCCAGTAATATTGGATCCTAATTTGTACTGGGCTATATATATGCATGCAGTTACACCTGTCAAATGGACCTGGTGACCTTTGAAAGATGTAGATAGTTATTATAAAGGTAGCTTAAATATTAGATAACAGTTTTGTAGGGTGTGTACTCGCTAAATGTAGCTCTGCTGGACCATGTCAGCAGGGCTTACAGTGTGGGAATTTGTCTGTCATCCGTCCCTGTCGCAATTATCTCTGAACCAGTAATGCAATATTAGAAAATCATTTTGTAATATTAAAAAATACATTTTCTAATATTAGAAAATCATTTTCTAATATTAGAATATTCTAATATTAGGCATGGGGGTACGTGTCACCAGGACTACATGGGCAACTGGTGTACCTGTAGAGGGAGGGCAGCCCTCCACATTGGGAGCCACAGCTACGCAGACAATCTCTACCCACAAGGAGATACAGGGACTCATTAAAAGATGTGGCTGACCTGGATATCCTGGACCTAGGAGTGGACGGGTCAGAGGACTTCTCTGGCATTGATCCAGGACTGGCTGACGAGTTGCTGGGGGAGGATCCTGAGGAGATGATCGGAAATTGGGTTGCCAAGTGCAATCACAAGGTGACCAACAGTCTGGGAGATGAGACCCACCCAGATCTGAAGAATGGCTTCAGGAACCTGGACTTGACAGATGAAGGGATGGGAAGTGAGACGTCAGGCGCAGCCACCAGCATAACCAATGCCTCTGCTGCACCGACAACCCCTGCCAAGTTGAAGACTTGAGCCGTCGAAAAGATGGATCTTGCCGGGGAACTGCCTGAGACTCGCTGCCCAACCTGGGCTCACTCGCCACAGACACACCTTTGAGATTGCACGTGTGGGTGAATTCAGACGTTGTGACGGGCAGCCCCTATACTTCAACGCCTATCCCCCGGTGGTGAGACCTGCAATCCTGCCAGAGGACGATCCAGACCAAGCCTTTTGGGGACAGAACCTGGTTGACCCTACCGTTGTCCAGGCGCACCACACCCGTAAGGAAAGTCTTCAGTGCCAGGAGGAAGCACAGCGGAGGAGGTGGGCTAGAGGGACGCTCCCTACTTTGGTGGGCCTTATTGGGACGACTGATCGATCCTGGTACAGTGGAAACCAGCCGATCGAGCCCACAGCTCAGCTATGGACAGGGGACTTCACCCACTGCAGAGACTCCGATTCCCTGGCCATGTGGTCACAGCTGGGAGTGTGGACCGACACCAGCCCTGGTCACCCCCAGCTATCTCATGATCGTCACCCCCACGGACGATGCCATCCTCCCTGCACGAACAGCCATGGAGGTCAGTGCGGCCCTTCCATATGCCAGAGGCCGTCAACAGGAACCCATTGGAGAGAAGGTGATCGTGAATGACCTCTATGGGATCCCCCTGTACAACCCAGCCATTGGCCCCATCAACCCCGACCTGGGGACGAGGGCCATAGCAGCTAAGAGGGTGATAGCTGAAACGGGAGCTGACCCTAACTTCGTGCCTGAACAAGTGGAGAAGAACCCCTAAGAAGGCTCACACTCACGAAATGATGTATCGGTCAGACGAAGACCCAAGGCCCATGCACCACCTCTGTTGCACGGTGGGGGGAGTCCGGCTGTCGTTCTCCACAGAGGAGGAGTTGGTGGCGCACTGGAATATGTTCCATGTTGCCGTCGCACCGCAGTTCAGCTGTCAGGTCCCTGGGTGTAATGCCACGTTCCCTACTGATCCGGGAGCTCTGGATCGCTATCTTGTGCATATTCATCAGAAGTTGGCTGAGGAGAAGATCAGTCACAGAGCAAGGGACGAGATACATTCCTTAGATGCTTTGCCAGGGGCCCTTTCCGTGAAGCCTAACCCCTTCTTCAAGCCGCCCTCTTCGATATACGAAGTTCCATGATGGCAGGCACGAGTGGTCGCCCCGCCTTACTATCATGCCAATACTGGCTCGGATGTAGGCATGCTGAACATCAGATGGGAATTCCGCAAATTTTTTGAACAAACAGTGCGTGAAGCCCTGACCAATCATAAGACCTCTGGGTGAAAGAAGCACCAGCGCGGAGACTCTATCTCTGGCATGACGCCCAAGAGGTGCAGGATCGCATCAGACCAGCACCGGCGTTCCACACCAGCTGACGATGACCATACATCCACATCGTCTAAGTCCAGCAAAAGGAGCGGGAACCCAAAGACGAAATAAGGGCTCAAGGTGAAAATAGGGGTGCGATACCAGGCTGGGGTGTCCAAGAAGGCTCTGTCACCGCGAAAGGCAGGCTGTCACAGACGTTCTTCTACCTCCTCCAGTACCCCAACCTGGCCAGTCAAGGGGAGGTTAGGGTGATGGTCCCTAATGAACAAGACGCCCTTCAAAAAGCGGCTCCAACCCATGAGATTGGCGTGGGAGGCCCCAGATCCTCTGGTCAGATCAGAACCAATCAAGCGCGAACACGATGCAGCCACTTGGGCAGACGTCTGTCCGTCCACGGACTACAAGACTGGTCAGCTGATGGGACGAGTGGGCAACTCAGAGTAACCCCCCTTTACCTACGAGGAGGCAATCCACCATAGACGGGGATGGGAAGACCTACTACTGCACGTGGGCGCTGATATTCCCACAGAGGAGAAGGACAACCTTTCCCAGGCCACTGGCACTGCTCTCAAGAGGCAGAAGATGGGCATGAAGATGGAAGCCAATCGGCTTCCCAAACTACCTTGTGGAGTCCTGCCTGGGGGATGGGACGCTTGGGGATGACCCTGGGCTGTCATGGATTGTTCCGCCGAGAAAGTGCCTCAAGTGGTCAGTTAGCAGGGCTCTGAGAGAGTGACAGTGGCTGTCCTGGTCGACTTCCCTCCAGAACCCTTCTATTTCCCCGATGTGACACATCTGGACTTCGCCCTGCGATACAGGAGCAAGGCAGGAAGGAGGGGAACTGTAACCACTGGGCTAGAATTGGAGGAAAATGGACTATGGAAGGACGCCCGTGGCACCTATAGGAAGCTTAAATTGGCCACGTACAACAACAGTGTCCTGGTACAGGGGCTCCTTAAGGAACACTGGTGGAAGGCATTCCAAGACGTGCAGTGTGGCAACCGCTCCAATCCCGCTATCCCCGAGAGAGACGTGCATCCACCCGCCAAAGGAGCTGAGACTGGCCCCGTAGAGCCTGGAGAAGGCATCGAGCTGCCCCCAGTGAGTGCTCCAGCCAGCCCTGTTTCTCGGGGGAGTGCACAGTCTACCAATCTCCAGTCCCTATGTCAGGCTGTCCCCTCGTCTGACCAGGAAGAGGCAGCAGAGGAGGGTATGGAGCTAACAGTGCCTACCTCTCCACCCCGGACGCTGGTGCCCCGTCAGGCTTCTTCAGATGCAAAATTAACGCAGGTCGTCACTGACATGGTCTTTCAAGTTAAGAAGACCGTGGCCACCACCCCCTCTATCAGCACTAGCCATCAGACTAGTCAGTCCAGCGCGTACGCCCCGAGAGATCCCCCAACCACCCGGATCCCTATGGTGGTGTCCACTGAGGCGGGAACCTCCAAACCATGGACCTCAAGTAGCAGCCATTCGCGTGCCAGCCTGTGAGATAGATCGCGGTCTCCAGAGCCGTCCACCTTCCCTTCTGAGGGCGCCACCATTCATTGGACTATACCAACAGCCGAGCCCCAATGGAAGGCCGTAGAACCTGTCTCCCTCCGAGAGATGGAAGCTTCTGCCCAGCATTTGCTGCAGGAGCTAGCGAGGTGGCGGCTAACTGTCTGCTGCAGTGCCTGGATACTATTAGAACCAGGATGCAGGAGGACTTTCGCCGATGTTCTGGAGAGGTGCAGGCCGTGCGCCAATCAGCTGCCAATTTTGGACCCCCCGAGCCAGTCCAGCGATTGATGGGGCAGATGCAAAGCCTCTGGGAGTGAGATAGCATCTGCCAACGGCACATGGAGGCTCTAACTAAGGAGAAGAACTAGGCAAAAGCGCAGTGTGACCAGATGGCTGCAGCCCAGACCAGCTCTCAGATAGAAATAGGACGTCTTAAAGCGACCAATGACGAGCTCCAGCAAGAGAACGACCGGCTGCGACAAGAGCTACTGGCCGCCAAGGTGACCCTGCGTTCTACAGAGCCACGGTCCACGCCATCTGTATCTAGTACGCACTCTGGTCCCACTGACAAAGAGGAGGCTGATCGACCAGACAGAGGCTGCTGGAGGATCCGAGGCGAGATGGATGCAATGAAGAAAACAGAATAAGCATCTCTAGAGCTCTCTGGCACGGTTGAGACAGGAAGCCCCAATGGCCCAGATTCAGCACTGGAGGCCACCATTGCTGGATTGAAGAAGGCTGCCCAGAGTACTCAGAGGATCCATGACGCTACAGTGGATGGCCTCGTGAGGCAACTGCAGGCCACAAAGGACAAATATGATCAGCTGGTTAAAAGTCAATCCAGGAGCCATCTGCCGACGCACCAGGAGATGGGCGGCCACAGATCAACCCTCCTGGCAGCCAGTGGTGGCACTCCCCTTCCCGTGACACCTGGAGGAGCACAAGGACCCCCAGTTTTGTCCCCCTACATGAATCAGCCATTGAGACCAGGAGCTACCGATGCGCCACAGCTACCCCAGCTAACCCCACAACGTATGGCCAGCATATCTTCGCGGGGACCCCTTGATCCAGAGGAGGCCATGGAGTCGGACTCCCAGGCTGGATCGGGGTCGGGACAGCAGTACATAGGAGCAAAAGGGTTCATTGGGTAAGTCCCTCTCGCCCCCTGTATACCCCAAAAGACAGACAGGAGAGCAGGGCCTGGAGGACCAAGACCAGTTGTGAAGTCTGGATCTGGCAGCAGCTGGGCTTCCAGAGCTAAGGAGCCACTTGTCGACCTGACATGCTGGCCCCGTCACAAGTTGTGAAGAAAGAAACGAGAAAGAAAGAGAAGCCACGAGAAGGATATGATCAAAGGTATAAGGGAATTTCGAGAAACACCTATCCATCAACGTGTGAGCATGCAGATTTGATGTGAACATTGCCTTGCCATGAACCACAGAATAAACGAGTCAACGAAATAGATATGGCTTCTGTCTGGATTGGGAAACACCATGGGGTGGTGAAATGGGCCGATCACAGGGCGCAGGGCTCCAGCTGAGATAAGCCAGGAAGGGATGACTGACAGATGCGAGAGAGAGAGAGAGAGAGAGAGAGGGAGAGGGAGGGAGGGAGGGAGGGAGAGGGAGGGAGGGAGGGAGGACACATCTCCAGGAAGAGAATAGAACACCTCGAACCCAATACTGACCTGCAGGGCAGCCGACCCGCCGTCGTAGAGACTCTTGCAGTAAGTGAACCTGTAGGGCGCAGTCAGGCAACTGCGTCTCCCGCTAGAGGGCATCCAAGAAAATGAACCGAGGTCGACGCAGGAGAGTCACAAATCCCCTAGACCGGCCTGTGAATGACCAGCAAACCCATACGCAATGCCCGGACATGAGACACAACACCGCAATATGAAGATGAAAAATAAATTATCTATCTACGCAATGCAGTGTTTCAAAATGATGTTAGTATAGTTATGAAATGTTATATGCACGTGTAATTATGTACACCCAATCTGGTGGAGAAACAGCACAAGTGCTGCAGTTGTTATCACTTACTATGTATATTGTATAGGCACAGCTAATACATGTAATATGGACTTGCAGACCAGAAAAAAATTCTAGACAGAAAAAAAGAGATGTGAGAACCATACCATCTTTGTCATAATAGACTTACAGTATACCAAAGGTACACCTAAGCAGTAGTCTGATAGTAAGCATATGTGTATCATGTATATGGGGATGGTTTCTGTCTGGAAAAAACTTAGATTAGAAACAGTTCACTAATCACCCCTGCAACCATTGTCTTTTCCATACTTAAGATCACCAGTTAACTTAAATTTTAAGACAACTGCCTGTGGTCAGTAAATCCTATTCTCAACCTTGGTGACAAAATCAACCACGTCAGGGTTGCTTTCTCTGTTCAGCAACTCGGCCACCTTTCTCATGTATCTGTCAGAGTACGCTACGGGGTAAGGCAGCTAGAGCATCAGGGGAGCTGAGGGGCATCGTTGATCCCCACCAGACCTGAGAGTGAGAGGTGATAAAAGTACATTTTTTGCATTTAATTTATACAGGGTTGGCATTTTAGTAATATAAATAATTTATGACAGACCAACCGGCATAAAAGCATTTGTGTCACTTTATGCCAGGATATAATGGCATTAAAGTGACAGAAATTTATTAATTTGGCATGTGAGCTAGGACTATTTATGCTGTTAATTCACATGGTGCTGAGCAATTTGCACTGTACGTGACTTTCTTTTAGCTATCAATGCATATTTATCATGTTTTTCTGTCTTTGCATTGTCACATTTGCTTGCCCTAGCCAACTTCAATGCTTGGCCATGCTTCAGTGTTTTGATCAGGGCATCTGGAATGATATCGCCCAAGGCCGGGGACTACCTCTGATAACTCAGGATGGTACTCTGGGGCTGTCCAATTACCCTGGAGACGGCATCGTCTATGAGGATGAACCAGTGCCTATAAAGGCCGCACCCTTTACAACTTTGCAACTTCTGGAACTTTGACCAATTGCCAAGTTTCATGCCCAAATATAGCAATTTTGAAAATCGGCCCTTATCTCGGAAACTGCTGCCCGCAGAGCGAAAATAAGCTAAATTTTGACCCCCCGGGGTAGAAAGAGTATATGTGCAACTTCTGGCACTTTGGCCAATGTCCAAGTTTCATGCCCAAATATGGCGATTTTGAAAATTGGCCTGTATATCAGAAACCGCTGCCCGTAGAGCGAAAATAAGCTCAATTGCGACCCCCTCTGGGGTAGGAAGGGAGTATATGTGCAACTTTGGCCAATTGCCAAGTTTCATGCCCAAATATGGCAATTTTGAAAATCGTATCTTGGAAGCTGGTGCCCGTAGAGCAAAAAAAAAAAAAAAGCTTAATTTTGACCACCTAGTGTAGACAGACAACTTTTTCAGATATTATACCACATGGCTATTCTCTCCGAAAATTAAGCTGCAACTCAAAAACGGTTCATTGTAGAGCGAAACAGATTGAAAATTTTGCCTCTGTGGGTGTATGTAGCATACATGCTGGTATTTTTGACCTGGAACATGCCAAGATCATTTGGGGTCATTCGGTGCACTTTTGCAAAAAAGCCGTGTAACTCAAGAACAGCTCATCGTAGAGCGAAAGGGACAAAAATTTGGGCCTCAGAGAGGGGGAGGGGGTGTACAGAACATACATGTTGGTATTTTTGACCTTGAACATGTCAAGGTCA
>JAAUYG010002636.1_pt1 | contig 12367 bp, 9 predicted proteins | sample 7278091 | NCBI WGS metagenome assembly JAAUYG01 (sample SAMN14350201, study PRJNA611818) | marine sediment metagenome | isolation source: surface marine sediment (0.6m) | place: French Polynesia: Moorea | collected 2018-08
TATATTGTAGTGTTGTAGCCCCGTTTCGAGGCCTATACTAGCAGTCTTTGCAGGTAACACGCTCAGCGCAAACGCAGTCCGTAACGGTGATATTATCATCAATAGAATGCTCTCTCTACGAGCTTTCAGATGGTATAAAGGCGGTGTTTGTACTACTTCAGGTCATCGAGTAATCGGTGTGAATGTACTCGCAGATACTGCAACTTTAAGGTCTTTTACGGTGCGATAAACGAGCGCCATAACAGGTGTCTATTTATAATAGCGTAACTATGGCGCGTTGCCATGCGACGCAAGCTGCCACGTCAGCTGTAGCAAGCGTTAATCTTGAGGCAGTTTTAAATCTCTCGCTCTGAAAGCAGACCTGTATCAGCTATTTGGAGCCCTTGGTGGTAAGAATATTGCGTAAGGATATATCTCCGGGGAATAAAACATATTCCATGGAACTCTACTCGTCATTCTCTGTCTGTGCATGTGTTTTTGTATGAGGCCAGCTAACGCTGCTCGGGTAAACAAATTATGATAACGCCATCACTTGGTAGTCAACCATACAGCGGTCGTACATGCCGTACCGATATATTGGTGCAGTCTCGTGTATGTAATGAGCCCTAAGCTCCTTCAGGTATATTAATTCGTAGATATTCGACTATTTAATTATTGGTAATATTTATTGTAGGCCCATAAGGCACGGCAGGCCCATTCTACGGCCTGTCTTTGTAACTGAGTACATTGTACATTGTCTCGTCCAGCTTGTATCTATTGACAGCCGTGTTGTACATATGCTGTGCTCTGTTGAATGCCCCAGCAGGGGCGACCCATGTTTAATAAAGGCCGTCGACGAAACGCGCTCGTGTCAGTCTTTTCTTCTAGGTCTCACAGCTGGTAAAGGTTGAGGGAGTAGTAGTGTTTGTCACTGATCCCGTCAAATATAAATAAGGCGTCAAGGGGGATCTAGCGCAGCTAGTGCTCTCGGGGCTGCAACGTGACCCGCCTGTGGCTTTGTGCCATCTGTCATAAGATGGTTAGCTTTCCCCTAGAACTAACGTAGCCCTCATTAGATCCAATCGACAGAACCCACGACACCACAGGTGAAGCTCATGTTTGGGGGCTCGTCCAGGATTTGTGACCATTAACCCTTGGCTTGCCAAGTCGCAGAGATCTGGAGGTCTACAACTGGAGACAACATGGTACAGACGAGAGGACAACAGGTAGGAGACCACAGTGCACCACAAAAAGGCGGGTCGACTCCATCTAAACAGACGGAGTGTGGCTTTGCTGCAGGTGATGTGGCATCTCCCATCTTTACCGCGGCAGCGGGAGATATCCCAAAGTTGGCGGGTCAAGAAAACATAATTACAAAAGACCTAAGAAGAAGCGGCCACAACAGGGGGCTACTACAGTTGGCTTTGGGTACTCAAGAGAGTGTGCGCGGCTGCCAGGCTCCTGTTTTTTCAGGCCAGGGTATTCTGACAACTGACCAAAACGTGGACAAACAAATACACTGTGACTCGAAAAATACTGCAAACATAGTTAGCAAAAAGCAACAGGCTCCTCCTGGCCAGCAGGGTATGGGTAGCCGATCAACTTGTGTTGACACGGGCAGCAGAGCAGCATTGATTCAGAATGACGAATATGATGGACTTACTCCCTATCAAGGGGCCCCGACAGACGAAGACATATACTATGACTCTCGGCCCCCCGCCTTCCCTGTAGGTCTGATGCCCAGGACGTCATAAGCCTTTGGGGGTTTAGGCTGTTATCAAGGGGAGGCCGCTGTCTCTGAGAAAAATGACGGACTTATAAGTAATGCTCAATCTCAACAAGGCGCCAATCTTGTGGGCAAAAGCTCTAGTTTGGTTGCCAGTAACCCTGGCACGGGTAACGTGACACAGCATGACATGACAACTGCTTTTAGTACTTACTTTGGCCCGGTCGGGTCCACCTTTACTCACCCACCTACCAGCAGATCGATTGATCGGGGACCCTAGCAGTAGTGCCTGTCTGGTGAATCCTCAGTTTCATCAAGGCAGGCCGAATCTGTTCAATGGGACTAGTCCAACTTCTACACAACCGGCTCTGTCAGTTGGTGGCCAGACTGTCCCGAGAGCGACTGATGTAAGACCAAGAGAATCAGTATCTATGCAAAGAGAAACAGTGTTTACCACTCTTCGAGATAAAAGGTTAGCTGAATACGAAGCTAGATTAAACAGACAAAGTAATCAGGGCGCTGGTGTCACTAAGCAAGTCAATAAGGCTGACGGTACCACCGTAATAGGAGGGCCCAATGCTGACTACCGCTTTGATACCTGCAGATCCGTTAGTGCACAACCAATGGTTAGGGATGGCCGTTCAAGGGCCTCAGTCTTAGACCAAGATGATCGCTATTGGTCGCAACATCAGCTATGTGTGAAACAAATAACTAATAACGTAAACAGACAAACCGAGAGAGAAAGAGTCCAAGAAAAAGGTCCCGCACAAATGAGCCCTTATGTTCATGCCCCCGTGGGTGTAGATGAGAGGCTCGGGGCTCATGAGGCTCGAGGCTCATGAAAGACGGGACACCCGGTCTCGACCACCAACCCCTGGCCCTCAGAGGGTCAGGAGCACGGAGACAAAAGACACTAAGGTTACTTCTCGTTCACCATCAAGAGACTACAAAAGAGACAGATTGACCTCCAATGACTGACGATCCAGAGGCACGGAAGGCCCAACATACCCAGGCCTACAGCATTGGCCTCACCTTCTGATTCAGACGGCTGAATGAGTGATGTTAATGGCGGGGCTGTTAGTCACCCGGGCTGTTGGTTAATACCGGTCACAGTAGAAGGCATCGAAACTCTGGCTCTCATTGATACAGGCGTGTCTGTGTCTATGTTGGGCCGCCCATTGTATCAGAAAATTAAACAACTCAAACAACTTACATTACAAACCCAGGAGACGCCGCGGCTAGAAGGAGTTGGAGGCAACTCCGTTCCCACTCTGGGTCATGCTGAAGTGGAAGTGGGGGTAGGGACTGGCAAATATAAGGCTGCAGTTGTGGTTAGTGCATGTAAAGAGAGACCGAACTTCATAATTGGAGCTGATTTCTTGGGAGCGCACAACTGTGATCTTTCATTCTGCCAGAAGCTTTTCACGGTTGGAGAACAGCAGGTTAGATGTGTGCCAGAACATGCTAAGGCTACCCGCGCCAAGCTCAAGTTAGCCCGGGCCCGCCGCGTCGAAGTGCCACCTCACACAGAAGTGATTGTTAGCTGTCAAGCTACTTCGAATGTCAAGAACTTTGACACTCCATACGCCATCGCCCAGCCTGCTGACAACAGCTGGAGATATGCTGAAGATGGCCTAGTTATTGGATTATCATTAACTGCACCCGACTCGGGAATGCATCATTTACCAGTCATAAACTTGTCAGACGCACCGCGCACTCTACTAGTCGGGGCGCGAATTGGGGATATCTACCCTGCCACATCTCTAAGGCAAAGCTGTGAGATGTTTGAGGCAGATCCCGTGCCGTCTGACTGGGATTCAGACGACAAAGAGTTGCTCCTGGATGTGTGGGGTACCACTGCAACTGGAACAAAGAGCCAAGGGGCTCGACCCCGCTCTAATACTCGTGTGGACCCGCGCATGGATCCAGAGAGGCTACCCGAACATTTAAAACCTTTGATGCAAGACTTGTCAGAGGATCTCACGATGAGAGAAAGGGAAGAATTGGCAGCAGACATCTATGAGTACAGGGATGTATTCAGCAGTGGACCAGACGATATGGGATGTACTGACTTAGTGACTCACCCTGTTGACACTGGAGAACATCGACCCATCAGACTACCACCCCGTCGACTCCCCATCACCAAGCAAGATGTGGAGAAGGCCGAAGTGCAAAAGATGCTAGACAAAGGGGTCATAGAACCGTGTCAGAGCAGCTGGGCAAGCCCAGTTGTCCTAGTCACTGAAAAGGACGGGTCCACTAGGTTCTGTGTCGATTACTGCAAGGTGAACAAAGTTACGCGTAAAGATGCTTACCCGCTGCCCCGAATAGATGACACTTTAGATGCCCTGAGGGGCTCCCAATACTTCAGCACATTAGACTTGTATTCTAGCTACTGGCAAGTGAAGATGGATCAAAAAGACATCGATAAGACTGCCTTTGTGACGAAGCAAGGGCTGTTCAGATTCACAGTCATGCCCTTCGTCCTTTGTAATGCACCGGTCACCTTTGAACGTCTCACGGGACTAGTGTTGTCTGGCTTAAATTGGAAAATCTGCTTGATTTACCTAGACAACGTCATAGTCTATGGAGGCAACTTCTATAATGCGTTAGATAGGCTCAAACAAGTCTGGCAACGTATCAGAGAAGCTAATCTGAAATTGAAACTGTCAAAGTGCTGCTTGATGCGCGACAGAGTGCCCTTCCTGGGAGGATGGGACACTATGTATCGAGAGAGGGAGTGGAAGTGTATCCAATGAAGGCAGCTGCAGTACAAGACTGGCCCACGCCCCACACAGTCAAAGATGTACTGGCGTTCTTACGGCTAGCTTCTTACTATAGACGCTACATTCCAAACTTTGCCTCGGTTGCTACGCCCCTTACAGGTTTGATGAAGAAGGAGGCCAAACTTGTGTGGAATGATGATTGCGAACCAGCATTCGAGACCCGCAAGAAAGCTCTAGTACAACCACCCATCTTGGCGTATCCCACGAGAGATGGACCATTCATCTCATCTACAGATGCTAGTGACACTGGGATGGGGGCTGTACTTGAACAGGAGCAAGAGGACGAAGGCCGAGTAGTTAAACGAGTGATAGCCTACGCGTCGAAGATGCTCAACGCCAGCCAGAGGCGCTACTGTACCACCAATAATGAGCTGTTAGCCGTAGTTACAGCTGTGGAGTTATTCAAGTACTATCTGACCGGCAGACACTTTACTGTGGAGACTGATCATGCCAGCCTCACTTGGCTCCGCAACTTTTGGGAACCTGGGGGTGTGGTGGCAAGATGGATCACAAGGCTTCAACCATTTGACTTCAAAATAGTTCATCGGCCTGGGAAACACCACAGTCATGCAGATGGATTGTCCCACAGGACATATCGACCTTGTAGGCATGACACGTGTCCAGAATGCGCGACTCTCATCAACCAAGGTACCGTAGGAGAGGAATCTATGAGATCTGTGACTCCCCACGCCAATGACTTAGAGTACTTTGATGGCTACATAGAGGAAGCAGAGGATGACTCAGACCTTTTCAGGGATCCTTTTACTTCGACTCTAACTAGGCACGAGAGGAAAATAGCCCCAGAGCTTCATTGGTACCTAGGCCGACACCCCAAACAGAAAGAACAGACAGATTCTTAGAGTAGCCAGACAACAAGCAATGATGAAGATCAACTAGCTGTCAGTCGACCTGCAGTCATTAAACAGTTAATTGACAAAGACAGCCATCAGGCTCAGGCACAGACCGAATCTAACGACACTGATGTCACTACACGCAGCATTGATTATGAGACACAAACTCAGGAGTTGCCTGAAGCAACTGGAGAGTGCCACAGAGTCCGTGCTGTAAATGAGAAACCCAAGAAAGCTAATCCAGCACTTCAAGCACTCATCGACTTATCTAATATCAAACTTGTGGAAGCCCATGATGCGGATCCCAACCTTCGGCTGATTAAGGACATGCTTGATGCTGGTCCCAAGCGGCCACCCTGGGAACAAGTGCGAACCGAAAGCCTGGACTCCAAGAACCTCTGGTCTCAATTTCCGTATCTTCGGATACGGGACGGCTTGCTGCTTAGGTGCTGTAAGAATCAGGGTCCTCTTGATGATTGGCAAGTGGTCGCACCACAGATGATCCGCACTAAGATCTTTCAGGCGTGCCACCACCATAAACTTGCGGCTCACCAAGGCGTCGTCCGTACATTAGGACTTATCAAAAGACGCTTTTATTCACCAAACATGCACAAAGATATGGAAGCCTGGTGTCAATGTTGAGCGGTTTGTGGCAAGTGCAAGGCAGCTGTGCTCTGGCATGGACAGTTACAGCAGCCCACTTATGGCGCCTTTAATGAGCGGGTCTCGGTAGATCTGATGGGCCCATTTAATAAGACTCAAAATGACAATGACTACATAGTGGTTATGAAAGACCACTTCACTAAATGGGTAGAGGGTCGAGCAGTCTGCGGAAAAGGAGCTCTAACTGTAGCTGACGCTGTGGTTCAGGAATGGTTCCTAGAACATGGAGCCCCTATGACTCTCCACAGTGATTGGGGACGAGAGTTTACTGCAGCACTGCACCAGGGAGTCTGTGATCTGCTCAGGATTCTCAAGACGTACTCCACTGCCTATCGGCCTCAGTCAAATGGAATGGTTGAACGGTGCAACCGTACGCTCCTGGCAATGCTGCGAGCAGTCGTCTCTGAATGACAAGATGACTGGGACGACCACTTACCCACTGTACTTAGTGCTTATAGAGCAACACCTCACAGCAGTACTGGACTTAGCCCACATCGGATGGTGTATGGCATTGAAATGAATCTCCCGGTTGACTAGGTCTTTGGAGACATGGGACAAGAAAGACCCGCGGTCCACTGCCCATGTGAATATGTGGAGTGGTTGCGTGGCTCACTTCGAGATGCCCATACCTTGGCCCAAGCTAACTTGAAGAAAGCAGCCAAACACCAGAAGAGAGGCTATGGAGAGTCTAACAGACCCATGAATTTTCAACGTGGTGATTGGGTGTGGCGCACTTACCCACCTGTCAGTGGAGGAAAGCTTCACTACCGAAGCAGGGGACCGTGGTTGGTATTAGCTAAAACTGGCCCGGTAACCTACAAAATCCAACATCACGCTGAAGTTGATCCTGAGATCATACATGTCGACAAGCTGATGCCGTATCAGGCTGATTTTGAAGAGGAGCTCCAAAGTTGGCTACAAGATACTGAAACAACTGGGCATAGAGTTATCGGCACACACTCTTGTGACCCTGTGCCACCAGCAGCTGAGGCTGAGCCAGTCCCTAGTCCTGTCAACGAAGATGAGGCGGGCTTTCTCTGGGTCAGACTGAGAAGGCTTTGCCGATACTGAACTAGAGGATGACGATCTCTCTATTCCAGCTACCCCAACCCGACGTGGTCAGCGACCACGCCGGGTCCCAGACTGTTATGCTCCCATCAACTGGGTAGCATACACTGGTCAATGTCCCTATGCAGTTACCCACAGCTCATGCCAAATGGGCTTACCCGAAGCCCCATGATGACGGATCCAGACTGGGAGACAGAGCCAGAAGAATCCCTGATCAACTCGCCAGGCGTGAGTAATGAGTATAGATAACATGTTCTGTTCCCAACAGGTGAAACCCCCACCGTGTATCCGGTGGTGGCCCGACCACCACCACTAACTCTGTCTTTTCCAGACGAACTGTGGCCCCACAGTGTTCCCTGTAGAGGTGCACTCAACCTTTGCACAACCCGTGCAAACCTATACCCTCCTAAACTCATGGCATGGCCAGCCCCTTTTATTTATTCCAGGCCCTGTACTGAAGCACCAATGTCCTGGTGAAATAGCCCCAACACAGCAACAGCTGTCCCCTTGATGTTTCCCTTTGTATTCCAGTACAGCACGATATGGTTGCCATGTCTTAACCACTTGTATTTCAGGCCTGAAGGCGAGACTGAAAGATTTCGTGAAAACCCGCTGCTGTCAGTATAAGCGCCAGTCCTTCGAGACTTGACCAGTTGGTCCAGCGCTAAATTATCCCGACCCTTATCCTCCTTTCAAATTGGGCACCATGCCCTCGTCAGTCCTCTATGGACCACTAGTTTCAATAACGAGGCCAATTATTATTACAGTCCACTGTCCTATTGGACACCCTCCAGGTCCCAAATTTACACGGTGCGACAGTATGCGGTACACATTCATGTGTGTGGTCCCTTAATACGGGGAAAGTTGTGGGCTTTACTTATCCAAGTGAAACCCTGGAGCTTTCGTGGCTCAGGCCGTTGGTAGGGGACCTTTGGGGGAAAGTTGGGGGATTTGCCATCCAAGGCTCATCCCTGGAACTTTCTGGATATGGACGTAGGTAGGGGTACCGTATCCCTGTGAGTTGTTAGCCACACTCGCTTGAATTATTTAACAAGGCTATTTGTTGTAATGTTGTCAATGTATTATTATCAATGTTAATATAATTTATCACTATATGTATTTTTCATGTTAATAATAATATACACCTATTTACATTTGTTATGCTAAGAAATAATAGATGATTTCTGAGTTATTTTCAGAAAAAGGAGTGGGGTCGCTTTCTCTGACCCGAGGCCGACTGTTATCACGCCACAACTATAAATTCATAAAAATGCGCAAGACAGACCCGGTCTCCAGTCAGGGAATTTAATAAAGGTGACCCCACCCCTTCTCAGAACAAGATAACTGCAGAGCAACTAGAATGCAATGTTAATAAAAATTAATGGACTAACCTAAACACATAATCCCAGGCTGACCAGTGCCAGTAGGGCTGGGATGCCGAATTCAGGCGGGATAGTACTAGCTCTGCGGAGTCAGTCTGTCCTTGCTGCCCGGCCTTAGGGACAAGGTCTTCTTAGGGAAGATTGGCTTCCCACTTAAAATCCACAGTGCTACTAACACTAAAGGTGGTAAACACCAATTACCCATTCTTGGTTAGCTAAGACAGTATTGCTGACTCTACCCTTTGAGGGTAGTTTTAATTTTTCTTTCAGAAAAGAGAAAACCTGTTTGGCCCTTAATAGGCATTGTAGCCTGGTTGGGTCGATATGGAACAAAAACAGTTCATGTTAGCTGTTCTGTCAAGATAATTTTAGTAAGCTAATGACCTTAAGACTTGTGTTTTCTCAAGTATAAACCTATTTACTTGGCTGGGCGGTTATTGCGTAAATTTACATAGTCCAAATGCGTGACACCAGCCCGGCCAAGTACTAACAAGTTAAGTATTTAATCTCTTTAAGATATGGATCTTTTTCAGGACCAGGCCCTTTGACTTGGCTGGGTGGTTATTGCGTAAACTTTTATAGTCCCAAATGCATGACACCAGCCTAGCCAAGTATTGACAGGCCAAAACTTTAGTTAAAACTGTTAAAGCATAGTGTAAGTTCTACAGTGATGTGGTCAGTGACCACCCAGAGATTTCAGTCTCTTCTAGGAACAGGCCTGCGACCCCTGGTCAGGTGGTTATTGCGTCCGCTCTCGTGGCAGAAATACGCAACACCGTCCTGGCTAGGAGATTTAGGCTACATTACCTTATAGGAATTGAAAACGGCCTCAGGGCCAGAGTGAAACGAAATAAAAAGGACACTTGTCTTGGAGACACACGCTCTCTCTTTCAGGTTGTTCAGGCGGGGACACCCGATTCTTAAAGAAGGGGGGAGGAGTGAAGGATACCCGTGTACTCACTAAGATTTTTCAATTTAGCCTATGAGAGATGATTGACTTGGCTTACTCCAGAGATTGAGGTCAGACCTCATTTGGTTACCTAGGTGGGACGCGACCCGAGCTGAAATAGTTCAGTTCTTTTGCAGAGACAGGCACCCCCAGAGTTGGCTCAGATGGCCAACTGGCAGAGTGGATGCACACACAGGGGTCTCTGTGTCTACCCGCATCTATTAATCACCTTTACTGTTTTCGAGCTATAGGGGATGGTACGACAGGCCGTTTGTTATGCCGTTTGAGAACATGGAGTGGACGTGCTCCATGCATTGAATCTGTCCCTTTACGGTTGAGCTGAGCAGGATAAACATGTACACCTGAAGTAGCTGAGCAGCTCTTTATTATAGAGGCTTGTGATCTACCTAGAGGCCAAGGACTCCCTTCTCATGTACCCCTTGCCTGAGCGCCAGGGGCCCTCCAGTATAAACTCCCAGGCTGTCCCTAGTTCTTCCCTTACCCGGTGTAATAATGAGTTATCTACCCTGAGTGATTTGGCTACAGTAATTGCTTACATTTCAGTGTTAGAGATAAGCTACCCCATTTTGATACAGCCCCGTGTGAGGCGGGAGTGACTGTACCTCCACCGGTAGCAGGGCGCATTCGACAATCATATCTGTTTTTGGTGGTTTGACGCAGTGATATACGTGTCGTGGAATGAATCCTGAGACTTGGACCTAGTGAAGAGTGTAAAGATCGTTATACCTGGTAACTCCTAAAGGCCTTGGAGCAGGATGAACGAAACGACCTTCACCCGCTCTTAATTTTCTTTCAGTTGCCAGCACCTGGGAGTACATGGAAAGAGTTTCTTATTGAGAGACATCTAGTTTGCAGAACTAGAGAGCAGCGCGCCCCTGTCCCAGGACAACCTGTATCGAAGAAATGAAACTAAAAATAGCCATATGGCAGTCTGAAATATTATTGATAATTAAGGAGAGCATCTATTTATTTAAGCACCTTATGGTGGTGAGGGGTGGCCTCTCTACTACCCTGCCCGGAGCTGGCTGTTATCGCGATAACAATTACAATTAACTATATGTGCAACACATGCTAGTTTCGAGCAGAGTGACGATAAAAGAGATGATTCTGCACCACCACCTCTTTCAGAAAGATGAAATAAAAAATTAGCTTAAGGTTTATTTAATATATGTGGTAATAGCTGAGTTTAAAAGTCAACGGGTTGGGACCTGTAATTTGGATGGGTCATAACCTGCTGGTTTAGTTAAGGAAATAAACAGTCTATTGCTGTGGGTTCACAAGAAGTAAATGTGAATAAATAAACTGTCTCACTGGGGGGCTCTGGCCAGCCATTATGGCGCAGAAACATAAATAATCAAAATATACGCGCCAGATGGATTAGGCTGGAACCTCCCACCCCCACCCCCCACCCAAAAAATTTATAAGGAAGTAGGCCGTGAATAGAACAAACCACTAATACGAGGTTGTGGCTGGCCATTATGGCGCAAACACATAAATAATCAAAATATATGCGAGAGATGGTCTAGGCTGGGGCCTCGACTAAAATGTAAGAGAAAAACCTGTCCTTTACAAAACCATTCAGAGTGGTAAATCCCTATTCGAAATTTTAATTGAAAAGAGAGTAGACGTGTTGAAGGATTCACAGCAATAGAAATTAACGTTACCTTCTGTTTTCCAGGAATGGATATCACAGTACTGGCTATCAATAGCCTCGAGGGTGAGTATAACGCCATCCTACAAGGCGGCCCCATAACGGTCTATTACAGAGCCGTTAAGTTCAAGGCTGCATTACTACTGTAGTGTCACAGCCACTGTTAAGTCTTTATTCTAAGTTTAGAACACAGTAGGAAGCTTTATGGGGGACCCGGAGTGGTTAGATTGGTCCCGGAAAGTAAATATCGGGAACTCCCGACGCAGACCCCTGCTCCCATAGTGGCTAGGCCCGGTGAAATGGTACCTTGTAATTGGGATCGAGGGAGGTGTTTTTTCCCTTGATTAGCAGGTAGCAGTAGGTCTAGGAAGCTGATTGTAACCATTCCCGGAGGTTGCCGGAGCCCCAGAGGCTCAGTACAGAGCCCCGGTGAAAACCCCCAATAGTCCCGGTATTAGTCAATGGGGCTTCGTCATGTAATGGGAGTTTGTGGGACGAAAATGTCACTCAGCTAAATATTGGAGTAGGAAAGCCGTGTTTGGTCTCATTCGAAAGAGAATCACTTGTTCAGTAAGAATACAGCATTTCCGGGGTCCGGGTATACCTTTTAAGAGCGCTAGGCCCTAGGAAAGGAATTTAGAATAGAACGACCCCCGGTGCAGGTGTTCAGGCCGGGCCAGACAGATCGAATCCCCGACGCTCTCTGATTGGCTAGCGGTTAGGGCGCCCTTGGTTACCTTAGTAACCTGCTGACGGCAGGTGTCTAGTATATATAGAACGGTAAACAACCAGTCTGACAACACAATCAGTCATGGTCAGAACAAAGTCAATCACCGTCATTCAAGTCAGAACACTGAAGGGTCAGAATCTAGGTCAAGCTTTTGAAAGTTATCGAAGCCAGACTTAGGGACTCCCGATGACGAAGCCACGCTCCGGGAGAGTTGAACCTGAAGTTAGACGCATTTGCAGAGTATAGGTATGAGGTGAGGCGACCACCTCAGACCGTCAGGGTCAGATGTGCTGCTCCAGCCGATAGGAGACAGAATAGACGAGGTCTGCTGTAGCATGAAGGGTACGAAAAGTTGTCTGAAGAGCGTGTGAGCGGTGAGGGAGTGAACCTGTCATTGCCAATAAACGAGTCAACGCCGAATAAAAGCTTTGATGTTCTCAATGGGGATCACGGTGCAGGCAGACCAGCGAGGACCCGCCGCTAGCACCGGAACGCGGGGTTCCTGCTAGGGGGAGGCCGGTTAGATAAACGACAGACAGACTGACCGGGACCGATTGAAGA
>JAAUYG010201738.1_pt1 | contig 12367 bp, 12 predicted proteins | sample 7278091 | NCBI WGS metagenome assembly JAAUYG01 (sample SAMN14350201, study PRJNA611818) | marine sediment metagenome | isolation source: surface marine sediment (0.6m) | place: French Polynesia: Moorea | collected 2018-08
CAAGCAAATGGGACCTGTTGTTCTCAATGGGAGTATTCACACTACACAAAAGCAATATCAAAGGAAAAATGTTCTAATTTACATGCACATCTCATAGTGTATCCTGTGTGAATTAGGCCTCAAGGGGGTTAAAGTTAACCAACTTTAAAATTTAAAATTCTTGTGTGACTTCAAAATTTTTTTCTCAAATAAGTTGCTATGTATAGGTCACACCCCTAACTTTGATGCTCAAAATCTGAGAAAAAAAAGTGCAACTTATATTCGGAAACTTACGGTATACGCTGACTCAGCGCAAAGGCCTAGCATCCCCCCTACCATCAGGTGATCACCATCACATTATCACGTGATACTGTCATATGTGACAACGTAATGCCAGACCCCTCTGGGCTGACCCCCTCTGGGGTCCCCCACGATGACGACACAGACATGACTCCATAAGGCGTCCCGGCTTCGTCACGCTCGGCCTGAAAATTCACTTATGAAAGGACCACATGTCTGCCTTTGCAGAGCGGCAAAGGCAAAGGCGGAACTTTCATGAGTTTGTATTCTGAAGAGTGTCAACAAGTTTCACCGTAGGACCAATGGAAGAACAAGCAGTATGTGCCTACCCTGAGTTAGTTTAACCGGTCTTGTCACGTCGCGATTGTTGATGTTTACACCAGCATTTTTGTGGGGATGCAGCGTGACGTCATTTTCAACGTTGGCGATGATGCAATGTTGCTCCTGGATGTCAGGTCCTTGGAGAGCTGCAAGAGTTCATTTTTGATAAACCAAAAAGAACCGGAGGCAGTGGTTCTGCAACAGTTTGTTGTTTCTTTTGTTACAACCTTCAAACGCTTGTGTGTCGGTGCCTTGTTGGCTATTTGTGGGTTCGACACAGGAAGTCAACGCAAGTCATGGATTTTCAAATTGCACTCACCTATATCCTGTTCCCGCACAGCAGTTTCAGTCCCAATGCAGGTTTCTCCTTCCTGAAAGTGACAAAGTCTGCAATCAAAAACACTGAGAGACACAGCTTCATAACAAAGATTGTGAAAACACCAAAAACAAGATCAGCACAAATTGGGAGAGACTGCAAAAACCCTTGACCAGGAACACGCCTTGGGATGCGTCCCCATTGGAGTATCACATGCACAAAAGTGGTTCATGTTCATCCTTTGTGCTGTTGGTTGGGCTCCCACACAAGTCACTGACAAAATTCCAGGATATTTGCAGGGTGTCAGTCTCAAAAGGTTTTCCAGGAAGTGTGGCAACCCTCTGTTCAGGCGGTACAGGGCGGATGGAACGTGGGGCGCAGGATCGCCACTTCTCTTCTGAATTTTTTTTTCATTGACTTTTCCAGACCATTTCACAGATTTTTAAATTATTTTCCTCATTGTTTTCTTGTGTGGTGCTTCGTCCCTAAAAACTGCAAAAGAATTTATTCAGCCAAAATACCAAAAACCAAAGGAGGCCTAAAACAACTATTTTGGGCAATTTTTTCTTGTTTTTGCGTGTTGAAAATCTACCAGTACAAAAACATCTTTCCAAAATCATTTTCCCTAACTTTTCAAGACAAATAATCCAATATTTTCCTCAACTTTTCCAGACAATTTTTCATTTTCCCCAATTTCTCCAGAGTTTGGCCATTTGCTCATTCCCCCAACTTTTCCCTGACTGGAAAAGGTCTTCTCAAATAAGCACGTTTTCCAGACCTGGTGGGAACCCCGAGGATACGCACCTTGAGATGGTACATCATGACGCCGGTGCTGAGGCGGTCGGCGTCGAGGCTGATGAGGTGCGGCAGGAAACAGTCGACGATGACGCCCATGGAGCGAGTGCGGCTCACCGGTCGAATGGACAGGTCCGATTCCTGTGCAAAAGTCCATAGTTTACGTGTCGCCTCGGGAAACGTTTGTGCACTCTGACGTTTTAGTTGATCCCAAAGGAGCCAGACACTTCAAAGTGGGTCAGTTGTGTCTAGAACACACTTGAGTCTGTGACTGTCACACAGTAGACACTTATTCAAGTCGTTACGAATTACAACGCGGAAACGAATCCGGATTGCGCTGAGTCTCAGAGCCACAAACAAAACAAGGCGATCCGCGTGTCTTTGTCTTTCCTCAAAACAGCTCACCTGTGGCAGATTCGTGTCAGCCATTGACGAGATCAAAGAGTACAATGAACGTCATCTGAGCAGGGTTTTCCCACTTTACCTCTTCATTGACAAAAAGAAATTTGCCCACGAATCACTGGCACAGGGCCAACATACTCAAAGAGACCTACATAGATCTGCAGACAAAACTGACTGCAGGTGATCGATTTGTTTACCTGCAGACAGCCAAGCAACACCAGGTGTCGCGGCAGCAGCAGGTGCGACAAGCAGCTTCGCGAAAACAACTTGTCACCGTTGTGCAAGTTTTTTACCGTTCAAGGGAAGCATCCAAAGGTGGAGCTCATGTGCTGCACCACGAAAGGCTGATGGTTGGATGGTTGGCCTGACCAAACACGAAAACCACTTGCGGTGTACTTTTTGGTCGTCAAAAGTACTCCGATTCTTAGTTCCCAAGTGCACAAAGGAAACGTGAATGCGCGTTTTTACGTGGGTGATCACGGTACATCTGAAACAATCCGGACCAAGAGGATTCGTTTACCTTCATGATCTCTTGAGCTTCCTGCCACTTGTCAAACCAGCTTCGCGTCAGCTCTCGAGCCTGGAAAAGTGGTCAGAATTCACAAAAGCCTGCAGAAAGTCAGTAAGCACATCATTCAGGTGACAGGAACGTTCTGTGGATAAGCTCAGTTTGGAGTTTTCCAGATTACCACAGAAATGTGATAAATTTCTTTCTCTAAGTGATTTCAGAGATTAGAAGCAGCGGTTCCATCGGCCAAGACCCATTTTTCTACTGACGAAAAATGAGGGCGCTGTACCAGCGTCGAGGTTGGAGTAGAGTGATCAATGCATGCGCGTTTATCCCAGGACTTTTTGTTCAGGGGCTGGGGCAGGGCGTCTGGTACTGTCCACGAAAACAACGTCAATGACAGCAGTGGGAATCAGATAGGCCTGTGTGCTTCCACAGGGCGCGGCCTAAAATCAAACAACAAAAGAGTGAAAAAATGCATCTCACTTTGTTTTCGCTCTCCTCCAGTTTTTCAGCGAGATAAGAACTACTATCGCTGAGAGACACCATGGAGTCGGCCTGTGAAGGTAAAGAGAAACAACATGTTCCGTGTCCATCTGTTTGAGCAGAACACCGAAGGAAAACAAAAGTGACAGAAACAAAACAAGGAAACAAACAAGAAACAAAATTGTTTCTTTTTTTCTTTTGATGACAACCAGTCAATTCATAAATGGAAACTTTCTCCATGCCAAACTTTCAAATGAACAACTTCCGTTTTTGCCTGTAGAATGGAAATGTTTACAATCTAAATGTTGGTCATGCAGATTTAAGTTTGTCAACAGCTTTGATCTGACAGAAGCCGATTTGTTCTGACAGCAGCCACTTTACCCCCCATTGATCGGCTGACAAAAGTGACGAATAGTTCTTGTTGCTTGCAATTCAAAACCATGGGATTTCAGATTGTCATTCGCTCACAGTCAGGAGCTGTCGGACTGAAAGCTGAGACTCGTTTTTGGTGCAACACATACAGTTGCTGTCTCAACTGACACAACTCACAGAGAAACGCCTTGTTCTTCAGGCTTCCTTCAGAATTCAACAGAAAACAGAAAAATAAGGGGAGGGAAAAGAAAATAAAAGAAGCGTTTTCAACACGCAACACCTATTCAGTTCATGCGAAATTTTCAACCTCCTTTGACTTCAGAAAATGATTCTGTCGCCTTCTGCCCATTTGCTGGAGAAGGCTTCAACAGCATCTCTCAATCTTGTGACAGCTAAAACATGCGGAGTTTGTCAAACCAAAACCAGAGGGCATGCTCACTTCTCGTGCCTTCATACCTGAGTTTCGCAACTTTTCAACTCTTTCGTTTCCTGCAAGAACCGACCAGTCAGCAAATCAATGAGGACAAAAAATGAAACAAATTGAGAACTGAAAAGACGTAGATGTAGCAAAAGATAGCTCAGTACTTACTCTACACAAAACATTGTGAAGTGCGTCAATGTTCCAACAGAAATACCAGAAACCGCTGACACTGGGGACATTCTTTCCACCTTTCTGTTCAACCATCTGCACCATCAGTGCAACAACACGGTCCTTAGTCTCGCAACCCATGTCTAAATCTCCTATTTCCTGAAGTCTTTAACAACCTTTACAACGCACCAGACAGCCACCAACTGTCCTCTCCACAGACACCACTCATAAAATGTACACTGGCGTCTCAACAGCGCCGAGCTGTGGCACCACACCACCCCTGCCACTTTATCTCAAGACATTGCAACAAAAGGCTCACCCAATGATGCGCCAGCATGGTCCTCAGTCGCACCACTTCCGCCCTGAGTTCTCTGATCAGCATCACATGTGGATCCTGCAAACCAAAGAAAGAGCTCTTAATAGTGCTGTACATTTCCTTCTTTCGCAAGAGCGCCTTTGAGTGCTTACGTTGTCACCATCAATTCGTGCACTTTGTCACTTGCAAACGCAAAGCTGTGTTGAATACATACCTCGTTGACGGTCGGTTTGTTGACTATGTTCTTGGCTCGTTGTGCGTATCGCAGAGTGCTGAGTGTTTCTGTGTAGTAGAGATCACTGGGGGAAATCGCTGAAAAGGAAACAAGTACGCTTAGTCAGCGTAAAGACCGAGCGCCCCAACCATCCATCACGTTCTCATGCCAGGCAGGGGGGGGTGGTGGTGGGGGTGGGGGTGGGGGGTCCTCCACGACAACGACAATGACGACATGTACATGACTCCATCAGGCCGATTCGACTTACAGTCGCGCTCGGCCTAAACACATTCTGGATCTGTTTGTGGTGAGGGGATTATTGAATGCCGCAGGAAAGAAAACTCAGCTAATTTGAGAAGAGATCCTGCTCATTGTGGAATGCTGGCGCAGGACCTGGAATGGCTTGCACACTTGCAATGACTCGCGTTTTGATGTGAACCTACTTGCGATCATGATTGTGCGCGCGTTGCCACCCAAACTGTCTCGAAGCAACCAGGTGAGCACGGAGTCCCGGTACGGAATGTAGAAGTGACGTCGTCTGGGCGATGATGTTAATGACACGGGAGACGTCGCGTTGAGCGTCTCGGTGCTGCCGCGTTCCGACCCGCTGAGTGACGGAGAGGCCCAGTCCCCCAGACCAGACACGGAGGATCGCCGCCCAGAAGCCGAGTCCCAGTCCCCAGACATACCGCTCATCGACCGTTCAGCTGCAAACAACGCAAGTGCAATTTGGATTCTTCTCGCCCAAAGCAGGACAGGGTTCCCAGACAGAGTTCCTTGATTTTTGTGTCAGATTGCCTTTATGCCTTGTTTTTCTGGCTTTCAAAGACCTTCCAAAGCAAGGGGGTTTTTTTGCGTACATTCAACAACTGCTTTCCAAAAGTAAAACATTATTTTCAGTTTGACCAAAAGCCAAGAAATTCTTCATCACAAAGAACTGTTTTGGCATTATCTAATTTTTTCACTAGTTAGCATTTGAGCCTGGGAAAAAAAAAAGAATAGGGTCATCTCTGAGCCATGGTACAAGTTTGTTTGCATTGATGTTGCTGCCACCTATAAACACAGAAGTTTTCAAAGACCACGTGCGGTAAAAGCACGTGTGGAGTGGGGGTGACAGGTCTACATAATTTAACAAAGTGTCTGCTGCTTTTGGTCTATTGAAGCCAAAACATGCACTCCCCTTTCTCCATTTTTCAGAAAAGCCTGCCCAGGTCATTGAGTAGGATCTAGAGTGCCCAGTAGGTTGCGTACGTACCAAGTGCCTGTATGACTGAGCCCAGTGTCACCAAAGATTTGTTGATGTTCGCGCCCTCCTTGAGTCGACCCTTGTTGTAGTGGCTCATTGGGTCCGCACGCTCACTGCAACCAGAAAAAGCGCACCGTCAGGAAATGGAGAGGGACAAAGACTTGCATTTACCAGGCCAATCAAAATTCTTTGACATTTCCCTGATTTGAAACAATTTTCAGTGAAAGTTGTCACATATTCCCCTGATCCGTGGGAAGTGCCAACACACGCAGCAGATATTTTGACTGGAACAAAAGTCAACAAGCCGGATACGCTTGTCAGTGGTGAATGCCACGTGATCAGTACATCACGTGACTGATCACGTGATCAGATCATGTTGGGGAGGGGGTCGGGCCTGGAATGGGGATCCCCTCACCAGGGTGCCATGGTGGGTCCCCCCAGTGGGTGCCGGGGGGGGGGAGGTGTCCCTCACGACGATAATACGTACATGACTTACAGCCGCGCTAAAAATAAAGTTCAGAGGTATTCTCACCTTCCAGCCAAGTCAACCAAATTGATTTTGCTGAGGATTTCACGTGGGAGATCTTCATTGAGTATTGCCTGCAATGAAATCGGAGCACAAAACATCTTTTCCAACGTTTCTTGGCATAAGGCAGGTCTTGATGAAGAAATAGGATACCATCGAGTACGAACCTGAGTGAATGAGATAGTGAAGATGGCGTGACTGCGACTACTCCTGTCATGCATGTGCGTTGCTGCCGTGGTTCTGTGAAAACAAAAGCACTGGCTTCAAGACTCGATTTGCAATAGATCTACCACATGAACTGGATGCGGATTGTGACAAACTTTCAGGACTTCTCACAGGAATGTGAACCACGGGCCCGCAGTTGGTACCTCACCCGCCATGCAAGTTGTCAGCAAAAACGAGTTCTATGGGGACCTCCCACCAACGTTTGAGCTTCTAATTTGGGCCCGCGCCTGGCTGTACTGTACCTGTGCACGTTGCCCCTGCTGATGAGCTTCTGGATCTGGCCATTGTCCTTCACAAGGTGCTCGCTTAAATCTGGAAAAAATTGCTACAAGAATGAAAACATGGGGCGAATGGTTTGACGGTGGTAAGTTTGTGTATTCAGGAAAAGAGCGATTGAGAAACATTCTCACTGCACCAAGATGTACATGTACAAGTGGGGACGGGACCACTTTTGACAAGTGCAAGTGGAGAGAACTCAGACCGACGGCAGTTCGTTGCACCCACAGAAACAGGTTTTTCGCTGCACCGAATTTGATCCTCATATCCATTCGTTCAAGCATCAAAAGAGTCCAAGGAGACACAATGAATAAACCACACATCATTCGGTCTCTGGTGCACGCAAACGGATCAGCGGCACAAAACGCCAAAACAATCAGAACGAAGAGAAAGGAAATGCTGGTCATTTTCCTGCGCAAGACAAGGGGTTGCCGATCAACTTTGATGTGGGCATCCAAGCAGATGAAAGAATAAGCGGGCATAAGTCACCAAAAGGTGGAAGCAGAAGAAACGAATAAAGAAAGAGCGCATCAAAAAGTTTCACCAAGATCGGCTGATTGAAAGCAAAAAGATGTTAGCCTGACAACCTCGTCAAAACGAACTGAAATCTATGTTATCTGGGAGCTGGGTGCACGTGAGGCATGGTCATTCGACATTCACATTGACTGATAACCGATTGATCAGTGCCAACTGCAAATTAACCCAGTTTTTGTGCTGAAAAAGTACACAAATTTCAGAAAAAGAAACTGCCACTGGTTCAGACCAGCATTCAGGGTTCTTTACATACAGGAAATGAGCCCTTTTTACAGGAATAACCGTCTTCAAGCAGAGATTCCAAAGATGAACTACCGGTACTCCACTGTGATTTCAGCCAAAAAAAAAACCCCTACAGTTGTCTCCTGACTGAACGAGTTCTTGTGGACTGGCCATCACTCCGACACATTCTCACAATTTTGTGTCATTGTTTCTTCTCAGACAAAGAACACCGAAATTAATGCACCTGTTCTGAGGACGAATCTCGTGTGAACGGAGAACAATCACATGTCGCGGGCGACGAAGACAATACCAGAAATAAAGCATAACCAAGAGATGTCAAAAGACAAAAGGATCTTGAACCAGTGGGATAAAAGAAAATATTCACGCAAGGTGCTCAACAGAAAAAGACGCATTTCGCAGTGTCACAAATTTGACAGCGACACAGAACTCCTGCGATATTCAGACGTTGGCTGTTTCAGCTGTTTTGTCTTCACTTTTTCTCTTTCGCAGTCTTGAAAAAGTAGCTGCCTTTTATTCCAAAAGTGTTAACATGGACAATACAGGTAACATACTGTCACAATGTGCATCATTTTTAGAAAAGCTACTATCATGCAAGATGAAAATGTTAATACAGTCAAAACAACTAAATAATATATACAATCAGCACCTTAGTCTTGTAAGCAATACAAGAAAAATGTTATCCCTGTCAATCCAGGAGCAGTGACATCTACTCAAGCAAGAATAGCAGTAATTGTTATGACTTTCTGAGTTGACAAAAATACACAATACAAAATGTTAATACAGTCAAATCAGCTAAAGGCATATCCACACTATATACAAAGTCCTAAAAATGTTTTATCAAACATGACAAGGCAAAGAAGATTACAACACAGTGTTACTCCAGACAAACCTGGTCAAACCAAGTCCTAGGCATGTCTATATAGGTTCTCAACTACCAAAAAACACAAAAAGCAACCAACAAATCAGGCCCAGTAATTACACAAAGGAAAGCCTATTGAGCTTGAAAGTCAAGACTACAGTTCAAAGCAATTCACATTTTTTCTGATGCCTCATATCCTGAACTGGAGTGTCAAATCATCTGTCACACATCTTACAAGTGTAGCTATCCCTGTGTTTTCCTATTTGATGGATGTGCAAAGAGTTCAGGGTGTAATACACCAAGTCACACTGAGAGCACTCAAAGGTCGTACATTCATCATGTAAGTGCTCATGATGGAGCATGTCAGAAAGAGTAGGGAATGAACAACCACACTGGGGGCAAAGGACACCCCCTGTATGTATTCTGACATGCTGCCACATTTTGGCTTTTGTGGTTGTCTTATAGGAGCACTGATTGCATGAAACTTTCCTTCTCCTATGGATGTTTGAGCAGTGAGATCTGAGTTCCTTCAAGTTGTTGAACTGATGCTGACAATCATCACATCAGTATGGCTTTTCATCTGGATGGTCATTTCTCATGTGGCAGAAAAGGCCCATCCCAGAGCTCAGGTCTAACTTGCACACAAAGCATACCCTGGGTATGGCCTCTCCAGTGCTTAAAACAGGCATTGTTGCAACAGCTTCCTCAGTTAACAGTGTCTCTGAATCTGTATCTAAATGGTCTGAGTCTCTGGTTTGCAGGTACTCCAGGATAGAGGTCAATGGTCATCCAGTTCTTGGTGCAAGTGGGGTTACAGCAGGAGGGGGGCTGCTGCCATCAAATCTTGTTCTTGCTCCTCCAAAGCACAGAGCATACCATGCTCATAACTGGTCAACAAAATTATAGGATAGGCAAAGTCAAGCCCCTTGTGAGCAGTACTCCATATCATGTCTGACATGACTACATTCACCAGTTGATTCAGGGCCATTGAAGCAGCCCAGATTTCAAGGCCATCCAAGGATCCATTTCCTCCTAGAAATTGCAAGTATTCCTGAAGGGAGATTCCTCAGACAGCTAGCCACTTCTCAATCATTGGTATGTGCATAGCATTGTCATGTAGCCACCTACATATCTGCTCATGAAAGTCAACTACTGAACACTCCAACAAGGAGGCCAGTATTTCCCACAGCAGCATTGGTGGACTGGTCGCATAGAGCCCAGTCTTATCTAGATGATCTTGTACATCTGTAACAGGTTTGTTCAAGGCATGCAGCATCACCACGAATGAGTCTTGAACCAAATGTGGGTCATGAAGAGGCTTGATGTAGAAACTGTCATCCTTGACAGAAAAACATTCCATTTTCAGAGTCTGCAAGAAGCACCCCACCACAAGGGTGATAGTGGCATCTGTAAGCACTACAATTTCAGATCTTCTTGATGTCCAGATCCCCCTCGGGTGTAAGACATTCAGGTGCTGTTGACAGGCATGAACTGATAGCCATAGGAACAAACCATCAACTACAGATTTTCTGTTGACTATACAGCATAGATATTCCTTGTGCGTGACACTTTGGTCCATCAACCACTGCTCAATGGTAACCTGAACAGCTCTGTCATCCTGAAGAAACACATCTCAGACCCTAAGACACAGGTCCTCTTCTGGCAGCTCAGACAGTTGAGCAATGGCACCAACAAGAGTTGGACTCATGTCAAAGTTCCATTCAGGTAGCATTCTACAGCAATTTTCAGTTGCCTGGTCAGGCAAAAAGCTCTGAGTTCCTTCTAGATGAAGGGGAGTGCAGGTTGTTTCCATGAAGAGATCAGCTTTCACCAGAAACATACTCACTGAAAACAGATAAAGAAGGGTATAGCTTTTCATAACATGCATACTCTGATAAGAATTGTGTTTGCAAGTCCAAAAGGGAGCCATTGCATACTCTTAAATGACACTTATATATGGCAAAATTGGTTAACCAAATAATGGGATTTTTCTCCTGACAAGTTATACCAAAGATCCAGCTTTTGCTAATAATGGTGTTATCACAAAAGGCTATTTTCATCACCAATGAGTGCAGATCAACAGTGCTCAGATAGGTTAGTAAAATGTGTTCCAGTGAGGCTTCTGCACCACACCACACACACCATTGCAATTCTGGTTCAGTAACAATTCTGGACAGCATTTTTGGTGTCAAAAGAATTCTAGACAATATCTTATAATTCACTTCCTTGAACTTAGTAATTTTGCATGTAATCAGCATGCAATGAAAAATCTTCTCAAGGTAAGGGATTTCAAGGGGGGCCATATGGAAGTGGCAGGTCCATCTATCTAGTAAGAGAACACAAGAACTCTGGGACTATAGTAACAACTTGGATCTCGAAACTAGCTCTTCACACAGAACAAAGGTGCCAGGAATCACACTGTTCAAAAGACCAGTAAAGAAAGTCTGAAATGTGCAACACTTCAGAAAGGAGTCTGCTGGTAATCCATATGGGGCCAATCTTGAATTGACCTCATTAACATCAATCATACCTGACAACACTGGCAAATTAAAGGTGGTAAAAAACCAGCATTTACCCAGGTTTGGGGTACACAAGAGAAAAAGAGCCCTACCCCAGAGGTTTTGGGGTAGTTCTGAGGTGTCAAAGTTCTCATACATCAGGTTATTGGTCATTGCAAAGGACCTCATTCATTTAAGATTATCTGGATCAAATGCAGCTGATCATTATTAATCCAGGTGGTGTTCAAAACATGAGTAAAGAGGCTGAAGATAAAAGTCTTTGCCACTGTTATTCTGGCAAATAGTGAGAGTTTTCTCTTATTCCAGTGATTCAGTTTTATTCTCGCTTTATGTAGAGGTATCTCAAAATTAACATTGCTAAGGTCACCCAAGCCAAGATAATATCCCAGATATTTGATCAGTACTGAGTCAATTTGTATACTGTACTTGGTAATATGCTTTGTCTGAAAAGGAGAGAAGGCCAGCGTTTTATCCAGGTTGAGTGTTAATCCAGTAAAACCACCCACCCAGTGAATTTGTATCAAAATCTCCTCAAGCTGGTCCATGTCCAAGACAAAAATAGCAGTATCATCTGCATATAGGGAGCATGGGTCTCCAGGTTTAGTCTACCAGGCAAATAATCCTTGATCTCTAAGATGGTATATAAGCACTTGTCCCACCAAGTTGAACAAGTGACAGGAGAGAGGGCACCCTTGTCAGACACCTCTACCCAGAGGAAAAGGAGATGTGAGCCATCCATTATGTCATACAACTGAAGTTGCTTCAGAATACATAATGCAAATCCATGCAATATATTCTAGAGGAAGACCAATATGTTCTAAGAGTTGGAAGAAGAAAGTGTGATCTATGCTGTCAAATGCTTTTTTGTAATCTAAAAAGAGAGCCAGATGAGATAGATTGTATTTGTGAAAATAAGAGATGGCATCTTAGATACTTTGTATGTTACAACCAATGAAGCATCCCTTCATGCAAGCTGTCTGATTGACCACAATAACATCAGTAAGATGTTCTTCAAACCTAGTGGTCAGGATGTATGCAAGAATTTTATAATCTGAGTTGGTCAATGAAATCAGCCTATAGTTGCCCAAAAGCATGGAATCTCCCTTCTTGAAAAGCAGTATTATAATCACAAGGTATTGTGATAGGGTTAATGATTTGTTTTGAAAACAGGTATTGAAAACCTTGGCCAGAATAGGGGCTACTTGTTCTGCAAAGTGCTTGTAGAATTCAGATGTCAAACCATCTGATCCAGGTGACCTACTAGATCTAAGACATGATATAGCTGACAGAACTTCCTTCTCTGTGACAGGACCCACAAGTCCCGATGTATCTTGCATGGTA
>JAAUYG010024231.1_pt1 | contig 12364 bp, 11 predicted proteins | sample 7278091 | NCBI WGS metagenome assembly JAAUYG01 (sample SAMN14350201, study PRJNA611818) | marine sediment metagenome | isolation source: surface marine sediment (0.6m) | place: French Polynesia: Moorea | collected 2018-08
AGTTATGTTAACAACGTCAGACAAATCAAACAAATTCAAACACACCCAGAATCTAGGCCAACAACCGAAAGTCTCAAGGACTGTGGCTGGGTGATTTCCAACTCGGGTTGAACAAGGTAGTAATTTAATCTACTAATGGGAAACAATGTTGGATTACTTACCCCCAAAATATGGAATAGATGACAATGGTGACAAGCATAGCTGCCATTGACACTCCTAGTCCTATATACGTAATGATATTCAGAGCCAAGGTGTGCTCATCGGATAGACTAATCTGAAAGTAAGACACACACGAATGGCGGATTATGAAATATCCATGTCCAATATTGCCTTATATTTAGTCGAAAAAAAAAAACAAAACAAGAAAATCAAGAGAACAATGCGGTATCTGAATTCTTCTAATCGTTTAATTGCTTACATTTGGTTTCATGATAATCCCGAAGTTCGTCGTGTGGTTACACATGCATGTGAGGATACCGCTGCTATTGGGTAGGAGTTCACATCCTTCCTCATCCCACACCAGCGAGCTGGAATAACCAAACAAATCTAAGTCCATAAATAGTCAGTCTTAGTAATTGACACATGTACTAAATTCCAACCATAGGTACTGAATACTGTATGTGTATATTTTTTCATCGTCTGTCTCTTGTCAAGACTCTGACAAGACTCTCTGTCTGGGTGCAAAACAAATGATTTTTGTCACACAGAAATATATTCAAAACACTGGTGCATGGTATAAAAGCACAGGCGGAACCTTTGCTTGCACCCTTAAATGTAGCGCTCTATGCAATGCTATGCTAATTCACATTAGGAACTACATGCGCTACCAGTAGTAATCCCCAGGCTACTAACTCATATCAACGATTAGCATGATCGTCTCTAGTACGGTTTCCTTGCCCAAACGGTGCTTTATAAGGTACACGTGTGACCTGCCGTCGTATGTGAGAACATTATTTAAAGCTAATATATAAATCACCTCGAAAAATCGAATTCTTTAAATACCTTAAATCCTGTTTACGGATATATCCAAATCTATCCTGTCAGCTCTCAACATGCACAGTTTGCTGTGAATCGTTAAAGACAAAAGCGAAACATGGTTGTGGGTCAACATGGGTGGGGTGTGAACGCTTATATTGCGTGTTCGATATATTATATCAGGTTACCTAGTATTCCAGTATGCACAGACCGGGATGTAGTCACCGCCCACATTCGCCTGAAAACCGTTTAACACCGTACAAATCTCCGGATACTCAACGAGGAAGAGCACGCAATAATAGTTTACAACGTTAATTAACACATGCGAACCTCTAACATATGCGAAAACTCTAGTACATGAGAGCAATTTTATAACAGGCTAATAACAGTTACGTGTCAATTTCACGCAATAATTTAAATTAGCTCCCGGAAGAGCCGCGTTTCGCAAGAAAAGGTTCAAAATGTGTAGGATGATCAAATGTGTCAACTTGCGTGTGATCTTCTTACCTCTTGTAACCCAAACGAAAGCTCTATTGGTGGATCGTATAAGAATTCTCTGGTTATCCCTGGGACCAGGAAGGATGTGATCCGGGAGTTAATGTACGTGCCCACATCATCTATAGTGCTCCTGGAATAAGCAAATTGCCACAGCGTATAGGGTAGTACATGTGTATCGGCTATGCCGTGTGGCATTCTACAAACAGCAGCCGGTGAGTGTGAACCGGTGGTCCCAGTGGTCAGTTTCTCGAAATACATGTATGTTCTTATCCATGCTTAAGATCAGTTTGAAACTTAAGATGTTTCTATAAACCGGTTGCTGGTGTATAGCAATTGCAGCAATTAACAACCATACCATGGGCGTTTAACTTAGAGGCGCGGGGAGGGTTGACTGACTTGATGTGATACTTGTAAGGCCATCTAATGAGTGGCACAGGGGGAAACCGTGGTGGACGGGTGTTTTGTTTTTGTCCCTTTGCATATTTTTTGTCATACTCTTCTCTCATTGGATAAAACTAGGTCGAGTTACAGTGCAGTTACATCATGCCATTGATAAATTTATAGCACACTGACCCCGGATGGTAAAGTATACAATGTAGGGAAATTATTCAGGTATAGTTACTGTACTAGTAATAGGTAGAATGGAACTCACTCTATCGTTCTCGGTGGAAGTATTTGATCCATAGTTCTGTAAAATGTAGTCGAAACAGGAATACTATCCATATCTGGAAATTCTGGAAGTATAATCAGGATATCTACTTATATCATGTTGCATATCCAAATTAAAAAAAAATTGTCAATAGTGGTGGTGATAGTGATGGCTAAAGGCTCGTTGGTGATAATAATGAGGGCTACGTGAGGGAAGATGACAAGAGTTACGTATCATCTGCTGTCATTGATGATGATGATGATGATGATGATGATGATGGTGGTGGTGGTGATAATGATGAGGACTACGTGAAGAAAGATGACAAGAGTCACATAATCACCAGCTTTTGAACAGTTTTATCGACTTGTTTTCGCTCATCAAGTATGACCAAATACATTTCGTACTTGTTAACTTCTGACTTTCGTCACGCAAGCCAACAGAACCAGTACCGACTTAACGAGCATGGCAGAGTAAAACAAGAGAAAGCAGATCGATACTTACCGTTCCTGACTGAATCCATTGTCTCCTGTGACAGGAACACACCACCATCAAGCCAGCCGTCCGTGGCGTTACGGATAAAAGACATATCACCGGATTCATTCTGGCCAACAGATTTCACGTGCAGTTCTGAAAGATATATTAAGGAGACGGGGTTGGCATAACCTTTGACGTAGGTCCAACTGTTGGATGGTAGTGTACAGCAATTGCACTACATGTGTATGTCGTCTTTTTTTAGTCATAATGCAACCATGAAACTACCATGTCATTTTAAGGTTCTGGTAATTCTCTCGTAAAACTTGTTCATTGAGAAGGGTAGTGGGGTGAACCATGTAATATTTATTGTCCTATACATGGGACTTTATCTCAGTACTGTAGGCTATATATAATGTCATTTCTGATACGCTTCAATACTGTCCGTGTTATTTACCAAGGTTGTCAGTATCCACCACGTCTAGCGCTTCGGCTGGCAAGCTCCTGCCTCTCATCTCACTGTATAGGTCGACAGTACTGAACACAGTGTTCATAGAGTTGTCGATAAACTGGAAAAAATATCATCAGTGAAATTATTATGTTATATGGTTTACTGTACATGTAGTTTTCAATGATGCTTACATTCGTGTAAGCATGTTTAGAAATTATATAACTTCATCATTAAGAACTCTTTATGCTTGCATGGATTTTTTACTTCTACTCGATTCAATACATGTACATGTACCATGTACGGGCCAACATCATCTATAGTGTATTTGTCACAACGTTTAGGGTATATTTTTATTGGCTACATTAACACACTATAAACAACAGCCGGTAAGTGTGACCCAGTGGTCCAAGTGGCCAGTTTCGGCATGTATGTAACGGCAGTGAGGCATTTGCTGGCAAAATGTCTGAAACGTACTGTAATGTGTCAGTCCTGGTAATATTTCAACCTTTAACGTTAATTACCGTGTAAACGAACAGGACAATAATTACCTCTGTCAAATCTGTGTCTGAAACACAGCGTAATGTGTAAGTCCTGGTAATATTTCAACCTTTTACGTTTATTAACTTGTAAATGACCAGGACAATAATTACCTCTGTCAAATCTGCCCACTCCCCTACGTTGTCTTCAGACACTAGATTACTGGTTGTGCCCACAGCCAGCTGAAGCAAATAAAGCAAAAACGGAAGTAAATACAGCAAAAACGATAGTGGCAATATAGCTCGCATCCAAGACGAAGTGACGATGAAAGACAATATCACCCAACCTATCTTGTACTAAAGGTAGCAATAAAGTTGTATCGTGGGCGTAAAGATGACTTATTGAAGTCCCTAGGTAACAGCTCGTGTGCGAGGTGTCGCATGGCAGGAATATCGAGATAAAACATTTGGGGGGAAATGATATATGTACAAATGTTCAAACCTTGTATCAAGCTGTGTTCTGCTGTCTATCCCCCCCCCCCCAGAATTTCAGCTAATTTAACCCTTTTCTAAAGTGTCATTTTCAGAAAAAAATCACAATAATAAAGTTTACATAGAAATCTACATTTTAGATATGGTTTTCTATGTTGTGATAGTTACATACCGATAAATATAATTATACATGTACATGTAACTCACATCTAAAGAAAACATACAAATGACGAAAGAAAAACCCAAACGTCGCCTCATTATTTTTGAAAATGTGCCCAGCACAAGAAGAAAAATTGCTTTTTCCGGCCTAAGATTACCAAGAATTCATCTCCAATTTTCCAGTAAGCCCACCTCAACTTACATTCAGTTCTCCCAAAGAAACATTGACTTGCTCAACGTTAGCCCGTGCTTCAGACAGGTCGTGGAGGGAATTGAGAGCACCATTAATATCTCCAGCCGTAGATCCCTGTGCCTGCGTCACTTCCTCCAGGCCAAACAGTGCACCCTCCACCGCCGTCGCGTCATTGGCGCCATTTGCAATGACATCATTTACCTTGGGAATTGCATAGAGACTAGTGTAGCTTTTTCCAGATTGTGAACAAGAGGTCCATGGACCTTGACGATGTGCTTTACAAGAGTTGTCAGGGATTAATAGTGGTTAATTGTGAACATATATCAACGAACAGGTTCGCGCCCCAAAATTAAATACTCCGGTTCCATAGGCCTTCTACTTCAGTATGTATTTCATACATCTACCATATTAGTGAGTGGAGAATCACAGGAGAACCATTTAGATAATTTACTTCAGTTACATGTACGCTAATAATAATATAGGGCCTGGTATGATTTTAAAATCCAGAATATTATGTGCAAAATTGCAACAAATGCAACAATATTTTGCTTTACATTTAGTAATTTTTGCAAGATAATTGCCTTTTTTCATTTACAATTGGATTTATATAACCCGGTTTTTTACCTATTTTCAAATTGGTTATTCTGTTTATTCTGTTCACTTCTGTAGCTTACCACTTAGGTATAGACATAGTTTACGTGTATTATTACTTTCGTTTCATTAAAAACTTCTCAGAAGTTGACCTACATGTAAGTATACGTAAACGGGTGTGGCGTCTCAAAATTGACCCACATGAGAGTATTGAGTGGGGGTAAATACGGGGATTTCCGGTTAAATCAGAAGTAAAGCAAAGCGTACAGTGTCGATTGCTTCCTGGACTTCCCGTCGAACACATCGTGTTATGTCGACTTTACCCCAGACACCGCCTGGGAGGCAGCGGCGTGTGCAATCCGGGCCTGAAGATAGGAGAAATGCAGAATTATATCATAATTGCATTATATAGCACGTGGTCAGTGATAATAAAAGATCACTTGTAAATGTAGGAAGTTTCAAAGAAATTAGAAAATATATACGTTTTATACTTTTATCTGTACTGTTTTGTGGAGAGAAACCCAACCGAATGCACGAGATTCCTACCTACAGTTCCAGGTGGACAATTTGCTCTGATAAGTTCCATTTCCGGTGTCTCTGTCCACGTGACGTTAGAAGCGCTTTCGGTCGGACAAAATGTCATACTCCCTCTGACTATCCCGCGTAGCACCGAGGTAGCTGCCGGACCACAGACAGACCCTGTCTGTGTCGTCTGACATGGGTGACACGTCACAGTATAGGTTGGCAGGCCTACACAAGGGAGGAACGAACCTGGGTTATTGGAGCTGATGTCTGAAAGAGAGTAGGGAGAGTTGCTGCACTGGATACCTGTACGCTCACTGATAAGAGAGATACAAAAACGGTAGGAAGTGCTTCAGCATACAGTTTCGTATAGATAATAGCGAAAATGGCAAACACAGGATGTGTTTGCAGGTCGTTCTTGTCATACATGTACATGTATGCTGTACCTACAGGTATTTCCAGATGGTCTTAATGGAAGTTAATGTAGTTAACATGGATTCAGAAGAGTGAAACACATCTGGAAGAGGTATCCCAGAGACCACCTATTATTCTTTCTTACATAAGTGGATGTTGTACAAAATCTCGCACTTGGTATTGCAAAGAAAGATTGGGACAGTAGAAATGCATTTCCCCAATACAGGCGCAGCGTCTTTAAACGTCGATAAACAAGACTCGATCGTATACTCAACTAAGCATCTGTCCGTCGATCTCCCACTTGAGGTAGATATCCCCAGTGTTGTCCGGGGGATTACAGAAGTGACCCGTATGACCACAACAAGTGACGTTCACTGGCATACAAAGGTCATCGTCCTCCACTTGTACGAACTGCTGTAGTGGTACAATTCTGGCTTTCGGCATCTCCATCACAGCTAAACCTGCCTTGGCTTGTATGACACCAACGATGGAGTTACCGTTGGCGGTATCTCTCACTACAACCTCACAGATCAAGTCTCCTGGAGAAGGTAAAGCAAAGTACATATACTTACATTACATTACGCTACACCAAAATATAAAAATGTACGTCAAGCCAGACACAATTTCTGTAATTAACATAACACAGCCAAAAGGATTCTTAGAGTATAAATTATGAACACTGTCCTTGTACCAAAAAGAGTTAATCTTCAAATCTTCAACTTCGATTTTAACCCTTCCTATATCATACCTGCCAATACGTTGACACATAACTTCAATGTATCTGAAAACACTTCATTCGCAAAGAATACATTTACATGTAAGTTACTTGGCTATATACCGAGGGGTGAAGTTGGAGATCGATTGCTCGCGAGTTCGACTCCAGTCTAATACACGTTAACATTGTCACAAATCACATTATCAATGCAAGAAGACATCAAAAATCCCATTGATTGCATTGATTGAATGCCATACAGAGCCACCTGGCAGATGTTTACGTGGATTAATGGCCTTAAATAATACTTAACAACCGTATCCGTTGCCAAGCTTACCTTCATCTGACAGCCTCAGACCTTGTATTGTCAATACCGATGTTAGAGATGTCTCCTGCACTGTGGTGACAATACGGCGTGTGGAGCTGTTGAACACACGCTGGCCGCCCACCCACCAGGAACTCTCAGGGCGATACCGATCGGTATCCACGCTCTGTGAGAAGATGCAGCGTACCGTCAAGTTGTCTCCCTGAACAAAACTGGTATTCAAAGGTGGATCGAGGTCTATGTGCGGTTCCAAGTCTGGAATGCAAAGAAAAAAGAAAATTTAATATATGCTATACGTAACTAAATTGGTAATGGTAATGTACACAAAAACAAACTCAAACGCGCTTCAGTTAAAAAACGGGCACGAAATCGTTCGCCATTGAGTAAAGCCGTCGGCATGAGTTGACAGAATAGCCATTTGAGGAAAATGGGTATGGTGTAAAAGCTGAGGTTTACAGTTTAAAAAAATATAACTATGAAAGCAAATCGCAGAAAGATTACATGTGCACGGCGTTATCCTCAAATTACATAAATTGAGTTAAACCAAGACTCCCCATGGCCTCTTTAGTAATTCCCGCGATATCGGTCTTTCGCAAGGTTTCAAATAGGTTTCCGACGAATTGTTCCCATACAACCCAATACGTTCCTTGACAAATATTGCTCATAATCTACTGCGACATACGTGTAATATAGTGTTGATCAACAAAGACGTCCGTTCCGAATTGTAGTTGCAGCCTAGTGACTTTAGCATGTCTGGGTAGAGAGATCAGTTGTCCTTTCTACCACTGAATGTTTAGCATCATATCCAGACAGCTTTGAGTTCCTACCTGTCTTACACTCGTCTCCCACTATCCACTCTGGGCAGTGACATATGTATTCGTCGCCAGAGGGCTCACAGGTACCACCATTCTGACATGGGTTGGAACTGCAGACTGAGACTGAAATAAAATAGACCCAGAAATATTCGGACGGTTTCTTGACACATAGATACATGTACAACAGTATTTGGCAGTTTAATGAATGTGTGTTGTGTACACTGTATTCACGTGTATCGCATCTCATACCAGACTGTGGTGATATTAATGCCGAAGATAGGACTAACATTCTCAAGTCCTTACGGATGCCACATGCACTATAAGGCACCCTGTTATATATTCCAGCTCACCCTGTTATATATTCCAGCTTACCGGTTGTAGTACTGAGTGTTGTGGAGCTGCTGCCGGTTGTAGTACTGTGGGTTGTGGAGCTGCTGCCGGTTGTAGTACTGTGGGTTGTGGAGATACTAGTTGATGTACTCGGCTTCGAAGGGGTCGGTTTACTTGTGGTTATAGAGGTGGTTGAAACATTCTTGGGTGGGAGGCCCTTGGTTGTAGTAGTACGGGGCCGCCTGGTAGTGGTCGTGCTACTTGGACATATAAGTCCTGTAGTAACTACTGTGTGTTCCTCACTTGAGTATCCAGTAGTGTATCCAGGAGAGGAATCAGTTCCGAGAGAATAGTTAGAGTCAGGCTCAGTGATGTCGTGAAGAGACGTGTGGTTGAGGTAGCTGGTCTGCGTGGTGACAGGAAACTCATCAGTCATGAGGCGAGTGTCATTTAGGTCCTTTCCAGACATTATGTCATGGTCAGTAACAGGTGTCGAGTCTGTTGTCATCCACGATTCCGATGATTCCTTTGAAAGAGGCCGCGTTTCTCTTTGTTCGTGTCCGCTACTTTCATATGGCGCGCAGGTATACAAGACCGAGCCCTCCGTGCGTTGGCGATGTGCTACACTATCCTCCACTGTGGTATGACTAGCTGTCCCCAAGTCGCCAGAGACAGGGAAATGGGTGGAAACTGACCTGGCGTCGGTAACGTGCCCACCGTCTGTAGTTCCTGTTCCTGGTTGAGTGTACCCAGGGTTGGTCAATGACACCGGTTTGGTGGAGATTCTACTAACGAACGCCGTTGTCATGGATTGATCCGCACGTGTGGTTTCCATGGCAGAACTGTCTGTCGGGACCTGAGTCGTGAGTGACACGGTGACACAAGGATCTGTGGTGGGTGGGAACGAGAAATCCGAGCTGAGTGTCATGTATATACTGCCAGTCGGAGATGATGACATATCGGTTGACGCAGTGGGTTGATATGAAACATAAGTGAATGTCCCGTCGGTACGTTCCGTGGGAGTGTAAGGGAGCTGTGTCACCCAGTCGTCACTGTGGTAACTGTACATATCTGTGCTTGTTCCATCGGATTTTCTGTAATAAGGGTCTGCAGTTGTTGGGTCATTTGGGACATCTGGCTTGTTGTGGTTACGATAGGCAACAGGTCGTCCAGCAGCAAGCTTTTTCGTGTCCTGTGACGCTGGGATGCATTTATATCTCCTGGAGCCACGAATCAGCTTGTCTTGACGTGTGGAATCTGAAGTCACCGAAAAGGTTTTTCAATCAACAACAGTTCTCATATCATGCCTACTGATCAGACAAGGCCCGTTATACTAATCAACAGACTATGCGCCTGATGGCGATAGCTCATTGTACAATACCAATTATAATTGCCAACTAAGAGGCATGTCGAGTTGGTTCTACCCAGGCCATCACCAGCCACAAGCAGTTAGGTAACCCTGGCCACAAAACCAACAACAGGCAATCAACGGAGGTCAGGATACTCCAAACCCACTGCACCTCAGGCCACATATCTCTGAATAATCAAAGCGACGTCAAGAGTAAGATTTTTTAGCCCGTTGTTTGCCAAGCTACGTATTGATTAGTATTTTATTTTCAGATTAATTAACACCAGGGATCGGGCTCCTTAGCATTTGCCAAGGTCAAAGAAAGCAAATTCATCTGCTGAACTGCCACGTATACCGCGTTATCCAACGGGAGACCGTTACATTTTGTTTGTCAAAACTAATTATAAGACAGTAGTTATCTTTACCAGTGATATACCATTAAATAACAAGACATGGATATGATATCTCTCTCTCTCTCTCTCTCTCTCTCTCTCTCTCTCTCTCTCTCTCTCTCTCTCTCTCGTATTAATAACGATAATAGATTAAATAGAATCAAATTTTATTTAATATCGGTAAATACACAAGTCAGCAACTGTTACAGCAATATTAATGATATACTGACAATAATACCCGAACAAACGATAATGGCAAAGTGCGCATACAGACTAGGTGCGAGGTACATGTACATGTAGTAAAGGTTCACACATAATTATGTTTTAATCTTGTCATAATCAGTGCGTTAAAAGCCATAAACAATTAAGAATACATGTATGAACATGTGTCACCGTTAAGACAAGCTACATGTATCCTGTTTGAAATCTCCAATCGATGGTTAGACATTTAAAATCTGAAAATCCGTTCGAGAGTTTGACACCTTAATACAATGTATGTATAAAACGTGCACCTAGGTTCCTACATTTGCCATTGCTGCACATCTGGATTGAGGGTTTTAGGGGTAATATATAGAGAGACATTACCTTCAGGATGTGATCCCAGGGCACAGGGAAGCAAGCAAGCCACCAGGAAGGCCGTTATTATCACCATACTGCAGTGAGCGAGTGAGCCACACAGTGTGTCGAGAGGGAAGGAAAAGGTCTCAATTCACACAAAGTGACCACTTCACCTTTCACATGGAACGTCATGCCATGTCTAGAAAAATAAACGTCCCATACTCTTTATTGTACATACAGCTTATCAGCAAAGGGGAAGAATATGAAACTCGACGTCACGTATTAAACAACTCTATTATCTACAATGTACACACATGCTGTGAACACGATATCAGGGCTGATTCGCTGGAGAACCCAACACAAATCATAACAGCCTTGGGAAGTGATTATGCAGTATCGATCAGTGGCAGTAGTGAATCCTGTCTAGGAAATCTAGTTTGTGAATCAAAAGAGCGCCTTCGTTTGTGTGATATAGTTTTTAAATTATGGTTACAATGTACCGTGTGATCCGTTCGAACAAAACTGAGAAAAATGTAGGTTCGATAGTTGTTGTTTTATTTATTGCATAATTTCAGTATGCCAAGTTCTGATTTCTGGAAAGGGTGCGGTGTTGTCGTATGTTAAAGGTACCAAAGTACGTAATTAGTCTTATCTCGAATGCAGAACAAAGAGAGTACGACCGTACCACGAACGATCTGTGTCGCAATAAATGAAAAAAACTAAACAGCTTATAAAACCTTAAGGTACATGTATGTAAAGGTCCTGATAGAAATATATGTTAAAACATTCAGGCGTGAATAAACAACACACAAAGTTAACATTCCTTTTCGGACAGCAGCAAATAGCTCTTGACAGATTGCTTACCGAACAATTCCCCACCAGGAGGTAATAAAATCGCCTATGTTAACGACTCTGAATGCAGATCTGCAAGATAACTACATGCACACAGTAAGTGATAAACGACTCCCCTCTGCTGCCAGTTTACCCGGACGCGTGGGTGTCCTGTTATAAATCCCTATGTCTACCCAGAGTCATAAACCTTTGAATTTATGACTTCCATCGAGACTGCAATGATTTCAAAATATTGCGGGGCATGCACACACAGGTAGGCAAACGTGCTTTACGCCACTTTATACACCACTTATCTCTCTATCGCGATCACACACATACAGCATATGCATGTCACATACCTGAAGCCCTAGGCCCTTGTTACAGCTTGGCATGGCATTTCATTCACGCGCATAATTAGACCGTAGACGTTTCGCTGAAATCACTTAGGGTTCACAATTTAGCTTGATAATACTGTGCGAGCACTATATCCTTAATCCCAATGTCCAAGTTACATTCCTCCAGAAAGTTTAGTGTAAAGATGCTCCCTGTGCAGTGTATCCCACCGACCAAATCCGTGCTTCTTCATTTGAAGTCGGTGATACTGAGACACCAGGCAGAAATTGTGAACATGTACATGTACGACAAACGTGTGATAATCCCTGACCATGAAATGGTAGATCGCCGGCTCTCTCAGGCCTTAATGAATCATATGATGTTCACGGAGACAACCAGGCGGTGGTGGTGTGTACTCTCGAACAGCCAAGTCGTTTACTTCCTTATCTCTGTACAAATCTCATCGATTGCCGTGATTGGCCGACCACGTATGGGACTTTGACATTGTACAAGTAAAGCTGGCTTATAAAGAAGGTGGTGGGTTATCGCTCACCACCGTCAACGATTCAATTTTTTCCCAGTAAGAGTTTACACAGGGGCTGTCTATATTGAATTATTGTTTCGGTAAGAGCTACTCTCAAGTATCCTTTATAGCATAATGTAAACCTCACAAAGGACAGCATTTTGTGTGAGATCCCATTAGTGTTATAATTGATCCCTGTGTTTTTTGTCCTTGATGTAAACAAAGGGACGCGCCATTGTTATTGTAGATAAATTAAAATTGTTACGAAATTGTGCAAATATGTATAAATTTACCTTGGCCGGCCAT
>JAAUYG010007182.1_pt1 | contig 12362 bp, 12 predicted proteins | sample 7278091 | NCBI WGS metagenome assembly JAAUYG01 (sample SAMN14350201, study PRJNA611818) | marine sediment metagenome | isolation source: surface marine sediment (0.6m) | place: French Polynesia: Moorea | collected 2018-08
ACAAATTTCTGTAGGTTTAAAACCTCAGTTAGTTAGACTAATAAAGGCAGTCAATATATATAAAGCATATATATAATGCATGTCAAAGTTTCTTTTTACAATATTTTCAATGAGTTCTGCGGAGAAGATTATATATTTTTTACAATATTTTCAATGAGTTCTGCGGAGAAGATTATAAAGCTCTGTCAATGTTTGGTATGTCGAGATTGAACGGCAGGTTTACACGACACTGCACCTTTGCTCATGCACAACAAGACACCAAGCATGGAGGCACAATACTTCAACACAGTTACCATAACGATAGGAATAACACAAAGAACTAAACTAACTACAGCAAGCCAAGAAAACCTAACACCATAGGAGTACAAAACACCCATGCAGGAAACTAGTGAAGAAAAGTTTCTTGTTCCAAGCTTAAGTCAAGTTGATTCGACCAAAAATTATTACTTATAGCCATTTATTCAATTTTACTGCAGTTATTAGATTTTATTATGTAAAATATTACCCACTACCTGAGTAAGCAATAGAAGTTGAATCTTGCAGTAATAACTAGAATATTTAGCCGATGCCCTTGTTTATACAGACAGCATGTATACTCTGCCCATTGGGAAGGAAGAGGAGTTGACTATGAAGGACTTCCCTACTGGAAGTATAGGCTGGTATGTTGCGGCTTACGAGGGCTTACAGCCTCTAACCTTGGTCCTGACTCGTAACACTTGAGATCTCATGACGGTCTAGAATGGTTTCCTCTTCATCGGCATGGCGACGACGATCCCCGCCGCTATAGCGACCTCCGCCACCGCGGAAGTTATGTGCACCAGAGCTATCATTGTGAGCTGGACACAGAGAAAAGAATTAAACATATAGGAACACGTCATTTGATTTCAACTGAAAGAAGAAACCTTGGTTTACATCAGTTGCACCCTCAACAATCCTTACAACAAACCTAGAATGGCTCCTATTTCATCCACAACACTAACCAGCATTTTCCATTTACACAAACACAAACTACAGTAAATGGATGCAAAACCCTGATCCTTACAAGTAGTTTTGAAATGCAATTAATCCATGAGAGCGTAGACTTCATTATGTGCACAGAAACTATCCATGGCAGCATACATATACTCACAAAATGACTTATACATGTATAATATATCCCATGTTACTCCCACAAAGATTTCTTTTTAGCTATATGACAGATTATTTACTGCTATCTTGAGCATGTTATTTTTTTTAATCAGTATTTTTTACTTCAGAAAATCTTTACTGATGAGTGAGTAAAGATAGGGCAAAATGTAATCACTAAAATGAAAGTGCTTAAATAGCTTAACAATGACTATTTTACCTTTAATCTGAGACATCAGATCTATAAACTTTTAACGGCATATTTCTAAGGTGGCCGCCGAAGGTTTCCAGCCAGAAGTAGCATGAACAGTTTGGAAAAATGCCAGCTATTAGGAACTGTAAATCAGGTAGTATTAGTATTGCACAACAAGACACTAAATTCATTAATACTGTCAACCAGAGCAAACAATCGCAAACAAGTTAATTTCAGTCACACAAAACAACTAGAACCTACATGCAGCAGGCATGCCTCGACCGCCGTGGGGGTTGACTCCGCCCCAGCCACCCCCACTGTAGCCACCCCCCTGGTGGTAGCCACCACCACGGTAGTTACCATGGTAACCAGGGTAAGAAGGCCCGCCCGCGCCGCGGTATCCTCCTCGGTAACCCCTTCGCATTCCCTGGTTTTCTGAGAAACAGAAAATGGCAGAAAGTGCTGAAAAACATGCCAACAGCGATCATGGCCATTCCTAAGGTACAAACAGGAGGCAGAACCAACAGCCAATCACACCGGAGGGGGGGGGGGGGGGACGGGTAGTAATGGCTTTCAGATAAAGTTGTGGCAGTATTTTATTGTCACTCTGGGCTAACAAATGCCATAACATTTTGGTCCTACACTGAATGTACCAGTAGTCTACATTATGTCAGCAGTATATATATGCTAGCTGAGATAATTAATTTTATTTCTTCCCATAGCCAATAGGCATTAAAATCAACTGCATGGATGTGTCTGGGAATAGGGTTTGCATTTAAATGTAATAGTCTGAAACTTTTACAAAACATATCTCGTGGGTGGAGAAAATTATCTGTGGCTGAAAGAGAAATTATCTTTAGCTACAGTGACTAACCAGGAAAACAGTCCAGCACTAGCCCAGCATGTCAACAATCTCTTTGCAATTGGTAAAGTAAAACTATTTTCTTCAAACATGTCAGCTTTCCTTTGTCAAAATAACATACATTAAGTTATTTTGTTTGGTTTGATGGTAATATATGACCGGGAAGCTAAGTGACAGGGTAGAACTGTGTGTGACAGATGTGTACCATCACTATGTATATACACACACAATACAGGTAAACTGGGAAATTGGAACTAATTGCTACTAAAGTTATTAATCTGCTCAAAAGCACACCGCCTGAACAAAATTTGGATATTTAAGAGCCTAACTTTATATATTGTACCACACTCCAAGATTTTACTGTGCTGTGGTGTTGATGTCTAGTATTGCTAGATGTACCATGTGTGATTTGAGAATCCTCTTAGTTTGCAGGGTTTTAATCAGGATTGCATTACGGGTTGGGTTGGGCGAAAGAGCCATGGTATAGAGTAGCATATCACAAATCATATTCTGAAACGAGAAAATTTGTTAGTGTGTAACATGCAGAGAACACCATGCACATGACAAACGTGCCTGACAGGTTTTGTTTCTGTCACGAGCAGAACTCATGGAGAGAGCACCAAACAGGGATAGGAAGCCACAACTGACAAGTCGCATCAAAGGCACTGCAGGGAATGAGCAAACCAGGCCATGCCAGCGACAGTCGCCGATCTTACCTAGGTCAGAGGTGGATCTATACTGAGGGCTCTGATAGGGTCCAGAATAGCGACGACCACGCCCCTGGTGGCCAGCTAGGATATTACAACGGAAAACCATGGGGGGATAAAGTTTCCATAACTAAGTATTGTGGGATAAGGGTGGAGATATCTCCCTAAACTTTCACAAGCAATACTACAGACCTCAACTGTAGGAACTATCAGCCCTGGCTGGTTCCCTACATCTTGCCCACGCTGGAAATAGAGGCAGGTACGGGCCAAGGAAAATTTGGAAGAATCCTGCCCCATACTGAAATCAGCCAATGGAATTACAGAGATCCAATGGCCCATACCTGCTTCTATGTCTGGGTAGCTAATGAGACAGGGTACAAACCACACTACGAGCCTAGAAGTACTTTGCATGTATTCTTACTTGTAGGATAAACACACACCCACCCACCCCAAAACTTCACCAAGCCTTAATCATGTTAATTAGCAATAACATCAAGCTTCGTCAGCATTGGCCTAAAAGCTGCTCTATATCGATATAAGTCTTAGTCTCATGCAGTTACATCTAGAGAGACAAGCGGACATTAAGAAGAATGGCTGTCTGAGGAGCTCCTGACCATACACAGAGAGGGAGATATTTCAAGCTCTGGTCTAGTGCCCTCTCCCCTCCCCATCACTCACCCAGATCAGACAGAGAACCCCTCTGGCTGCCTTCCTGGGAGGCAGACGCTGAATATCTGCGACCCCGCCCCCGGCCCCATCCACCACCCCCACGGCGGCTACGAGAACCCCGCCCCAGAGACCCGTCAGTGTGGTAACCTTCCTGACGCCGTTCCTCCTCCACTACAGCCTGCGACCAATCAGTGAGGGGCTGCTGGTTTCCTGCATCAGCTTCGGGTGTGGCGAGTGGGGGAAAGGTTGGCACCAGCGTGTCATTGTGTATGTGTGTGGTGTTGATAGAGGGACAGAAGACATGTAGCGGGGCAGGGAGGGGAAAATAGGTAGTATATTAAGATCCGAGTCAGGTAACTTAACAGAGATAAACCTTCCCACTCACATGAATGAGGACCAGAAAAACCTGGGAATTCTTTATAAATACGTCTAAACCAGTGTACATGTAGTTTCAGTGCATTTTAATTTGTGTTTAATAAAAGAGCAAAACACAGATGAAGTGGTTCCAGCTGTTAAAACACTCATATATACACCTACCTAACTTACTCATGTCATTGGTCTCTTTGTATATTCTATGAAATTCTGTATTAAAAAGACTGTCAGCCATAACTAATATTAGTACAGAGTCCAAAGGAAAGGAACTCTACACCACTCAGAAACTGTAGTTCAATGTAAACTGGTGGCAAATATTCACCCCCACCCCCCCTACTCACCCATTCGGTCCTGTGGCCAGCGCCCTCTACCAGAAGGGGGGCCACCCCGGCCTGAGCTAGGGGGGCCACCGCCACGACCCCGCCCACCACGACCCCGTCCACCACGCCCGGGAGGACGAGGTTCCATACTATGATCATCGCTGTAGGGCTCCGAGCTGTTTCTGTAACACACAGTAACCATGGTAACTGAGAATCGGTCACTAGGCAGCTCAGTGGAATGTAAGGGTGCTCAGGATGACCATACATGTACAATGTTCAAATACATGTCACAAACTTGGCCATAAGACTCTATGAACCTTCAGCACCAAGTAAAACTTTCGTCTTTCTGATAACTTTACGAAAACAATATCTGCATCAAATTTAAGTGCAGTTGTTGCATAGAACAGTCAAGGCAACATTTTAAACCCCAAGCACCCTGCGTAAAGTAGCGCAATGCTTCAAGACCATCTTTGTTGCAAGGATAACATGGGACTTTCTACAACATGTGAGCTCTACATAATGGCCTAATAGTGGACAATATCATATTGATTAATATACACAAAGATGATTCGTGTATAAAGAACAGAAAAGCTTGCTGGCTGGCTCAATTAGCCAGTTTAATGTGCCTTATCAGAAGGCGATACACGTACCTGCGTTCTCTAGGGGGAGGAAAGTAGGGTCCGGGCTGATTGACGGAGAGAGTACGCAGTTCCTGATCTATGTGGAGCTTCTCCATTCGTAACTGCTCCACTTCCTGAAATGAAGAACACATGGCATGGATGAACCATCCAAGAAATAAAGAACAGACCACTGTTAAGACTTTGAAAACAGTAAAACCTTAGACAACTAATCTTTTAAAAAGACTCAAAGCCAATTTATCAGTGCCTTTTGCCCAAATCTACAACGCCCACAACTGTACATTGTCTTCAATACAACTCCCTGACTTCAGGGCGTTTGCCTGTGGAGCACCCTGCCTTCAGTTTTGCATTGACGTCAGGTCTGGCCTACCCTCAGGTCTGGCTTACCCACAGGTCTGCCCTGCCTCCTCAAGCCTGGCCTGTTCTCAGGTCTGATCAAACCTCCTACCCGCAGATCTGGCCTACTGTCAGATCTGGCCTGCCCACAGGTCTGACCTTCCCTCAGGTCTGGCGTGCTGTTAGGTCTGGCCTACCGTTAGGTCTGACTTACCCTTAAGCTACCCTCAGGTATGGTCTACCACTGGGTCTGGCCTACTGTTAGGTGTGGCCTACTGTTAGGTCTGGCCTGCCCTCAGCGCTCAGCTCTGGCTTTCCCTCGGGTCTGACCTATCCTCAGCACCTGCCCCCAAGGGAAGTTTTTAATAAATGTTTTAGTCATGTGTTCCTACCTTGAGGTGGTTGAGATGGTACTCTAGCAGTAACTTGGCGTTGCTAATGTTCTCCATTGTCCCCACAAAGATAAAAGGCACCAGTGGCTGGGGACAAAGTACAACAAGAAAATTAGTACAATGACAGGTCACACATTGCTGATGTGGTTTGGTACAAATACCCCTTGCTAGGATCACTATTACCCTGCTTACATGTAAACATTTATTCCGAGTCAAACCCGAGGTCAATACAGTTTGGCTGTTCACATTGGCAAAAGTAAACCGGAATAAAAGCTACTCCGGGTTAAAAGAGAACCAAATTTGACCCGGGTTCCACTCAGTTTGAGCATTACTCCAGGTTTCTTTGCCCAGTGTAAACAGTACAATAGTGTGTGCCACCCAGGCAATGTGTGGAGTCCAGTGATATATCCCCCCCCCCCCCCCATACACACACACACACACACATACAGTAGTACTCACATCGTCCCTCATATTTTCTGTTGAGCCTTCCTCGTTATCTCCCTCTATCTTCACTCGTACCACCCCGGACTTGTCGACGATGTCCTGGATATTTCGTCCATTTTTCCCTATCACTTTAGCTGCAACAGAAACCAAGCACATTGAGCTATTAGTGAGGTATTGTTCAATTCCTCAACAACATTCGCAATATGTCGATATTAATATATACATGTACTGGGATGGAGTAATCGAAAAGACTAAGTCTAAATTTGACTTCAGCTAAAGAGTTTTGCTTCTCACATATCTCAGCATGGTGACTTAAGGCATAATATCATGAATATACTTACACAATTAAAAACAAAAAAAGAACACTTACACAATTTACACGTTTTTTTTTCAGAATTTCAGCAGATAAGACACAAACAATGGTTGTCATGGTGACTACAGAGCTTAAGCTGGTTTCCAAACTTAAGATTTTCTCAGTGAGAACTTCCAGACCACATTTTCTCATGTCCATAAGTCTCAGAAGGATTAGAAACATTCATACTGATGAATAATTTATAAATTTGGCTTGAATAAAGAATTATATTTAATTATAACACTTCAATGTCAGTACAAACGATTGGTTCAGAGTAAAACTGCCCATAAATGGCTCAAACTACCATGGAGTTCTGTGTTTGTTATCTCACCTATTAGATCCCGCGGAACATGAAAGGTTCCCTCAGCAAACTCTAACATTGCCCTGGCCTGCTTCACTGCTTGCTGGCTCTGAAAGTGGACAGACCCAAACATAAGGCCACAACAAGTAAATATGTTTCTCCAATCAACTACTGACAAACAATTTTTACACGCACGCACCTTTTCAACCATTAGCTTCAGCAAACACCAAGCTTTTTGCCATGTTCACTGTGTCAATAGTTTTAATATCAAAGGTTATTCCGTTTAATAATTTCAGTCCCTTCAGACTTATCTTTTCTTTCATGCTTTCATCCAAAATTCAAACGCTAATTATACAGAAGCATATAACGAAACCCACATTAAAATTTAGAATGTCATTTTAAAATGGGATACCTGCGAGACGGTGTCATCTTATACCAACCTCTCCATGAACTTTGAAGGTACACGTGTTTTCGTCCAGGTCGATGGTGACAATGCCTTCAATCTTCCTGGCCTGCTGTATGTTGGCGCCATGGGTTCCGATCGCCAGGCCCATGAGATCTTCCCGTACACTGAACTCCTCCGCGAACGGGGCACGGTTCTGGAGTCGGGTCGTCTGGAAGAATTTGTCAGATGGGTAGATTGGGTATATATGGGAAAACCTTCCTTGAGATGTGACCGCCTTGAATGACCAGATGTTCAGGACAGGACAGGTACCAGTATTTCAATACAAAGGAGCATGTAAACTGGTAAAGGTAACAGCAAACCATCTCTACAGTGGCTCCTATTATGTGCCAGAAAAATGGTTGGCACTGATCATGCTGATAATCATGAAAAACATGCATGTGATAAGCATACATCACTCTTGATCACAAAGGTTACATCCATTGAGCGCCCAAGGTCACCTTGTTTAAAACCGCACAAAATGGCCACAGGAGAGACAGACTGAGAGTGCACACATCTCTAGCAATACAATATTACATCTCATTCCAGGTACTGCATTTCACCTAAAGGTATCTGGTGTAAATAAGCATGGGAATAACTATAATATCTACATGATCTGAACCCTGAAATTGTCATTGCAGATACTCAGATGCCTATGGTTAGTGATAGTTCGAGAGTTCCAGTACGCAAACATGCAAAGTGGCAAACACAGCATTATCATGTTCATGATGGAGTAACTTGGTGCAACACCACCGCCCACTTCATCAAGTTTTGTTTTGTTTATTTATATCGCATAATCTTCAGCACGGTTTGGAGAATGATGAAGGTAGATTACACAATTGCCATGATTACTGAAACACAAATTTCAAAGTTTAGTTTAGCATTGTTACTTTAATATGCTTAATACTGAGTAGACCATGCAAAAGCATTCCAGGTAACCAACTATATACAACCACCATTGTTCCAAACACACATATAGATCCTATAGTTATGATTAATCTGTTCTTATACCTATTCTATGTGTTCTATGGCTATTACCTAACATCTAAGAGATCTATCAGAGGCCTTTTCCTTGAAAAATCTTAAGTCTAGGCACAGCAAAGGTAAATGGTCCCATGGTGATGAGAGAACTAAGTTCATTTTTGGATTATCCCCAGGTCACTAAAACCACAACAGAGCAATTAATCAAATGGAAAACATCTCAGCTGAATGATCAAGGCTAAGAATGCAGGTTGGCTCCTATTTATACAGTGCCTGGTCTACTCAACAGTATTCCTTTGTCATTTTCTTACAAACACAGTGAAAAGGTTAGGTCGTACTGAGAAGCTTGTAGTACAAAAAAGAAGCATCACAACAAAAACAGGCCTGTCAAAACAAGAAAACTCACACCTACACGCCACCAATCATGCAGCAGCAAACATGATCATGACCGTATATTCTTCATGTTCTTGTTTCCACTGAGAATAGCATTAATAGTATGTGAGGACCATGGCGATGAGGAATAAATGTTTAGCTGATACTCTAATGGAAGTGACATGTCTCCTGGGGTCTTCTGATCCTATTTACAGAATTTGCATGCATCAAAGCTGCATGTATTATAAGCCGATAAATATTCCTGGTAGATATAACTGGAACATGCCTCAGTATCATAATCACTTGTAAAAAGGCAGGTTTGACATTTTAACTCAACTATTTCTTGACTTTGTCACAGTGTCTGCCACCCACCCTTGTTGAGGTGAGCATTGATATTACTTATTGTTTATCATTGTTTATCACAAACCTCATAAAATAAATTGACGTTTATAAAAAAATATATAACTGGAACACTATAATGCAGTGTTAAGACTGCCAGGCTGCTGTTGTAACTATGGCCTCGAAGATTAAATTGGAACTTAAATAATCAGTTACTGATTGATGTACAGTTGTACACCAAGTAATGAAGTAATCGCATGCAAATACTGCTAAATAAATTACATACACATCCCGAGCTGGAGTTCTCGAAATACTGAAGTCAAAACTTTGACTTAAGTCCCAAATTGGAGCCCTGTGATTGGCTAAAGAATCTGACCTTCGTCAAAACTCACACCTAAGTATTTTTACAAACTCCAGCATTGCTATCCATCAGAGCTGCCAAAACATGCAAAAATTCTTTCTAATAGGCATTATGTATAACCATGATATGCATACAGGTGTATTACTTGGAAATCATGCCATAACATAATTCACAAGCAGTACTAGTAGACTGCCAGCACTGGTGTTAGGATAAACACTAGAGGCCATGCATGCCATATTAGGTATTATGGGGAGGCCCCCTTCAACAAGGTTCATTGTCCTGTGCCTCAATCAAACATTTCATGACACAATTGCATGCAAAACTGATCCCCAAACCACAAAACACTTGACTAACGACTATCTAGAAAACTGAGAACTAAACAACGAATAACACGTTTTAATCCGAACCACTAAGTTAAGGTATGCATGGTGCATGTAGTGATGGCAAAATATCTTAGCAAAAAATTTTAAATTTTAAAATCTCTTTCATTCGACAAAAAAAAAAATATTTGAAATTCAATGACACATCTTCATAACCATTTACCATGTTTATGCACCAAACTTGACATATTTATTATGCGGTACCATTTCCTATACTAAAGCCATGATGGCAGCACCATCATCATGATCATTATACATCTTACATTTCTGGAATTTGTTCCGCCAAAAAAAATCAGTGCAAACAAATTAACGAAAACAAAACTGACCCAACCAAAGGCACACATATAGGTGTGCCATAGAAAAATGCCTTCAATCTTGTATGAATTTATGAAAGTGCACATACCAGCAACTAATATACCGGTAAACACTGAAATTGCTAAAGCTTACATCATGTACATTACAACACTGGAGTGATGAGGCATTACATATGACCACTGATTTCATCAATTATTTAAAACTATGAAGCTAACAAAGCAAATTGTCCCACAACAACTAAAAGTAACAGGCTAGTGACCCTAGTTATATCATCCAGAGATCACATACTTTGTCCCTGTCCTTCCGTCTGCGTTCATTTGTCAACTGGGAAGTTGTCATGAAAGATAAAAGAACACAGAGTATCCGTTAGAAAACCCTTGCTTCTTTTAGTTCATACCCATGTACCCGTAGTTCCTGTCTTCCATGAGTCCCCAATCAAAAAGGTATTACTTTAACATTGTTTAATTAACATGTTATTAAATGTAACAAAAGTGATGTTAAACCAATCTATACTGCCATTTAAACAAAATTTTCACTGGAAGAGTTCGAGGACAATTAATTATTACGTAACACTCAAAGAACATGAAAATTTTGAGCCCTGTGAACATGTTGAAATCGTAATGCCATTGCGCATACACACATATACATGTAATCAAGATGATAATATAGCCAAACCGCCACGACGTTCACTGGACCCTACAGTAATGAGTCGCACTGTCAAGTGCAAGGGCGATATTTTTTTAAAACTTTCCAGTCCAAAACTGATTCCATACAGGAAAAAGAAAATGCTTGCCAAGGTGATTAGTGAACTTAACTTTGTTTCTAGAAACTGGTCCTGAGGTATATAAATGGCATGGATTTGACGACAGGATTGGTAGATTAGAATGCAAAACATACAATTACAGAATTTGGGTAACCATCCAGAAGTCACTGTTTTATGTTAAAAAGACCAGGGGCACAGTTGCCAGAAAAATCTTAGGTGTGGAAAGGAACTGAACTTCAGAAATCACAATGGTAACCATTGTTTTTCACCATGGTAACCAATGTTGTTTCCATGTTTAAGAACAGTTATCGACTTGAGATATTATCTCCAATGTGGGTAACACTGGGTATCTTAAGCATTGGCTGCTGCTACAGATTTCCTACTACATGGCAGTTATTAAACTGGGTCGCTAAACCTTTGTTATCTTGCAAGTATAACTGATTGAAATTAGTTAGGGGGCTCGAAAACTCTCACAAGCATTGGATGAGACTTAAAACAAAAACACACACATGCAGTCTGAATGCCATGCCCCACTGCAGCAGTTCCCAACAACATTCTAACCCGTTCACATTGCAAGAGGTGAAATGCTAAATTCAAACTGGTGCATATGGCCATTAAAAACTTACTACAAAAAAGAGAATGAAAAGTTTTCAAATGCTGGCATGTAAAATATTGCTATAACCTGATAACCCACATCCTATTACTTGTGCAAATTGGTTTTTAAAGAACCACGGATATAATATATTTTAGTCTCGTATATAACTTATTATAACTTATATCCTGTACACATTTTAGTTTCCTATAACTTCCAAAGTCTGCTCAACTGCCTAATATCAATTCTGTATTTCCACTGCGTATTTCCATTCTAGACTTGTACAGATAATAGCGAGCTCGTGCATTATCTTTAACAATGTCACAGAATCAGAAATCTCCCTAACGGTAGCAATAACCGGATGTGTTCATTTGATCTCTTCAAGCTGTTCTGAAGTCGACTATCTTCCGGTACTCCTATCAAACTGACAGACATGACACTGAAGGGTATGTCGGGGGCCCTTTTGTGTGCTTTGTGTTATCAGTGGTTATTGTCAAATGTACACAGGCCAGAGATGCTCGCACCTACTTCTCTGATAGAACTAACCGTAGTTCCTAATTTTGTTTTGAGGCTTTTTATAAGGTTTCTTTATGTACTCATGGTACTTGTTAGGCCGTAATAACAACTTACCTCGAGCCGTTTTGCTGCCTCCTCTGTGCGCTGTTTCAGGAGCATCTTTTGCCGCAGGTTGCGGAAGTGCATGTCGCTAAGCAACGATGCGCGCTTCACAACTGCCTCTGATGTTGACTGAAGAAGAAACTTTACCATCAGAATGTCTACATGAGCTACGGAGGATGCATGATGATAATGTCATCTTTTACACCCTGTATGAAATGCTAGAAAATCTGGACCGTAACCATAGTATAACATGAAAAAACTGTACTATACAGTATAATACAACCCTTGGCATGTTTAGTAATCAATGTGTTTGACCAATCATCACTGGGTGCCATTTTCATGCCTTTTCGCTGCCATCGGTGTCGTCATGCAATCCCATTGGAGAGGCTCTTATACATTATACATGTCATAAGCATGACCCCAAACCTTGTTCCCCCTAGACAGAAATGCAGAAGTAAGTAAAGTGATACCTGTGTTTTAAGACCACC
>JAAUYG010019797.1_pt1 | contig 12362 bp, 7 predicted proteins | sample 7278091 | NCBI WGS metagenome assembly JAAUYG01 (sample SAMN14350201, study PRJNA611818) | marine sediment metagenome | isolation source: surface marine sediment (0.6m) | place: French Polynesia: Moorea | collected 2018-08
CTGACCTTGTACATGTTGTATCTCAGAAACGGAAACGGCTAATCGTAGTCCTAAGTTTTTACATTTCTGGTATTCTTTAACTAGCAAGTGACCTAGCAGAGCGTCAAGGCACATGGGCCTCTTGTTTATCTACAGAGCTTCTGTTTAAATCTTTCAAATCCAATAATATTGAACTTTTAAACATTTTTTTTGCATGACACGGGCCTTAACGGGGGTCTAAATGGTATATTTTATGCGTACACGTATAAAAAGTCTTTTATTTAGTACATTCTCTCAAAGTATTTTATGATATTTAATATTCGTTGTGTCCCATACAAAGTTTGTTTTTTTCTCAACTGATCGCCAATGAAAAATGGAAACACTGTTGCATTTCGTCCGCACAGTATAAAATGTAAAATCAAACTAAGTAAGCAACTAAGCAACTAAAACAACCAAATAAACAAAAGAATAAATTAATAAATAAGCATGAGGTAGTAAGCTTATTACGGGTGCGTATTATATAATCCATGTGTATTTAATCCGTAAAAGTTATCGTGGGTTATTTAATTACCTAGTAAGAAGAACCTGGTTTGTCTTAAGGTTGTTAATCCAAATAAGCATACGTACATACATATCCAAATAAACATACGTACATACATATACAAACCCTAGGCAATTATTCCAGAAGACCATAAAATACGATGCCTCACGTAAACTGTCTTCAGTAACGTCAAAGGCTCGATTAATGTAGTAAAATGGAGGTTCGTCTGCCAGGAATCCGTGTAGCACCTTCAAGACCCAACTTATACTTATATTTGTACCTAAGACAAGCTGTTTCATATCATTTTCGTCGGCATGAAACATGATCAACATGTGACAGGCCAGCAATCTGCTGCGATGCCATCTATCATCCGTTACATGGCTCGCTTGGCACAATTTTGCAGTAAAATCAAACGGGCCGTGCAGTGATATTTTCGCATTGGTGTCTAAGGAAAACGGCAGTCGATTATAATGTTGTTCCACCCCGTTGGGCCCATGATGCTCATCTGAGATAGTCATTAGATATGCGTATACCCACCTGCTGCTGTAGGTGTTTATGCGGTCATCACTGACTAGAACTTATTTTTCTCAGATATTCTATGCATGCGTTTTATAGTGAGTGATTAGGTGCAGAAGCGCGAGTGCTTTAGTTGTACACTTCCCATATACTTATCGAGTCTCTCTCTCTCTCTCGATCTCTCTCTCTCTTCAAGTTAAAATTAATCACACTTTTGTTACTCATTTCAACAGTTATAGGTCATGAACTGTACTTTTCCATATTATTATTAGATGTTTTCGTAAATTATTGCAGCCACAACATGTTTAATGCTGTAGTGGTATTTAATGCTGTGAGTAGTTCAATAAACATCATCATTATAACCATGATGATGATGACGATGATGATGATGGTACCGTATGCATAAGGGATTAGGGCGTTTGTCACCCTATCTGTGACAGCTCATGGATAACATATTTGAATTATTTCACAGGGCTTCATTGGTATGACCTCGGTTTTCTGCAACTTACTCAATGCATGTGCAACTATGTAGAAGTGCTAATGGTTTAGACTGTGTGGTTGATGCTTGGTTGTTGTTGTTGTTGTTGCTGTTGTTGTTGTTTATTTATTGTAGTGACATCTTCCAGAGCATGAATACATAAACATTAAGCTCGACATTTCCGAGTAGCGTCCCCCGAAAAAGCACTCGGATAAGACCTCGAAACAGTCTCTTGAGTCTCGACTGTTTCGAGGTCTTATCAGAGGTCTGATCTAGAAATAAACAAAAACGCTCAGTTATTCACATTCACTGTTTGCGATCAAGTCGATGTTACTTTAAATAGCAAGCAGGATCCATCTCCTTCCGGTCTCCGGCGCAGCTTTGCAGTAATTACATTTACTGACGTAACCAATAAATGTATTGAAACTTCGTAACCCATCGATATTGATGCTCATACAAATACCTAGAAATGAATGTGTCAAATTCAAGTAAGTCCGTACTGGCCGTGCCAGAATATTATTTATTTTAGATTTTAATTCAGTATTCTGTTCTATACAAAATATGTTTTCAATGATCATAGAAGAAAGCAATTACGATTTAATTTTAGTTCAGCCGTGCTGATGTACTAAACTTTACTTTATATTACGTAAACTATGAAGTAAAATTCTCAGCAACACAAATACGCAATACAACGAAAGATGCGTATACTTGCCACAATATCAGTATACTTACGCCGCGGATATCAAGTACCATGGTAGTAGTGCTATATATGTCATGTATGTAGTACTAGTACGACGGTCCACCGTGAGTATCTCTCCATGACGCATGCGAATTATGACTTTAGGCTAGCCTTCTGTCCGGCGTCCGTTGTCATCGCTTCCTCTTCCTGGCACGTTCTCTTCGTATTACTTTTTCTGTGTGGACCTCAGCAACTTGACATCTTGTATCCACAAATTATCCATGGTTTCAAAATGGATGTTATCCAATGTTCTTGAAACATAGCTCTATGATACAATGCATTTGTGGTGTCAAAATAACCACGTGCGCGAGACCAAAGTGCACTTGCCACAGATGTGAAACATCGAAAGAGTGAGTATTAATCAAGCAAGTATGCTGTCTGGTAAATAGGCTCAAGCCACAGTACACAACTGGAATTTCTCAGAGCGTGGACAATTTATGCAGCAATCAGGCATGAACGAGTCGATTTCTCATAAACCTCTCTAGATGACGATACAAGACCTGTTCACTCGATTTTAGGGGTGTTTCGGTCAGGCATTGCTGTTACAAAGACTTGGTATGTATGTGAGATAATGCCGGCCACCCCTAACCCGATATAAGACTTATCACGCCGAGCTCGTGCCGTGCATTATCTTCCACATAACCACCCTCTAGCATTGTCTGTATATACATTGTATAGCGCATTAAAACGCTCTCAGTCTCAGAAGTGCCCGAATTTAAAATGAACGCAGGCGAGTAATTACGACTTTGGTTGAATGTATAGCCACTTCGCTATCACAGTGATGGCAGCGCAAAAACAGTGGCATGATTGGATTGGGGTGGTTGACCGGAACCGCATTTGATTGGCCGAGACATTTACCAAAATGAGACCAAAAACGACTTTGGCCGCCACTGCAAGCACAGCTACTTCCAATGTGAGTAGTAGCTGACTAGCTGTGCTTATGTCCCATGAGAAAGCCTATCGCTCTATTGGTAGACCTTCACGCGTATCAAATGTCCAGTCACCCCACATCTGTAGTTTACCTGAAATGTGTTACCTCTCTTAGTGGAATCGGATATGCCCATGCATTTATCTTCTACTACCAGCATATGAGGAGGCTCAGGGTGTGACTTAGCTTCCGCAAAGATCAGCCGTCAGGTGAAGTAAAATGTATTTTTTCCTATATATGTATTTAAGATCGATATGTCATACCACATACTCTGTGGTTCTAGTGAGTGTCAGCTGGGAAAAATGAGGCGCGGTGGGGGAGGGGGGGGGGGGGATTGAAAATAGTTTCCAAATCAATATGACACATGAAACACTAGATGTTGCTTAGTTAATGGCCCATTGCCCGAGTCGCGTTGTGAAGGCAGGCCGGGTGCTTAAGAAACTATGTGTGTAACAGCTGTGTCTTCACCTGGTGTACGTGTTTTTTTGTTTTTGTTTTTTTTTTCAGTACATAACATTGAAATAAAAAAACCCAAGGCAGCAAAGGTTATACACAATAAAGGTTATACACTCCCTGTACCAATAAAATTGGCATTCCTCATCAATCTTTGGAAACTAATGGGTTGCTTGCAAATAGCACCATCTAGGCCATTCCAGTCTGTTACATAAAATTGATACAAAGAGTTCCGTTATGGTCCCTAAAAAGTCCCTAAATCTATAAGGCAGGATAAGGCTTGTTATTGGTTCACAAAATTTGTTATCTCAGGATAGATTAGATAATATTAGGCTAAACATAAAGTTAGGCTAAACATAAAATAAAGTTAGACCTCACTTTAAATAATAGCGTGAGGTCTAACTTTATTCTAAGTGATTCGAGCAGTTCTATGTTTAGCCTATCCTGAGAAAATAAATTGTGAACCAATAACAAGCCCTGTAAAGTACCTTTTGTACAGACTCAATCTTGTCAATATTTCCTTTCTGAATTGGAGACCATACATGAGTATCACTTTCTAAACTGGTCTTACATAGGAGGTATATATTTTTTTTATCAAATTCATAGTCATCTTTAAAAGTGTTAAAAATATTCTTAATCAGATAGTGTGCCTTCTTTACGTTTCAGAATAAACTTTATATTAGATTGGATAATTACCCCTAGGACACATTGACTCAACCTGTTCGAATACTATACCATACAAACTGTACTGAAAAGAAAATCGGTCAATATCAATGGTTTAACTTTTTATTTTTTAGTTTAGCTGCAGTTGTCAATCTTTTACCCATTTACTAATACTGTGTAGATCTCCCTGTGGCAGCAGACAGCGCTAAAGATGCTAGATGGCCTTGTACAATTTTGAATCATCTGCATACAAGCTGATGGTACTGTGGTTAATCACATGCTGTAAGTCCGCAGAGTAGCATAGGTACAGCAAAGGACCCAAGACGGATCCCTGGGGACCCCTCATCTAACACTTAGTACTGACTCTGACAGTGCATTATGTACTCTATAATATTCATATCCCGTTCTAGTAAAAAGCTCTCAATCCACTCAGGCCAGATACACCATACCTTGATAGCTTCAAGGACAGATAGTATAGTATCAGAAAGATAGTATCAAAACCTTTACTAAAATCTACATAAATTACATCGGTTTGCTTTTTACAGAGGAATCAACGTTTGTTTTTGTCCGATTATCCACACATTCAAGCAGCTCTGTAACTAAATATTTTTGTGATAGAAACCTATCACCATAGATCATGCCCATCTGTTGTTGTTCGGTTTATTGGAAATCATTGTTCCATAAACAGCAGATGGAGAGGAGATCTATAGGGAGATGTGTGATCTATGAAAGTGTTTTGTGTGTTATGATATTTTTTCGGACTTGTTTCTGTCCTGAGCAAAACCAAAACGAGGACGAATTTATGTGTGGACCAAGGACATGTCAAAGTGTCACAAGGCTGGATTCGATCTGACCACTGATAGATGTGCACAAATAAATAATAAAATAATAAATACTGATAAATATATTTTATATAGCTTAAAACCACCTACAAGGTGCTCTAAAATGCTTAATACATCATTGACATAAAATTGCACAACAGATTTAGTATATTAAAAATTTCATGAATTTAAGAAAAAAGAAGAGGAAACTGTATCTAACTCTAAATTTAAGTTGGTGTAAAAATGCTGCAAAGATAAATACGTTTTTGAGTTAACGTTTAATTTTTTTCAAGACTAGAAAGTGTTATAATTTCTAGAATCAATGAGTTCCATGAAATGGGTTCCCCTACACCGATGGCACGGTTTTCTATAACAGAGACCTCGGGAACGGTATACTGGCTAGAATGGTGTATTAAATGACGACAATAACGCCGTAGTGCCGCCTGAGCACGAATTTAAGATACATTTTGAACACTTGTTAAATCCAGACGAATAACCTGTTGCTCGATATTGATCTCCGGGATTGTCCCAATATCCCTCTACTGGATGACCCCTATACAGCAACTGAGGTTGAGAAAGCAATTGCCAGCAGAAAGTATAAATGGTATGCTGGAGTAGCAACTGCATTGTTCAAACATATTACTCCGACGGTGCACCCGATGCGGAACTTTCCCTACGATAGCTATGGCGCGGACAGAGATTTGCCGCACAATAACCTACCGTGCTGTATTATAAAATGCCGCGACCGAACATTGTCAAAGTTTGACTTGTCGCTTTCCTGAAAAAAGTGGCATTGAAGGGTTTCGAACCCATGAGCCTTTTCCGTTAAAGCGAGGCGTTCTTTAACGGGAAAAAGCGCACTGGGAGAGAGCACCGAATTCAAGCACGCTATCCACTGCTGCATGGCGGTAGCTGCCGGCAGTGGTTGTTTTGGTGGCGTGTATACTTGGATGTTGAGTTACGCGAGGACAAGACTAGCCCGCATAATGGCTATTGTGCGGTCAATTTTCGCGTTCGGCATTTTATATTACAGGACGATAAGCTATTGAGCGGCATATCTCTGTCTACACTACAGCTATCGTACGGAAAGTTCCGCATCGGGTGGCTGGGTTACAAGTCTTCTGTGTGTTTGAAATAGAGATCAGGCACTAATACAGCAAGTTAGTGACAATGGCTAGTGTAACCAGTCCACTGTGGCCAGTGTGTCTGGGTGGGGTTCTTGGTGGCATGTGACATGTCTCTGAACACGCCCTTGGATATTTAAACACTATTTGCTTTTACTCTTCCATTTACAAATTCCGCAAATTAATAATTAATATCATGGTCTGTTACAACATTCAGGTATGGATGACTGAATGCTTCTAAATTATCCCATCATGAGGTTATGGGGCTACTAATTCTCACTTGACACTAATCTCCTTGTTTCCCCCAGATGTACTAGTAATCCACTTGTTCGCCCAAACAAAGCTAATCTTATTGTTTGCCCAGACACAACTGGCAGGTTCTGTCCCAGAAGTGATGCAGGGGTAGATTGTACCCGGGGTGGCAGTGCACAGAGCGTTGTACATCCACATAAAGATAAAAAGGGGGAAGCCAGCTGCAGTTACTGCAGATAACATCAGTTGCACAAGATTACAAAAGAGAATTAGGTTAGGTGTGAATGGAGGCCAGGGCATAATCAGTGGCATAACGTTGCTCTGTTGTTAGTTGATAGTATGGTGTTGTTAGTAATAGCTTAGTCCATATTACAGTTTAAAATCGGTAGTCGGAATTGGAATTGGATTGGAATTGAGTTAACGGAATTGGAATTGAACTTTTCAATAGGGACTGGAATTGGAATTGAATTGGAATTGAACTTTCTTTTCAATGGGGACTGGAATTGGAATTAGAATTGGAATCCAAAATTGAAATTGAAACCAACCCTGACGGACACGTTGCGGTTATCGCGGACGACAATGTTTCAAATACCTCACTATATATATCCCCCCCCCCCCCCCGCATGGCTGTTTTGCCGTCCCTAGACATTTTTTGCGGTGTCTTCAGGAATGAAGACCAGTTGCTTTACGTTACCATGGTTACCGCCTGACGACGCTTAGGTAAACCCACTTTGCCCTTACAAGTCATGCATAAGATTGATTAAGGTAACATTTTATTGTTGCGATCATAGAGTTGAGTTTACATTCACACATACAAGACACGCACTACACAGGACAAACAAAACATGCATTGCAAAACGCCATAAACTGCGCAAAGATCTTCAATATTATGTGCAAGGAGGCTGTCTGCAGGGGTCAGCAATTTGTGTTTTGCGACGCTTTCTCCGATTTGTGAAGTGGGAAAGGTAGGCCACATTGTTCCTTTTCTGAGCCTTTTCTTAGCTTCTCAGATTCATTTGGGTTATAGTTGTATGTCACGCAGAGCAAGCGTACTGTGCTCAGCAGTATACTGTATTAATAGCACTCACAAACATACTCTGTGACTCATCTTGAAGGACACCATCGCGCTTTAACTGATATCATAAATACAACCTTTTATCCGCCTTTGCTACGTTTACACTCCCGTTAATTTTAAGTTAAGATGACACTGGGAACCAGAGTATTTTACATATCGTCTATGTCGCGTTTTCGTCTACATTATCGTGGGTACAGGGTTATGTACGGATTTGTACATTAGCCAAGGGTTGCGAAGGTCATTAATACGTATAGCAAAACCCTTTGGCCCAGTTACAGTACCTTGAGGGACGCCACCCTCTTTTCTTTTCTTTCTTCTTTTGTGTGTGTGCGTGGGGGGGGGGGGGGTACCCCCACGGAGAGCCTGACTCGCCTAGCTTTACCATTGTGTTGGATTCAGAGGAAACGCGCCCACTCATTTTACATAACTTGCCGACACTCGTCTGTTGACAAACGTATTTATGAAAGTCCAGTCGTTTATAAGGTCAGGTCAAATGCCTTAAAATAGTCAATACAAGCAGGAGAACCTTAAAAAGTTTTACATTCGTCAGTACTTGTGTACCCTTCAGTCTAGTGCATTTCCACCAACGCATCTGTCATACAAGTGCAGACTACACCCTCAAACTTCTTTACTATTGCTTACAATAATTCTAAGGATCTCTGCTACAAGAGGGGCAGTGCTGTCGGGCGTAAATCTGCGCCCAAGACCTGGGTCAGTGCAGTTTGACTACAGATGAAAGCAGACAAAATATTCAATTTGACAAAATACTGACAAAATCAGAGTAACCTCACTTATGATTATAATAGAATAGCTACAAGGCACAACTCAGTATTTTTCCAAAGCCGTAATGTGAATCCATGCTGTAATGGCGATTGCCACACTGTCTCCAGCTCAAGGGAGGAATTCAAAAATGCATTCCATAGATAACGTTACTTATCACTCGGGGGAGTTGTGCGGATAACGCCAACGCTATGCAGCTGAAACCAAAAGGCACAGACACATTGCTCAATGATCTACTATTCGGGACATGCCAACAGGTTGTCAAACTATACGTTAATACGGCGATCATCTAATATATTAGATAAATCGCTTTCATATAGTATTCCACTATTTGGGGGTGGGGATAATTGCTCATGGATAACACTTTGTTATGTAATCATGTGCCAATGATAAGTCAAGACGCTTTATAACAATAAATTTAACTACTCTTGTCCTGTGCCCACAACTCTGTTTATCCTCCACTTGGCCATAAATCGAGTCACGGTACATAACCGGAATTGTGTTTACTAAGAGGGGAAAGCAAGAACTATTTTTCCCAAACAGCTTGCACGATACTGCAATGTGGCACCACTCTGTCTTTGTATTGGTGCAGCAAAAGATGGCCAGGATGTTTACGTGTAAGATTACACGCGCGTGTTAGTGGCGCGAGCGACAGTGGCTCTACCTGCCGGATTAGGGCGTATCTATCCTGCAGACATGTTCCCTTGGGGTTCGATGGCACTGAATTCAAAGCAAGGGTGCAAATCTTTCTTGATTAACCATATGTAACAGGTTTAGTAACTGGTCACCAGGAGATCAGAACATCCCTGCTTCTTCCAAGTTTTTCCTCAGCACCACAGCCATAGCTGCGTCAAAGACAAAATTAATGTTCTTTGTATCCGTGGCGTTTGTGAAATGTGTGTAGATCTCTTTCCCTGATACGTTGCTGGCCTGTTCGAACTTCTGCTTGATGTAACGCGTGGTTTCACCGTAGCCGTTACCACCTTCAAGGGGAAGAAAAAACGCCTACCGTGTCATAGTTGCTTCAAATCGGTGACTAAGCAGAGCAAGAGGACCAGTAGTCCAATACAATACAGGAGTCAGACGGCATGGTGTTACGGATGAGTCGAATATTGTACTGGACTAGCGAACCACATCTTCACACATTTTATATTCAAACGTGAATACTATAAAACATTGTCAACACTTTACGAATACACCCGAGAATCTTTACTTTTCGTACAATCATATTCGATTGTAATATACTATATGTTTATGCGAAGGCTAGGGCCATTTCCGGTTGTAATTACAATTACGGCCCAGAGGGATTATGCACATAAGTACATGTAAAATTACACTAACCTTTATATTCAGGGAAACATACTGAGAGTGACACCCGCTTGATTTTCTCTTCGTATATGTCCTTTTTGTTCAGAAAAAGCAGAATAGAGGTTTTCCTAAACATAGAGTGATTGCTGATAGACGCGAACAGGGATATACTCTCCTCCATTCGATTCTGAAAGAACCAAATAAATACATGTTCATTTGTTATTTTACCCTTTATACCAGAAGCACTATTGCATACTTAACTTACTTTTTTCACAATCAACAAACTTAGATTTAAGCCTAGCACTTATACTATCGTAAACCTTTGTGTGCAGCCGTACACGTTGAATGCTGAAAATGACAAGGGTAGGGGTCAGCATTCGGGGTGTCTTCCCCATAGCCCCATGATGAAATAGGTGTTTAGAATATGCTGGGATGTGCATGCGCACTGCGGAATTCGAACAGTGGGTATTGTAAGAAGCCCTAAAGGGACGCAGAAAGAAAAAGAAAGTATTGAGAAATGCTATTTCGTTCCCTCGAAATTGCTTCGTTCCCTCGAAAATGATTATTTTCGTGGGAACGAAGTCATAATTCACGGGAACAAAATAATAATTTATGGGAATGAAATAGTAATTCGAGGGAACGAAATAATAATTCGAGGGAACGAAATACCATTTCTCAATAGTTTGTTTTGTTTTTGTTTTGTTTTTCTCCATTGTCCCTTTAGGGCTTCCGTAGTTATGAAATGTTTTAGTCCCATTTCTGCACAATTGAGCGGTGGCTGGCTAAACTGGCCAGAGCAGCACTAGGTGAAAGTTGAAAGTGCCGCAGACGGGATTCGAACCCGCCACCCATCAACCGGAAGCTGAATGTTTTGCCGCTCGGCCAAAGCGCAGCTCTACGTAATTATTATATACCTGAAAAATCTCCCTATACTTTACCACTGAAACGATCATGCAATAAATTTTCATATTGAACGTTGAACTTTGCATATTGCACCCTGACCCCGACCCAAATTCTCAGCCAACAGCAAAGGCGCATGCGTGCTTTATGTTTACGTAATTCCATTGTTTGTTTCGGCTGCGTTACCAAGGTCCCGGGCCGTTGCTATATGGCCCGCAGGCATGAAAAGGAAAACATTTTGCGCAATGCCGTGCCCAAATGGCTGTTTCTTGTGTAAAATGCGACTTAATATCGCGCATAGTGTTCTAAAAGTGAAGTAGCAGACATATAATAATAGGGTTATTGCACTTGTTCAAGGATTAATTGTGGTATGGCCAAATCACTGGAAAGGAGGCCCGAGCTTTGCGCCAGTGATTTGGCCATACCACAATTAATCCTTGAACTCGTGCAATACCCCTTAAATAATTGGACATAATGTCGGCAAATATTGGCGGTTTAATTTATCACAGATGAGGCTGCGATAAGTTTTATCTTACTTCATATCATATCGGGTATCTTACTTGGCACTTCGTACATGCTAAAATTGCCAGTGTTTGAGTCACCCTTACCCAGAATACAATGGGCAGGCGTCGTGTGAGCATTAATTGTTCAGGGCTGTAGTAGAGACTATTGATAGTTTTGTTTGCGTGTAGGGCCTAGTGGGGTTCAGCTCTTGGCGGTTCGCCTTACAAGGACGAGTTCGCTTTGCGCCACCTTAAACTTACAAGAGATGCGGGAAGCACAAAACTACCATACGGCAAATTAGTCCTGAGATTCTCCAGTCTAACGTGTCTGTATAGTTACCACTGAGGTATCCTCTCGCAGTCTCTGGTCGTATGCGCTGAGCGCTGCCGTGAATATGATAGCGGTGACGTTATCAAAGAAATGGATCCACTTCCGGCGTTCAGAGCGCTGCCCGCCGACGTCGAACATCCTGCAATGGGGGTACGTATGACAGGTGTATGTACCAGCATTAATGGAAGACCATTGTCAGCGCAAGATAATTGCCCCCCTTTACAAAAGCCCCATAAATCTTGGCTAGCACGAGAACAAAGGGACGCGGCGTCGGTGTTATAGGTAGCTCAATACTCAAAAATCGTTTCCAATCAACTAATTTTCAGTAGACTATAATTAGAAGCAAGGGTGGCGTCCCAATGCATATATATGTTTTTCCGAACTAGCTTAAACTAAATTAGGTATATTAAAGCGTCACGTCGATATCAAAAACGAAATGTAAATCTAATATTGTTATGGATATTGCTACGTTCATATGCAAAGGACATCGCTGAAGACTACAAGTTTGGTCTAAAACTAAAACATTTTAACGCAACTTTGCAGGAATATTTTCAACATCCCACACATTAAACACGGTTTTCAAGTAAACGTTTGTAAAATGTCATTTATATATTATGTGGTCGAGTATAACATAGCGGAAAGGCTATTTACCTTGATAACGAAAGTGACAACATACTAATTAGCACGAAAGACACTTCCGTTACAAGAAAGAGGCCACGGAAGCTAATGTAAAAACATCAAAAGCACCAGCAGGAAACGAGGTATCAACTGAAATAGCACCACATAATATTGTGGTGTATCGGGGTTTCCTGGTCGTTTGCTATGTGGCTAGGGGATGAAGGGAACCCGTGGGTGATACTGGTCCACACAAGTGTGCCTGCGAACGTGGCACCCGAGACCCGAAACGGGAAACGGGAGCCGATTTATTTATACCGGGATCCGCGGCCTAGCTACCTGCAGGGTGGTGGCTA
>JAAUYG010061981.1_pt1 | contig 12362 bp, 8 predicted proteins | sample 7278091 | NCBI WGS metagenome assembly JAAUYG01 (sample SAMN14350201, study PRJNA611818) | marine sediment metagenome | isolation source: surface marine sediment (0.6m) | place: French Polynesia: Moorea | collected 2018-08
CGTTATATCTAGCACGTGAAACGTTCTCTAGTGCAGTGTTAAAACGGCTGTCCACACTCTCGTAATACATTAATATTTTGGTGATAGGACTATTCCTTTTTTGTGCTTGGCGATTTGGGTCAGAGAAACTGGTGATTTTGGCCCTGTTGGGGGGGGGGGGGGTATGTACACCCCCTTCAAATGTGTCCTGCGATTTGTAAGTCTCTGTTAAAAAATAAAAATGGAACTAGAAGTTTTCTGTAGACCCATGTCACACCCCTTTTATTTTCTCTTCTAGCCTGTCTGTTCTACTATGTTGGAAGTTACCGAGCCCTCGGCGGTGTCCAATCAGAAATAGTCCCTGATGTTACGACCTGTTTTGCTATTTGCATGGGCCAACCCGGATGCCAGGCGACATCCTATAATATCGTGCACAGACGCTGTCTGATTCTGACGTCAGAGCTGGACAACGTGCAACAAGACGATCACTATGAGATGCATGTCGCCTCGTGTCGATTTCGACCAGGTGTATACCAGTAGTAGTAGTAGTAGTAGTAGTAGTAGTAGTAGTAGTAGTAGTAGTAGTAGTAGTAGTAGTAGCCACGAGTAGTAGTAGTAGTAGTAGTAGTAGTAGGAGGAGGAGGAGGAGGAGGAGGAGGAGGAGCAGGAGGAGGGGGAGCAGCAGCAGCAGCAGCAATAGTAGGCCTAATTGAGGGAAGAAGAGAATTGAGGGAAGAGGGGGAGGATAAACAAGAGGTTGAGAATAAACCCCAAACCACGCCAATCGAGGAACGGAAGAACTATATACTGGTAAAACATAAATGATAATTGTGTTTGTTATTTTCAGTCGATGATTGCCCCGTCTTTCTAGAATGGCCCGGGGTGCGGGCTCCCGGGGGATCTCCACAACCTGGGGCTGTTTCACAAGAGGAGTGTAGAAACACATGCATAGCTGACCCGGAATGTGTGGCGCTGGAGTATGACACTGGCCGCACCCCCGCCTGTGTGACATACCGGGACCCTGACGTGCAGGTGACATTGGTGCCACAAGAGGGTGCTCTGTTTCAGGTCATCAGCCGATGTTAAAACTATGCTATGTACACTGGAGGCAACGCGGTCGACCTTACAGAAAAATCAAAAAGATATAGGTGTATCTTGGTGAAGAGGCGTAACTAGTATTATATAATAATGTTATTGATTTAATATGAAGTTGGTTTGTTGAGTGTGGAAGCTTTTGCGGTTGGATTGGGTTGCACTGCAATCAAAGAGTTTTGCCAGATTAGTGTTTATATGTGGAATTTAATATAAAAATATTTATTTAGTACTCATAGTACACGCATAGCAGTAATTATAATACGTATAAATTATATACCCATTCTCTCACATAAATTAAATGGTGTTAATTGATGCATATATAGTTTATCATACACCGAACGTCTTCTGCCATATTTTTAGACCAATATTTTAATACATTGTTTCCATATGAATAAAATCAGAAATTGCACCATCTACGATATAGTTATTGTTGTGTATTTCTCGATGTATGTTATTGTTTATGTCACTATAGTTACTATTCGGCCAATGGGTTCCATATCTACTACAACTTGGTGAATCCATGCCTGTTACATGTGTAAGTCATGGTGTTACCGGTTGGAGAGCTTCCATTTGCTATGAGCCTACAAAGACGCATATGTACATAAGTAAGAACTATGCTTACATAACATTAATAAGAAACCACATAACTCGAAAGTGTAACTGTAAATCCACATTTCTGTCATTACAAGCCAATTGTGAGCTGTATATGGTACACGAATGATTTTACGCACCCATTTCACCAAGCTCTAAATAAGGTTGCATATCACTAATCCGAAAGGTGACTTCCATAAGTCTATTAGCAAGTCATACATAGGGAACCCACCCACAGCATCAGATTTGGATTTGGGTGACCATGAAGATCAATTAAGTTCAGTAGTACACACTCCAAGCCCTTATATCTCAGACAGAGAGTTAGAGTTAGGGAATATGCTGGTATGTGACACTAATATGAAGTTATGTATGATAAATCCAACCACACTTCAAATTTGACCTTGAAAGATCAATTCATGGTCGCCCATATTTCAGCCCAAATGAAAGTCGAATTCATGTGTTAGTAGTAAACTCAAACAGAAAGTAGTATATATACAGCCCAACCAAACTGTCAGATATTACTTTGCTTGACCTTGAGAAGTCAAGATCAATATGCCACTGAATTTCAAACTCTGATATACCAGAAAGGACCAGTCAGGCACGTGCTACTGCTGAACAATTACTCTATCAGATTTCACCTTGAGCTAATTAAAATGGCGACTCATATCACGCCAACCGATTTGATCTTGAGTGAGCTTATGGTCATGCTCCAGGCGATTCTACTCTATTATCTTCATGCCATGGCAAATTTCAATGAAGTCACTGTACTTATGCAACATTATATAACTTTCCATGCGAGGTTTTTTTCTGCTCCCTGGCAGCCTTGCTTGCTATCTTAGTATTCTTTACAAGTGTATATATTTTTTTTAATTTAGCATTTTCAAATTTTCAAGCTTGTTTTGTCATTTTATTTTATAGACTCAACAGAAAGTTGCCTATAATGTTTCAAAATGTGATATGTCCCTTAATTGACATACACCTTTGATGGGTGACCTTGATTTTGACCTTGAAATGTCAAAATCAAGCTTAAGGTCACCCATCTTAATACTCCAATACTCACAAATTATGTATCATGATCGAGGCTCCAGTTATATATATATATCATATTAATGAAAAATCTATTGCTTATACCTTGACAGTTCAATGTCGAGATCATGCAACTCTGATGGCATGCTGCACTGTAGCCCATAAAAAGATAGGCATCACAAGGCTTCGATAGCAATTAATTATTAACAAAATTAACGAGAAGTTGCATTTATTTGAGATTTCAGAGTTTAAGCTATATTTCACTTTTTGCGAGATTGAATGGTCAAAATCGAGGCTATACAGTTTCAAACCTCTGGCAGATATTGTGCATTATATAAAGGGTTTTTTTTCACTACACGTACACAACAGCAATACAAAATTGAAAATTGAATGTTTCACATAAAGTGGCGTATCCCCGGGGGCGTATATACCCCCTTTGACCTTGAATGACCTTGAAAGATGAATGAGAGACCATATATTAATTTCCCGCTTTAACATCTGTCACTGTTTACTATATACTCCCTATAACCGTCAGTTTTGAAAACAAAAACTGCACAGTTTGGAAAAAATGTACGAAGTTGATAAGCATAATAAATAGTTCATAATAAGATGTGACGGCGCTGTGGGCGATCGATATGTCATGCGGCGAAATCGTGTCGTGCAGAAAAGCGGTTATCTTATTGGTAGAGAATCATTTCCGGTTTCATGTCCAGGCCATGTAAACAAATGTACCACTTTTACTGTTCTTTTCTCTTTCAAAACACGTGAATGTAGAATGATTGCAATATCAAGCCCACACATACGCTTTTTGTGTATTTAATGCAGAGGACGCAAGATAGGTTATGTTGGTGAAGGGTGACTTGCAGCTTTAAATCGGTGTCAAGTGGTGATGGTGATCGACTGAAAGCAAAGCCCAGACAGTGCATTGCTTTAGCTCACTGACACAGTGACACTGCATGCCGAGACTGCGTGCCACTCACGAGATCAGTGCACTACCATCTGCGACTAAGCTTGCGTGCTGGGAGGTCATTGAACTGTCCGATCTCACCCCTCCTGTCTGGTCTCTAGTCGGACAAGCCATCTCGGTTGCCTATTGCAGGCAATTTTATAATCTCAGTCTTTCATGTGATACCCCAGTCATAAGTAATCTCTCAACATGTTAAGTCTGTCAAGAAGTGCATGCATCCAAGGAATGAAGATGAAGCAGTATGTGCCATGTCTTGTGATGGAAGTACGCGAGAAGATGGGAAACACGTATGGGAATCCTGGGGTCGAGGGATTCCAAGGAAGCGTACACGAGTTTTCCCCGACACGTGCCAGAGATATCCTTGACCGTTCTGTGGATCAGGAGGCGCATAACTCCAGAAAAAACAGCAGCGTGCAAGGTGTCCAGGGTCCGATAGAAACCGAATATGCTGCTGAAGAAAGAAGAAAGATTGACGATGTCGTCACGTACAATCACACTGCAAACGTCAGCTTGTCCAGCGTCATGCAAAGCAATGTGCCTGAGCCGTACTCAAACCAGTCCATGTCACCTGGGCCGCAAAATATGCCCATGGGAGGTGTCATGAGGAACCAGAAATACGTAGCGGGGGAACTAACTGACAACCATCCCAGTCGCAACTATACCACCTCTTCACAACACGACCAAGGCAAGGTTAGTTGGATGGAATCTTTCATATCTGGAAGGAAGAGTGCTGGAGATGGGTGTCAGAGTATCTGCGATTTTAATTTAGCTGCCAAATCATTGCTTCATCAACACTGTGTTGCTATAGTACCAAGATGTACTGGTAATGCCATTTTGTCAAATCCTCCTTTGGCATATTTTTCTGTTAAGTCGTATAGTACTGACGCGAATGATGAAACGGCAGAAACAAATCTGAGTCAAAAGGAAAGACTTAAAAGAGCAGTAAAAGAGTATGGTGGTACAGTAGTGGTGTTTCATGTGTGCATTTCATTGATATCCCTGGGAGGCTTTTATTTAGCTGTGTCTAGGTAAGTACTTGTGTACATGCATGTATACCGGTAAAATATTTTGTGTCGGACATGGGATTCCTGTGGTAACCCTTGTTGTTATATCATACCCATGATTGCTACCATAAAATTAATCGTAAAATTTGTATTGGCACCATTCCACAGCATGCACAAAATTATAGTGTTCCCTCTTATTTACATGCAGGCCCTTTATTTAAGACCACAGACTTTGGTCCCAAAGTGTGAGTTTGTGTATGCCATGTATACTATTGAGCCGTTATTTAAGACCACATTTTCATGGTCCCATGCCCCATGGGTGGTCTTAAAATACAGGGACCACTGTATAGTCAATTCTCACAGCTAGAACCACAGAGTAACACTGTAGGCTAGCTCAAAGTTTGATGTTAAATTGTGAAACTTTAATACTGTAGTGGTCTGAAGTGAAGTTCTAGTTTATCCATTTGTATCACGTATCATGAAGCTAAATACAGGTAGCCTGTCATTGAGTAGTTTATTAAAAAATTTTAATTTGAGTTAAATTATTGATTATGAGTATTCACAGGCACTTAAGTAAGATCACCAGTATGTACTCGACTTGTGGCATTCATGAAATTATGAATTGCTTTAAAATTAAACTTTTCTTTCAATAAATTATGAATAAATATCTCTTTTAAAACACAGCTCACAGGAGACAATGTCAATTTCTCTTTTCAGTGGTATTGACGTGTTGGCGCTGCTTCAGAAAATGGGAGTAGGCGAGGCTATACTGGAGTCACGACTGGCACAAGGAACAAGTACATTCCTCCTGGCATATGCTGTCCACAAAGTCTTTGCGCCTGTTCGTATTGCCATCACCCTAACTTCAACCCCGTTCATCGTGAGATATTTGCGACGTGTGGGTGTGCTGAAACCACCAAAACCGAAGTCAGCCTAAATGTGGAAAACCTCAAAAACTGTGATGTGAATCAATTGGACTGCTGTTGAGTTATGGTGTAAAACTTATGTGAATATTCTTAGATGTGTGTTAATAGTAGTGCCTAAATGGATCTTTTCAGTGGTAGCAACTTGGACTATAGGTGTGCATGAACATGAATGGCCAATTCTTAGCCTGTATATGCATATGGCTTGATGTAACAATGTTCGTGTATTGTAGGGTGCCATGCATTGATTGGCACTGAAACCTGTGGGTAAAACTGATGGAAATTATTGTAAACTTCACAAGCTAAACATGTGAACACATCAAATATGTTGGTGCTGAAAACCATAACTTCAATGTACAGGGAATTTGCATTTTTTTTTCCGAAATAACAAAAATAATTTTGTTACTGTATATTTGAGTAAATGCTTAAAATATATTGTAACTCAAAAAAAAATTGGGGATATTAATGCATAGCAAATATTTAGTTTGCAAATATCCGGTGTATTTATATTGGTTATATTCACTGCAAATACTTAGTTGCATCTTTATTTATCATGTTTATCAATGCAACAATTTGTATTATTTTAGTGGTTTCAATTATTTGGGGTAAACCGATCTTTGGTTTCATATTATTTGAGCACTTTATCAATGCTGTCTACCACTTATAATATATATGGGTAGTAATGTGTACTAGTGATGCTTGTACAATTTGTGTATTTCAGTTTATGCACAGGAACGTTTTAGATTTCTAAATATATGACCGCATTTAGATGCTCTCTTTCTTAACATAAAATGTACCAGTACTTGGAATAGGTTATTGAGCTGAAAGCAGGTCAGTATATTGTGTTGGTGGCATATATTATACCAGAATTCCACTGCTGTTGTACATGTTGTAACAAAGCTTTTGATTTAGAAGTTCACATAATTTCAGACTACATTCTCAGTTTCAGTTGGCTTTATTATTGTCAAAATATATTATTAAAATGTACATGTATTGCTATTTTAGCAAGGTGGTTGGTTTATATGACTTTGAATTACATGTATTGGTTTTCGTTTGTGGTCCCATAGTAAGGGCAGAGATTGCCAACTTTTACCAAGACTATTCATCAAATATAGTTTTAGTGATGGACATAATAAAATTTTGCAATGGCCTTCTTGTTATTTATCTACTGTTATTATTAAGATTGATTCATCTACACTTATGTGGCACTAGTATTAGTATTTATAACAACAGGTTCAGGACCTTGATGCTCTGCTTGATGACGGCAGCAGATATGACAATTGGAACACATCGGAAATTTTGCAAAGTGCGCCTAATGACCCCAAACTGACATCAACCAATCTGACATGAAAAATATCCTACATATAATATATACTAGTACTTCATAGCACCTCAAGTCTTAAATAAATTTTTTGTCCACTTCGCCCTACAATTAGCTTGTTCTTGAGATATTTCGTCTTGGGATTTCCCATTGACTCCCATGTTAAAATTTCAGTGTCATAAAATTTGTAATATTTGGTAACATGGCCAAGAAAACTAATAAAACCGTGTTCCCCCATTATCAGAATATTTGCCATCAAGTTTGGCTGAAATCAAATGGATGAAAACTGTGGAAGTAGTAAGCCCCATATGGTCCTGTTAAGAAAAATAAGTGCCACAAAATTTGTAAAGTGGCCAATTGCTAAGAAAGGAACAGCCTGTAGATCCCCATGGTATGCAATGTCGTACAGTATATATGAAAAAAGTTAACTATTCACATGCCTGTCCGCAAAATACTGTGCTCCTTCAAGCAACACAACTCAAAATTATAGCTCCAGTGCGCATGACAATGGGATATGGTGACAATTCTTTCCTGGTTGCTGGAGCAAATCTATGGAATACCCTGCAAATTGATCTACGCAAGCCTTGACCATTTAAGATCTTAAAACTATTTTTGTCCAGAACTGCTTTTCCGAAAGACTGCTAGCTACCCCCTATGTGCATGTATTTCTAAGTGAGAGTCAATATCGTCCATTTTGCTTATTGAATAATTAATGTTGATCTAGTCTAGGTGCATAGACCATATCAATAAATTATTGTTTTACAGTTTGGCTGGGATCATGTGGGAAGTGTAGGAGTAGCGTTTTGAAATTTTTTCAGCCCCATATGGTTCTCTAAGAAAAACTTCAAAGTACCTTAAAATTTTAAAAATTTGGTGGATCGATCACCAAAAAAGGGCTGTATTTCCGCCCAATTACCATTCTTAATATAGAATTTGGTTGAAATTGAATGAAACCCATTGGGAGTAGCATTTTGAAAATCTTAACATCAGAAATTTTGCAAAGTGCACCAAATGACCCCAAACTGAACTCAACCAATCTAACATGAAAAGTAGCCAACATATATACAGTGTTCCCCCATCACCAGCTAGGGTATTTATCATGAATTTTGGTTGAAACCAATTGAAAACTGAGAGGACAAGAGGCCCGGGGGCTTTGACGCAGTGCTTGGCCAGATGAAACCAAGATAGATTATGGGTAATGCCAACGCAGCTGAGGTGACATCTTCAGTGTAGTAAAATGTTTTTAAATTTGGCATATCACAAAAAAAGTAATAGCCCATACCCATATCCCCACCCCACCTCTATATAAAGTTTGGTTCAAATTGGCTGAAGATTGTGGGAGTAGCCTTTTGAAACTCTTAATATCAGAAATTTTGCAAAGTGCACTGTATGACCTGAAATCAAAGAACCAAACATAAAAACTACCCAACTGACCTTCTTATGACCACGAGCATCAAATTTTCACCCATTTGCTCTACGATCAGCCGATTTCAAGATATAACACATTTTATGATTTTGCATTGATTCCCATGTTAAAATTTCAAAGTGCCACAAAATTTTGGCCAATTGCCAAGAAACGTAACAGCCTGTATTCTCCCATGGTAGCCAATGGCCTCATGAAGTTTGATGATATTGGATGAAAACTGTAGGAGCAGCATTTCGAAATTTCCAGCCCCATATGGTCCGGTGTTAAGAACAAGAGGCCTATGGGCCTTGTCGCTCTGCTTGTGGTGCTTAATGACTTGCCCTTACACATGTTCTCTCCAGTTTCATGTTTAATGGGCATGTTGCTGAAGTGAAGTATCTTGTTTTTTTAAGGTGCAAGTTATTTATATTCATCCGTTTCATTGCACGATTAAAACCCCAAAATGGCCTTGACCACTAAATGGTCAAAGGTACCCCATATACATGTTTACAGCTACACCCAGCTTCCAATTTTCACTCCCAATTTTCCCTAGGGACGCTGTTTTCGAGTTGCAGGCCATTTTGAGACAAGTGTACCAATTGACCTTCAACACTAAATGATCAAAGGTACCAGTATAGAACATGTATTCATCGACATACAAAACTGCCGATTTTCAAAATTGGTATATTGGGATGAAAGTTCCAGAAGTTACACAAATACTCTGTTTCTACCCCAGGTTTTGAAATTGAACTTAGTTTCGCTCTACAGGCAGCGGTTTCTGAGATATGGGCCAATTTTCAAAATATTCTATATTTGGGCATGGAACTTTGACACCGGCAAAAGATCCAGAAGTTGCATAATCCCCAGATACGGGCCGATTTTCAAAATTGCCATATTTGGGTATGAAACTTGGCCATTGGCCAAAAAGTGTCAGTTAATTGCTTAATTAATGTCACTCTGGGGTCATTCAGTGTATTTCCAATTTTTGACAAGCTTATATCTCGAAAATGGTTGGTCATAAAGTAAAACTGAGTGAAATTTGGACCTCGGGGGTGAGTATTCAGTGTATATGGGGTACTTTTGACAGTAAAATGCTTAAGGTCATTCTGGGGTGATTTGGTGCATTTCCAATTTTCAGTAAAAATCGTGATAAACAAAGTAATGGTCTAGAGATATGGACAGTCAGGTAGCTTATCCCAATATTCGGCATTAATTCGCTTGGTTTCTGAGAAAATGGGTTTTTTACGAACCAACGACGGATGCCCACATGGTGACAGTAGCTCTGCTGTGCAGTAGCAAAAACCAGAGCTACAAATGGTCTGGATCGAGATATGGCGTATAGGAAGCTTCCCATAAGAATTTGGCCTGGATCCATGCAGAAGTTTCTGAGAAACCCCAAGTAATGGACGGATGGATGCTTTGCTGTTTTAAAGTAATCATCCCCTCCATACATGCTTTCGCCAAATGATGGATGAAGCCACGCAAGTCCAGAAACCCACCCAAGCAAACATTTCATTCAATACTACAACAAGAACAGGGGTATCATTGAATACAAATGTTTATTTACAAATACAATGTATCACAAGAGATATCTATATTGATAATGTGGTCACTGATACAAATGCAACCTGTCCAAGGCTTAATTTATCGAAGTAACAAGTACAGTGGTCCCCCTCTAATAAGGACACCCCTTCTGCCAAACAATTCTGTCCTTATTACAGAGGTGTCCTTTGGTGAGAGGGAGCATAACATATATTCATAGTACTTGCTGTCAGAAATTTGTGTCCTTTATAGAGGGTTGTCCTCTCTAGAGAGTGTCCTTTAAGAGAGGGACCACTGTATAGAGAATTAGTACACCACACTAATTTTCCACTTTCACCATGTTTCAGGAGGAAGGCCGTGACTGACATAAACGCAGATGACATTAAAGTGGTGCCCTACACCACAATATATCATTATTTATTGATATATAAAGCCCTATCATACATGTGTTTCGCAGCACTGTATTATTATGGTTCTCAAGCAGCTAACTCTACAACGCCTGAACTCGTACAGGAGACAATAGGATATGCAGAGCAAGTATATGTGCATATACAGAACAGATCTACCGGTGCTGAAAAACTACCCCTTTGAATTTGAACAAATGGTTGTGTACGGTCAACAATTACATGTACTGTCTTTTATTTACAGATGCAGTGCAAAGAAACTGGGGTTCTGTCAAAAATGGTCAATGTCAAAAAATAAAAAAGTCCATGTCACATTATAAGAGTCAACATTTTTCGTATGTGTACTTATAAATAATCTGTCTTGAAAGCAGAAACGAATGCAGCAGAAGTGGCTTTTCAGTCTGATTGACGCATCATCAAAGGCAAAAGGGGATGGCCTTTCAAAGGTAATTCTTCCATTGCACTGTTAAAAACACTTGCAAACTCTACTGAGGATTGCTTGGAGGGTGCCGGAGAAAACTCGCAAGCTTCTGTTGGATCTGCTGTAGCTTATCGTAAGTGCTGGAGTCGAGATCGGGAGCTTGGGCCAGGCTGTCTAGATCCACGTCGACATTGTCCAGCATCAGGACAGTCTGGAAAATAAAATAATTTACAATTACCTACCTATTATATTACCTTAACTGCCTACCTGTGTAAATAAACTCAGTCTCGCCATTTAATATCTTGGCGAGCAAAGCAGTTACGTACATGCAGTCAAAGACTCTTGGAAAGCCATGTTCAATGGATTGCCCACTACATTACATTTGTTTATGAAGTAAGCAGCACAAATGTTTGCAACAGATACTCTGCCTGTTTTCATAACAAATTAAGAGACTTTAGAACTGAAGGCTCTTATATGTATTTTGAACTGTTACCACTTTAATAAACTAATAATCACATGCACTGGCTTATGATTGAATGATTACTTTCCAGAAAAAGTACCAACATGGTCAAATAGTTCTCCTTTCCATAACAAAACAGTATTACATTATAAATGCACTTAAAACCCAGAAGAGCAATATTTTCACTTAAAAGATTTCAAGCTAGGTTCTTTATATAAACTGTAATTATTACCAGAAGCTGGTGTTCCCCTAGAAGAAAATTACAATTATTAAAGCTCAATATTTATGCTGTTATTAAATACGTGTAGATGCCACCACAGTAGTATGGAGAATACTCACTTTCTCTTTGGAGGCCGTAGCGGGACACCTCAGTTGTTGTTGTTGGGGGCTTTGTATGATAGGACTACCGGCCATGGACATGGTTAGCTCTCCGGGGCGAGCCTTGCGCCCACCAATGGCTGGCGTTACTGGTAACCTGAAGATAACATGAATATGGAAAATTACTGTTTTTGTTTTTACATAATCAATAATTTTCTTAATGTAAATAGCACAAATATTATGTCCGATACAATTTAGGTAAAAGAAACTGCCAATGTATACCACAGAGTATTAAGATGTGATATAAATCTGTCATAAAACACTCTAAAATTGACTCGAATTTGACTTTTCAGACATGCTATTTTTGGTATAAGACAGGTTAAAACTGAACAGTTTACTCGCATTACTATTTCTGATACCTCCAAACAGGCAGCGACTTACCTGGGATCAAATTTAGGGGTAATCAACGGCGTCTCCCACCCTAGGCCGGAGGCTTTACCATGATTGGCCGGGGTCTCTTGATAGCCTTGCTGCCGTGTGGTACGCCTGCAGATTCAATAGTAAGACGTTTATTTTTTTGAGGAAAAAAGCAGATTTTAACAACTACAGCAAAATTTCCACTTCTTCTAAATACAAATCTGGGGTTATGACACTCTAACGCATTAAGGAGGTTGGACACACTTTTAAAAATATTTAAGAAATTTCTGAAATTAAGTTTTTGGTAAAGGTAATGATGTGTAAGTCTGAAATATTAAATGAAAAAGTGGGGTCACCGTTGTCTAAAAAAAGATATACCCACAGCAATATGGGGTACTTTCAGCAGTTTCCTGTCGAGAATTAACATGGCACCTAATGGGGATTTGGACCAGACAACACAAATTCTAGCCAATATCATAAGGAAATAGA
>JAAUYG010056149.1_pt1 | contig 12360 bp, 9 predicted proteins | sample 7278091 | NCBI WGS metagenome assembly JAAUYG01 (sample SAMN14350201, study PRJNA611818) | marine sediment metagenome | isolation source: surface marine sediment (0.6m) | place: French Polynesia: Moorea | collected 2018-08
CTTGGATAGAAGATGAAGGGTACGTGCTCTCTCTCTCTCTCTCTCTCTCTCTCTCTCTCTCTCTCTGGCTTGGATAGAAGATGAAGGGTACGTTCTCTCTCTCTCTCTCTCTCTCTCTCTCTGTGTGTGTGAGAGAGAGAGGGAGAGACAGAGACAGATAGACTCAGACACATAGAGAAGCCGAGATAGACACGGAGAGAGAGAGACAAAGAGAGGGAAGCAGAGAGACACACTGACACAGACATTAGAGACAAGAACACACAGACACACACAGACACAGAGCGAGCAAACAAAAGATAGAGGTAGAAACAGAGATAGACACATACATACAGACACAGAGAGAGAGAGAGAGAGAGAGAGAGAGAGAGAGAGAGAGAGAGAGAGAGAGAGAGAGAGAGAGAGAGAGAGAGAGAGAGAGCCACACACTAGTATACATGTACAATTTAAATTTTAAATAACTGTTTTAAAATTCCCCTCTTTTTTACACCAGGGCCGTTGTGCCGCAGAACTTACGTCGTGTTATTTATGCGTACGGGATGAACGCCGTTGGTGGCGACGCCGCCTTTGACGTCATGTGGTCGCGGTACAACTCCGTCACATCCGTCCAGGAACAAGATAATATCCTATACGGGATGACGTACGCTACTCAACTCTGGCTGATACAGAGGTCCGTTTGTAGTAGTGGTAGCAGCAGCAGCAGCAGCAGCAGCAGTAGTAGTAATAGTGTAGTAGTAGTAGTAGTAGTAGTAGTAGTAGTAGTAGTAGTAGTAGTAGTAGTAGTAGTAGTAGTAGTAGTAGGCGGAGGAGGAGGAGGAGGAGCAGCAGCAGCAGTAGACAACCAGCATAGAGCATACAAATCGTACACTGCCCACCTCTTTGCTATGTTACGCAGTGGTCCAAAAGCGAATTTAAGACCGGGATTTAAGAACAAATATTGATATTGACTGATATCTTATTTGACGTTTTGCATTTGCTTACCGCTGTTGAGTCTACTTCATGTCACCAGCCTTATAGTAAAGTAAGTCTGTGTGCACTAAATAATGCCGCACTGTGGGAAATTGTACAGTAAGTGTGTGGATTATTAGGTGTGGATTATTATTATATAGTGGCGTATTGTGTGGATAATGGTAAAGTAAGTCTGTGGATAATGGCACATGTGAACATATAACAGTACAAGTAAGATTGTGTGGATGATATTGCACTGTTTGGATAATGGTACATGTGCAGTGAATGTGTGTGGATAATGATGTGGCCCGTGGCAAATTTTATTCTTACGTTTATATTGTGTTACTGCAAACCTGAACCAAACCATTGGTAACTGCACCTGAAAACAAAATCAAATTTTCTCTGTTGATACATGTATGTTCATTCTGTTTCATTAAGTTTGAAAGTTAATACTAAAAATACTAAATAGCGCCCCTCACTTCTGATTGGAAAGAAAAGATCAATCCTAGGCCCATATTATGTTACACTGTGTCCCCTTGCCGAGGGTGTGTGTGGGAAAGCCTGCATGTATGTGGCGCTGGCAGATAACAGGCAAGTTACATCCAGAATCTACTACTAGGCTGTCATATGGAAAAGGGCGAAATGGCCTTAATCAGGCACCATACTGTCAGGATCTGCTCTAAGCATATGCAGCGGAATTTGCAGCCCTATACTGTCGTTTTCATACACATCTACATGTGGCGTTATATCCCGGAGGGCTCGACATCAAAGGGAGTTATGTCAAAGTTCACTGGCTCCATGACGAATATCGCTTCATATGGAATCTAATTCCAGGCCCCCACAATAATAACGCCGGGCTGGCTGTTTATTCAGTGCTTACCCCCAAGAGCATTTCTAACTCGTTATTCGGCGGAAACGGAAGATAATAAATTGCGACTACGCCTCGCGCAGCACGGCTGAAGAAGGGAAGAAGGGAAGGCCTTCTTCAACTTCAGAAAAAAAAAAGAAAGCGCCCAAGTGCTTTGTGCTGTTCTATGAAAATAGCCCTTGCTGGCCTGCATAAATGCCACTTTTTGGAAGGCGTGATTGCTGGCGGCTTGCGACTTTCGTGCTCGAAACTAAGTTATTATCACTTTAGGACCTGTAAATGATGATACATCGACCTGGCGAGGCCTGGAGCTTCTTGGCCGCCGTACTTTTAAGGCTGTCTCCCATGGCAGCAATCCATGAAGTCAATTTTATGAGCCCGGTGGCAAGGCCCATCCTTGGTTACACGTCGATCAGAACTGCTGAAGAGTCTGTTGGCGCCTAATTTATGAGGTTGAGCATTTCCTTGGGCAATGCTAGCAATCTTCCTTAAGCACTCCCCCCATCACCCCCCACCCCCAGCCCCCACCCCCAACCCACCCCATCCCAGTCAGGTTAATCTAACTCAGTCATATGTAACACATCCATCTTCGTCACCTGGTAAGCAAAGAGAGGCTCGAGCGAGCCATGACAAAGAATATATACATGTCAATCCACCTTTAACAGGTCAGACGCCCGGTGCAATCTTTATGTCAGCGAGCTTCCCGTTCTTGGCTTAAGATGGATGGCTTAGTCCGTGTGTAGACCATGTCATAACAACGCCAGTGATTGCATGGGCTTGAACTGTTGCTTGGGAAGTTACATGTACATGTACCTGTTCGCTTTGTGTAAATTATTTCCTCTTGTCAATCTTTATCAGTGCTACGAAGGCGCATCATCAGTTCATTGGTGTCATCCGGATATGTTGCACGCGCTACTTAAGTAAATGTACATGTGGGGAAAAGACCTTAAACCGACAAGGCATATTCGCATTAATCCGACGTTCTTCTATTATGCCCTGACAAATGATCCAGTAGTAGTAGTAGTAGTAGTAGTAGTAGTAGTAGTAGTAGTAGTAGTAGTAGTAGTAGTAGTAGTAGTAATAGTAGTAGTAATAGTAGTAGCAGCAGCAGCAATAGCAGTAGTTTATATGCATGGTAGGAACAAATGTATAGGTGCACCAGTGGCGGGCCTTGTAGCTTTGCCGCCAAGTGACACCAAGCACAAGATACTGATACGTCTAATTCATCTTGACATAGGTGGTTAGGGATGTTGACTCGTATTGACAAAACCATATCTCTGCGCGTTCCCGAACAGTCATCTGTGCCAAGTTGAGCTCTGCAGATGGACAAGTCAGAGAGCGTCGCACTTCCACTACGACCTTCGCTGTACCATCTCCGCAATGACTCATGGGAGCTCTTAGAGAGCTTTAGAGACTGATGTAGAGGAATAAGACGGGTCAAAATCAGGGAGTATGGTTTGTAGGGCTGCATGTTCGGAGACTAGCTACTCTACTGAGTGACAGTTCTCGTGAGCTCAGCGGAAGCCGGGCCCAATGCACAGCGAGTCTGTAACTATGGATCGGGTGGCCCAAGGGTTTTATCATCACATGCCCTTTCTCAGACGTAGTTTGATCATCGTATCGTAGCTAAATCCTTCCGGGTTGGCATCCTCCTTCAAATGCTGCTCCGGCACTCCATAGATCTTGACCTTTATGTCTATTGCTCGGAAGATGAGCCGCAGGGTCGGTACCGGAAGCGGATACGGTGTCTTTCAGGGGTGGGCGATAACAAAGAGGATCGCATCTCCGAAAGCATGGCATAAAGATTCGGCCGGCAACTAAGAAGAGAAACGCCCTTGTCGAACGTTAATGAGCAATAGAGTTTAAGGTAAACGCTATCGATCTTGGTAACGTGGAAAACAAAGAAGATCGACAGAAAAGAGCAGAAAATAAAAAGGGAAGAATAAACAATGGTTAACGTGTTTTAACATTTACAGTGCAGCTATAAGAGACAGTGCTGTCAATACTTCATCATCGTACGCGTCGATTTGAAATGAACTGTAGAAAATAATGATGATATCCAGTGAGGTATACAATCATATAGCAAAAATAAAATTGCTCTTTATCCAATGAAAAAATTATAAAATTTCTGTTTATGCAATGGTTCCACTTATCAGGGTTTTTTATCGTAAATACCATCTAATTACTCAATGTATCTAGGAAAATGTCAAAACAAGTGAACACACATTTGTTGTGGCCAACCGTGAATTTATTAACAGTAGTAAATAGTATGGACCCACCCCACTACCAAGGTACATGTAAAAGGTAAACTTTTGTTTGGAACACGGCCCGTGAATCCTGGAGGTAGAACTAGTGGTGTGGAAACTTAAGGAGAACCACACTGCCTTATTACACAGTTTGACAAGTAAACCTGTCAATACCATCGTGCAATGAGTCAGCGAGAAACGAGGGATCACTCCATGTCCCTCACGCCACTGTCAAATAGCAATTAGCCTTCAATTCAAATTCAAAAATAAAATTGATTCAGGCGATCCTATTGTAACAAATGGAAATAAGCAGGGAAGCGTAGTCTTGGCTTTTGAAAGCTAATTACGTCACGTTTGTAGTCGAAAATCGAAACAGGGTGACGTTTGGCGTGTTCTACACAATTATTGCATTTGTTTGTCCAAAGGTTTATCGGTACCCCGAGTCACGCAACACAGTGTATTTGCACCTGGTCCTTTTTTTCCGGCTATGTAGCGTTGCATGCAATAGGTACCTACGTCTCGCCCACAAGGTACATAAGCTGACAGGGCGTCTCCAATACGTTTCACTTTGCCCTCGAGCTCGCTAACCATCACATTTGAATTGCGCCGATTATACATGTACTACGATATACGATTAATATATCTGTTATTCAGCTACCATGGACATGACGAAGGACAGTTTCACAGAGTGCAGATCATAAACTAATTAGACATTACTGTTGATTGTTTTAAATAAAAAGGGAAAGTACTTCTTCGCATTTATCTAAAGTCGCCTTTAAATAGTGTTTTACATGCACCTATATACTACTGATAACATCTTTAAGGATATATGTACATATATTTTTTTTATTTCCAGAAACCTGAGGGGCCAATGCTGTGCCAGTAAATGATGCGCTTTACACGGGGCCCTTTCCTCATGCTCTGCTTCACATGCCTGTCAATTGTCCCAGTTTACGGAGGGAAGAGTGGTAAGCTAGCTAGGATTTTATTTCTGACACCAGCAGAGCTAACAGTCGTTACACACACGGTCATCTTCCGTATACACCCACGCTTGGTGTGCCGGTTTGTCAAAAATACTTCCATTGTTTAACACTAAAATATATTTTCTTGTCAATCATTTTTAATCTTGATTTTGATATTGGTCGATTTTTTTCTCCCACTGTTTTCTTTTCTTTTTTTTTTTTGGAGGGGGGGATTGGGGCGTTGGGGGTATTTTAATAATTTAATAATTTAAAAATTTCACAATCCTGACAATTTGATTTTTTACCGAAAAGAAATTTACGTTTTACCTTGATGTATTATTTTCGGTCACTAAGAGCATTTTTGTTTTAATAATTTCAACAATACCTTTCACATCTATATTTCTTTCTACGTATCTCTGAGTCATGTAAACCTTACTCGTCTGATGCAATCAAGCAGCGTCAAGTTCCGTGGTCCTCTTGTACACTTTCCGTTCCTTCTTGCAGAGAGAAGAGTGGGATGTACATGTACATGTGCATTTACTTTTATTAGTATGTCACCTGAACATGCTTAAAATTTATCTTTGTAAGTTGTATGGAACATGTAGATACTGAAAACAAATAATTATATAGTTGCATAGTTTGTACAGGTAACCAGTACCAACCCATTTAGATGCCCATGAGAGCAGAGGATATCTGAGAAACGTACTGGTATAGTGGCGCTCATGAGATGCATTGGTTTTCTTAATCTCTGGTTAAACGGTGCAGGTGTGTTATACTTAAAGCTGTTCAGACTGCCAAAACAAGTAAGTTGTCGTTGTGAAAACAAAATGTGTGCATGGGTAAATGTTTTGTAAGTTTTACGGCTGCTGCTGATATTAAATTACGTGATTTATTTTCTGTATTTTATGCTTTGTCATCAAAAGTAATGCTTTTGTTCTGTTGTCGTGATGTGCTTGGCATTCAATAAGGCATCCCTGTCTGTTCACGCAGCCACATTGTTTTTGTCGTTGGATTACTTTTTGCTATTTTATACAGTTTTTGCTAATTTACACAGAAAAAAAATATTCGGGTAAAATGTCGTTCCTATGATGTGGTTTCGTATCTGTGTTTTTGTGTTATCGCATTTTGACTGACACTGACGAAAATGTGTAAATCGGCATATGTCTCACCAATATTGAACGTGGAGATCGTTTTTTCACCTAATCGATTGGCAGTAAACCTGTCCAGGTTACTCACTATACGCAGGCATGTAGCGGTTTAATAGGTGAAACTTACATTACTTTTTGTGTAGTGATTATTTCGTTAATTTAAACCCTTATATTATAAGCACACACATGGATCCAGCTTACCTGAGCTTATACGTCACCGTAGCTAATGAAAAAGGCGAAAGAAGAAGGAGTTAAATGTGATAATACAATAATAATTAAGGTTTATTAACTACACGTATGCATTATATTTAATCTTTATCAAGGCATATTTCATCTATTATACACTTTTATCTAATATTATACGCAATTTCTTGCATATATATGCAGTCTGACCAAACGCTCATTTGAGATTGCGGATACGAAAAAGGGTATTTTGGGGTTAAGAACTATATATGCATCAAATTTGAACGCCTGTGCTAGGATTTCTACCACACCGAAAAGACGTAATATCGTGCCCAGTGGTCTAATTGGCTACTAACGAGCCGAAACTCTAGTGAATGGACTCCTTGGAAAGCTTCCCTCCTAGTTTCGTGCCAAGACCTGAAAAACTGATTGCCCCTCCAAATGACTGTAAGAGGGCATCCCACCGCGCTGATGCTACAGTCTCCTAGACGCACCTTTGGCTTGAGATGGGGCACAATGAGGGACCTAAAATGGAGCTTCCCCTTCCTCCTCAACTATTCAATTTATTCCAGACATGCGATGGATGGCTTTCTTCTTTAACCCTTAACACGACCAGAAAAAAAAAAACACTGGTCGTGGGTGTTGTATGTTTTCCTTCGTGACACCTCCGCTCCCATTTTGTTTTTGTTTTTTGTCTTTTTCCTTTTTTTTTTGCGTTTTCAGTGCTATTGTATTTATGTCACTTTTCAAACATACATGTATCTATTTTCGATGTTAAGCTGAACTTGGGTTTGTGTAAGTTATGATCCTCGTCTTTGTAACAATCAACAAGATGTAACCCCCGTACTCACAATCTCGATTACTAGTAATAATGCATACAATTATACATTGCATATAAGCATATTGCTCAATTGTTAATATCAACAATAAATGTGTAGAGGTGTTTACTTTTCGCTAAAGTTTGTAGGCAAACTTTAACGTTGTTTCTTAAATCTTCAATATACATGTATACCCGATAAATCTCTTCGGGTTCTTGGAACGAATATGCGACCCACAGAACCATTTCGACCATGACTGTGTGGAAATACTAGAGAGTAATCAGTACAGCAACAGCTTCAACGGGCACATTTTTTCTCTTGTCTGCAAAAGCCATTCCCTCTTTTATGTCGATGAATGTGGTAGTCATCGCAGCAGATGTCTGCCCTATTCAAGTTGGCGCTGTGCTGCTGCTGCAAATGGTTCGACGGCTTGAGATGCGTTTCTTTACTGCTTTGAGTTCCTTTGGAACTTCAGACCTGCCCATGGCACGTCATATCGCTTTTGGTCCATGTTTGTTTGACCGTTCCTTTTCCCCCGGCTACTTAGGGGGAAGAATGACACAGGGTCGAAAGAACAACCACGTACAGGGGAGCCTCAACAGCAGGAGACGAAACAGCTACTACGGTAAGCACAAAAGGGGAATCCCCCACCAGAGTTTACTTTTGAAGAGGCGGGGGGTCTTAAAGCAGATAGGAATCGTATGCGAAGAAACCAGCTTGAAGGTCAAACCGTTGGTTGAGCAAAAAACTAAATGGTAGAAGTATTAAAACATTCGGATAAAGCTCAGAATTGGATTTGTATATGTTGTTTCCATTGTGTTCAAACGAATATGAAATACGAAAAGTGCCAAATTCCATATGGAATGAGAATGTCGCGCGCATCATCTGGTCGCACTTTACTAAAACAGTAAGGCATCTAGCTTTTTGGCCACAGAGGCCACACATTTACATGCATGTGCATGTAAAGGCACTTGTAATTAGAAAACTGGATGGCAGTAATATTTCATCCATACTACATGTACAAATAATATTTTTCTGTCCCTACCCTAACCCCGTTACATAGAGATCAGCTGCCTTCATATGGTGTACATACTGGGGAATGGGTGATAGCATTTTCTGCCTGTAGCTTTTGAGACATCATTTAACGATATAGCTACCACGGTTAATATAGCTACGACCCTATGTCCGATTCCCATTCTTATAGCGAACTAATCTGGAATGCAATTTGATATTTTAGAATTAGTCTCCACAGGGAAAGGGAAGACACCTATTTTAAGACCGTTCACAAATCGTCTGATTTAAGTTACACCTGCAATAATGATATTGGTTTGGGCAGAGGACAGAAGTAGCCACCATATCGGTAACAAAACGAGTAAACATTGTTTATGATTTTCGCCTAAGTTCTACGTGGACGTCTTTACTCAGAAAATGTTTATATAGACTCGATGCAGTTATGAATACTTAATTTACACTTTCAAATACCTTATTCCATGCCATGTACGCAAATGTAGATCTAAAAAATATGAACTGCAAAAGCAAATCCGCACCTTTCATGGGGTTTTGATGGACATTTTATCATACCAGGACGGTATTTCTAAAGCTTGCAAAGTTAGATTGTAACGCTTTTTTGTTCTATGCATTTCGTAGGATATTTTGAATCTTTGTAGATATGGTGTGATATAGGGTTGAATTTATCGAGAACATCAAAAATAGTCGTATTTGAAACTATAAAATGACAGGTGCTATAGGGCTCATTTCGTACTACAGCTATAGATATGAGCGAATTGGCATTGGCGTACAACGAACAATATACTCGTTTACTAATCGTATTTAGTAATAGTAAACAATATTTACATAACCTCATGTGTACTTGGGTTGCTATATAGTCAGTGAATATATGGAATGGTTATGACAGTGGTATTTTTGTTGGTTTCCTTTTAATCACCAATGGGGGATGTTTCCTATTTTTCGTTAGGGTTATTATAAGGTTCAGGCACGTTCCTTTGCAGCATGATGTTACCTACAGCACAAGCTGCACGCTGAGAATACTGCACTGCTACCTTAATCTACTAACACCATGTTCAAATACACATCTAGCAAATCTGTATCTGTAGAAAGCACCACACTGGCATGGCTGGGAATATGATTTGATGTGAATATATTTATATCCTGTCTCCCTAAATGTTTCTCGTAGACCAGTACAGAAATTTCGATCTCACGATGTGCGAAGATTGCAAAATCCCAGACGAGCAGCGTCTGCTGATAAAACTATTACGGGGTTACGAAACTGCCTCCAGACCCGTGTATAACGCATCACACTCAGTCACCATCAAATACGGCCTAACTCTCGTTCAGATCTCGGACATGGTGAGTCACGTGATTGAATTAAACGAATGCGCATGGGCGATAGCGTTGGTGTCTGCACGTAGTGGTCAAGCACGTATATTGCATAGCTGTATACATATATATGTTCCTCAACGAAAGCAGAAGCGACGGTATTTCAGCTTTGAAATTCAAGAAAATACCTTTTCCGGAAACATTTTTGTCCTTTCTTGATATAATCGCTCCTGTTTTTGCAAACCCTTTGCATGGTTCTTTGTTTTTAGCTCTTTTTCTGGGTTCACGGTTTATGAACGTGCTCAAATTAAACACAATAACAACATTCGCACATACTATGCAAATCTGTGAAACCTTGAACCCAGATGCTGATTCGTGTAGCCTGTGTATAGATGTAGTTGCCTAGATAAGCTAGAGGCTTCCGGAATGTTCCCTTTTGGCTTCTCTATGCATACGCTTCCCTGGAATAGAACGTCCCTCCCCAGTCACTCGAAGGTTCGTGTTCCATCGGTGTAGTGTCAATGTTGTGTTTCTTTCCCTCACGAGTACAGAGGAGGAGGAAGACCTCTTCTCGAGATCGGCTTCCGGTCGTCCAAGGCGCGTCATTCCCGACGAACAGCGATTGCTCATGACCATCCTCGCAAACTACGACACAGCTTCAAGACCCGTCTTCAACGCTTCCCACACAGTCGTGGTCAAGTTTGGTCTGACGGTGACGCTGATAGCGGACATGGTATGTATGACAGCTGGCTTAGCTTTCGGATTGGCACAACAGGAAGAACGATTACAATGAAATTTGACACGCTCGGTCTGTTGTTTTGTATGGTTGTTATAAATGTAGTTGTTTATTTTTGTGTATTTTCTATGACCTTGATTTTTCATTCTCAACGTTCTGCTGTTTTTCAACGCTGACCTCAAGAGGCTTTCGGTGTTTCGAACTGCTCTTTGACATGGGTTAGCAGTTCGAATTCGGCGTATGTAGTATTTTCACGTAGATAAGGTACATGTACTGTGTAGTGTTTTGCACGAATTACAGCCGTTTTACAGCATTGTTGTGCAGTTTTTGCCATTACCCTCAGGAATTACATGTAGTACTACATGTATGTGCTGAATGTGTTAGAAGAAAATGATATGGAGTGTCCTTAATATTTTGTGGTGTATACATGTATGTTACAGCAGGTCTGTATGGTATATAAGGACTTGTTTTATGGTAAGGAAAGTGAATGTATGCCTTCTGAGTAATCGAGTGAATGTCTCTTCAGGGGCACCAACACAATCGAGTCTTCTGTTGACTGCTAGAATAATTATAGAAAGAAGAAAAAGTACAAGTAGCAAATTGTAACTTCATGTATTTGCTGATTGTGTGTTGCAATTTGGGGACTGTGACTGCGAGATCCGAACTCTATACTAGTAAATTACAGGGCTACTTTTATTATGCAGGAGATAACTCGCTTAGCATATCTTTACTTAGGAAGGAATATTTACTTACCAGTAGGCCCTTCCACCGTCCATCAGTTTCTATATGGGCCCGCGTGGGGGTGCTTTCAAATCATTGAGATAGGAATTGTCCATCGGAGGTGAGCGTCATAACAGGCCCTTTCAATTGCGCCTAACGCCGTTACAACCCAAACTGCCCAGCCCCATGGCAGTTCTTGTCGTAGGGGACAACTTGACGCTAATACTCTTAAATAGATGTCCTTGACCCCACACGAAGAAGTGCTTTTGGTAAAGCCCGCCTTCGCACAAGAACATAATCCCCTTACCGGATATGGCACCATGGAAGTAATTCAGTTGCATGAGGTTATCCGGGTTCACATTTTATATAATTCCGCCATTCTACACATGTCATTTATTTCATGAAATGCAAACTTTACTTTGAGTTTGGGGAAAAGTTGGACTAGCTTATAGAAATCAAAAGACAGAATACTTCTGGCAACCTTCAAAAGTTGCTAAAAGGAAAAAATCTGTGTATACCGATGTGGCATATGTTATCCATAGGTCATAAGACTGAATAGATGAAGAGAAGAGGAGATATATTTGGCGACATATTGGCCCCATATTTGCCGTAAATAGACCATGCCTCCCCTCACCCTGGGCGACTCCATGCCCGATATGGCAATCACACAGACCTGTCCGGGCATTAGGTGGAATACTTCCGGCTTATTTCGATGCCCTTTCCATGGTTTTCGCTCGCTCTCTTCTGGCCACATAAAATCCTTTCTCCTGATGAAGTTCGCCAGACATTTATGTTACAAGGGACTCCCTGAAAGGGCTGTCTGTCGAAATAGATATGTGCTATTTCGGGCCGGCTTCATAAAATCGGGATATACATTTCCCTTTATTTCGATGCATGTGCGGTCGTCCAATTCAAATCGACACCAACGGTATTTCGTTTAGTGCCGGTATCTCCTGCAAGCAAGCCCCTTCCGGTCTGTGGCGGTGGCGTCTCTGGTGGGTTAATGGAAAGCAGATAAAATGACAAAGTCTCTGGCTCTCGGTCATAAAATATGAGCGACAGGACAAAAGATACTATGTTTATCTGAGAGTTACTTGAAGGGACTCTCTAATCTGACTATTGTTGCCACGAATTAGAATCACGGGGTAAAGCAGAGGTTTCGATTGCACAGTTGAGACGAATCTTTGTCACTGCTTTAATGCCAATCTGTAATGTAAATGAACCATAAACAAGCGTGGAAATTAAATCAACAGTCAGGCCGCAATAGCTCCCAAGGAAAGATAGTGCCAATCACACGCCATATAAATTTCCATTATGATTGATGTACGGGTGCATTTCGGGTATACCTACTAACGGTATACTTGTGTATATGTACTTCTCAGTACGGCATGTAAAAA
>JAAUYG010036492.1_pt1 | contig 12359 bp, 9 predicted proteins | sample 7278091 | NCBI WGS metagenome assembly JAAUYG01 (sample SAMN14350201, study PRJNA611818) | marine sediment metagenome | isolation source: surface marine sediment (0.6m) | place: French Polynesia: Moorea | collected 2018-08
AGGTTAATAGGAGTCGAAATACACAGGTACAATATTTGGTTAGCTGCTACTATAGTTTCAAGGTTAATAGGAGTCGAAATACACAGGTACAATATTTAGTTAGCTGCTACAATAGTTTCAAGGTTAATAGGAGTCGAAATACACAGGTACAATATTTGGTTAGCTGCTACGATAGTTTCAAGGTTAATAGGAGTCGAAGAGCATGTACAATATTTAGTTAGCTGCTACGATTGTTTCAAGGTTAATATGAGTCGAAATACACAGGTACAATATTTGGTTAGCTGCTACAATTTTTTCAAGGTTAACACGAGAGAAACCTATTATCCTTGGTTCGATACCTCTTGAAAAAAGAACATTAAGTTTGTATGAACATTTGTGGCATCAAAAACTCGGCGGGAAGAAATAAAATAGATGTAATTGTTGTTACAATGAAAAGTGCCCTGAGAGTCTTGGGTTATCTTTGCTTTACAATGACGCTTCTTGAAATGGTATACTTATTTTTCCTCCATAATGGTATGTCCCTTGAGAGAGGTTATATATTTTTTACACTGAAAACCCATTTGAGAGGATCAGCTTATTTCACACACCTCTTGTGAGGGACAGGGCATTGTTATTTTACAATGACACAATTGAGTGTTGTTTTAACTGTGGGCTTCTACTGCATACAAACAAAAATGTTAGAAGTTCTTTATCTCTAGTTATGACTATCTGACCTTAGTTTGAACTGTATCATGAAGAACCTGCTCCACTTCTACCCTGTCGGTAATATCCAGAGTAATCACGTGTGGCGGCCCAACATGGTGCTCCAGATAGGGGACTTGGCTTGACATCTAAAACAAAAAGATAAATTACTAGTATGCGTAAACTTCATATCTTCCATTTGAATAACATTTAGGAGTTGTTGAGTTGCTAATTACACTTTAACTTGTACATGTATATATACACATCTATAGTTATTTCTAGAAGGGAAATAACTTCACCGATGCAAATGCTCCTGTTTGTAATGTCTGATTACAATTGCCAATTTATTCAAACTCTTTGGTGCTAAGTTGCCAACGCCTTAGTGATCTATCATACGTGATAATTTCTCCTGAACACCTTGGGGATTTTGCTCAGAGCTTCCGGTGTGTCGTCCCATAAAGGCATATTCTTATCCATGTATTAAAATTGCGTCGGGATCACATATGGCCATGCTGGCCTTCTGTGTCCCGTACCAATAACTTTGATCTGTGCAAACTGGGGCGTTATCTATCCAAGTCTAATTTAACACCTTAATATAAGTAACGGCGATATGTGGGAATATATAGATGTAATGCTACTGTACATCGATCTCAAATACGGAATAAATACATATAATTCGAAGTCTTATGGACTCATATTTTGAATTTCATCACCCAAAGACCTTCAGTGACCTGAAATTGCAAAGCCAAGGTCACTATATTTCCAAATGGCCTCAGGGCCTACTAGTCAAAACAGGTATGTGCTTACCACTGCCCATAAAATTGAGTTCAGATGGAAGCTGGCTAATACTTTGACTCTTTATTGCCCATAAAGGAAAGGATGATCATCGATTACTATTAATTCAAACCGAATATTACACTGGGAGAAAAGTCAATGGAATAAAGAGATTTAACTTTGGCTGAATTCAACCTTCAAGATCAAAGTTCTCATCTGTTGTTATATGAGTAAACGTGCAAAAGAAACATGGTTACAATTAAGCATTAGTGGGAACTCGGGATACATCAATTTCAGGCATTCAAAGACAAAACATCAATATAGTTTCTTATAAATATTTTACCTATTACACACCTTCCTATACCAAATCTAGTGTGATGATATTAAAGTTTCCTTTGGTGCTATTTTGTCAGCTATCACTGCTTGTCTGGTGATGCCTGTTGACCCTTCATTTGCTTTCAAAATAAGCCAAAACTTAAGTACTAAACAACTGCATAACAAAAAAAAATCAACATTAAGCGACTGTAACGATTCGATCAAACACATCTTTATCAGCGAAGTACCTTTCGTGAAGTTGGTTTGTCGCTACGTGGTAAAATATCACTTGCTGGACCTTTGAAACGAGGATTTAGGAAAATACAGCCGTTCGCAATCGCTTCAGTTCCTGCATTGCCTTCCAGTGGCAAACCGACCCCTACAAAATACTGGAGGAAGCACATTTCAATGACGTTTATCTCCTACTCGTCTTATTTACTAGTATATCAAGCTTCTGCTGGTGCTCTGAATTACCCTTAACTAACATTCTGCCATTCTAAACTGACAACCTATTCTTGAAAGCACCACATAAGGTTTAACAGACTCCGGAAGATCTAGCACAACTTGAGGCATGATAAATACCTGGGATAATTTTCATTAAGCAATTTGCAGTAGACTTAAAAAGCAGAATTTCACAAAAGCATCAAATTACCACAAAAATTACATTGATCCTTCTGTGGTCAGATTATCCCACAATTACCCCTCCAACCACCCAAAATGTATGTCTCTCTTCGCTCTAAAGCAAACCGTTTTCAAGCAAAGATACCAAATGCAACGAATGAGCTAGTCCGAGTGTTCGGGCCGAAGGTCAAAATATCCCAGGTACACTAAAAACTTATACCTTCCGGTGGTCTTTCGTAAGATCGCGAATGCTAGCAGCAACAGCAGCAGCTGTAGTAGTAATAGTAGTAGTAGTAGTAGTAGTAGTAGTAACAGTTACAGCAGTAGATCAACATCGGCATTTAAAAAAAATATAGTTCTGTAATATGACAACAATGCCAACACTGACAACTAACAGCCACACGTCAAACATTCCAGCAATAGGTGAGGCCGGTTCGGGTGCTGTGAGGCAATCTTGATCTCTTCTCCACGAACGGATGAATGGATGAATGGATAAACGGCAATAGTATGAAACACGAATCCAGCCCAGAATAAGCTTACTAATGGATTTCCGTTGGACGAAGTATCACTGTATTCATCACCGACAGAGCGTTGATAATGAGATAGTCTAAGAATATGACACCGCCAGAGTGGCTAGCCTCTTGGAGACATGCTGTCCTACGAAGTGTCGCTATTTTAATACACACTGTAACGTTGTAATATACCTGCTGTGCAAACGAGACTCAAGTGCTGGTAATTCTATAGAACGTTGACTCCATCAAACTGCTATAGTCACTGTCCGTATACTGCGACGGCCCAGAAGCTTTATGTACGATATTACAATGCTTTATATGTACGATTGCGATGCTTTGTTCATGCCTTATAAATTGGAAAATCCATATTCAAAGTAATAGCGTGCCCGTTAAAAATGTTCGGGCAAAAGAGATTTATGGTTTTACACCTGATCTGATCAAACTCGGTTTCACTGTGGTTTAAACCTTATTTTGAGTTGGATTGTTTAATATGTGGAACAAAATTTAGCCCAGACCAGGTTTAAATAATGGTATGAAGTGAGATTTACATGTACGTGTATGCATGACGATAGGCATGTACAAACCTAGTGTTGGCTGTCGATATCAATTGGAATGTTTGGTTTAAAGATGATTTTGAAAGATGATTTTGAAAGATATTTGTGAGTTTAGACCACCATCAGGTGATGTAAAATATAGGCCTACATTAGTGTGCCCAGAAAACCTGAAAAAGCAACTGTGGGTACGGTTAATATTTGAAAATGACACACCCTATATATCAGATATGCAAAAATGTATTATCGCATTGTGGGACATAACCTCTATTGTATCGGCATTGTTTGTGCCCGTCAGGTCTTGTAGTCACGTGGTCAGAAGTTGTATATTGTGACTGCTTATACCAGTAACGAGGCTACTGGAAGAACGAACACCTCTGTGGTCCGTTTGACTCTTTACTCTGCTCAGATTTTCTCTTCTTTGAAAAAAATATAATATCCATATCACTTAGCGGTGGTCCTGGAAGCATGAAGAATGGCGTTATGGGTGGCCGACGTACTCACGCTACACATATCCCCAGTACCTTATTGGGAATTGCCTGTAACCGAGTCACGAGGGTAGGGGTAAAAAGTGTACGGGCCCAATTCTTCCCGTGTCCCAATTGGATATCATCACTAATGAGGTCGATGATATCTCGTCAAAGCCGATTTGCCATCGAAAATCAACCTCATCATACGCATATGTCATCATCATCCTTCGGCTGCGGGGCAGCCGACCAAAATTCTATAACGTACCGTAACGACCATAACGTACATGTATCTAGATGACCTGATCTATCCCTAAACACACGCTCCCGGTTATGGAGTTACTCTGCATATCATGGCACAGTAAAATGTGTTTAAAATCGGCTCAGTAAATCGTCTAGACATGAAAAGCCCACTCAAATTACGACTCGGTTTAGACCAGGTTAAAATTCAAGTAAATCCCGTTTTAGGTTAAATCAGACTTGACACTGACTTAAACCAGACCAAGTTTAACGTAAAACCAAGTATAAATCAGACATAAAAATTAGCCCTATTGTGTTCGCGAAGTGTCGTTATTGTCATATATTCACGCACTCTTTACCTCATATATCTGGTGTTCAAAAACAAGTCTAGGGTTGGCAATTCTCTCTAATGCCGATTGCTCCGAGTCTCCTCTCCCTGGTTATTTTAAATCCGAAAAGAGGTGCCCCAGCCTGGGACGGAAGGGTATCATACATGCGACACGTAGCATATGTATGTTATGTAAATATGCTGCTTGCAGGAAACGATCAAATCTGATGGATATTTAATAGGCTATGAACAGATTCCACCTGTTTCCAATAAATCTTTTGTCTTTAATATATGACTATGTTGTCGTCGGGACATCCGTTGCACCAAAGTGCCTCTCAGACATATGTGCAAACATATTCCACGCCAACCCGCATACATGTTGTGCTTTTTCTCCCTGGCTAACAGTGATGTCACCAGTGATGTGCATTATTAAATGACTTGATCCGTGTCGTTGCAATATGCAAAAAAATATCAACCAGTGTTACAGAATAACCATCCATTGAAATTTGAAAGGAACGGAATAGCCATTTAATCGACACAAACCCAGGCAGAAAACGGCAATATGCTTATATCGCATTGAAGTATATTGTATCCATTTTTTATAGAATTTATTTATTTATTTATTTATTTATTTATTTATTTATTTATTTATTTATTTATTTATTTATTTGTGTTTTCGGTACATGTATTTATAGAGCATTTCTTTTCCTTTGGAACTGGCAAACCTATGATGTAACAGATAACAAGACGCCCATGGGCCTTGATTTTCTGCTTGATAACTTGATACATAAATGAATAACGGTAAAGTATAAACTTAACAGTACATAGATCCCTGAATATGTAAGTCAAAAGTAGATACAAGGTCGTAAAAGCTGGAAATGCACTGAATGACCCCAAATTGACCTTGAACACTTAACAGTGATAAGAAATTTGCATGCACGAATACAGTGGAACCTGGGAATTAGGGACGCCCAAGGGACTGCGAAAACTGTCCTCAATTCTGAGGTGGTCTTATTTCTCAGGTCCATCTCTGTGTACTGAATGGGCCTAGGGACTGGCATAGCTATCCTTAATTCCCAGGTTGTCCCTATTTCCCAGGTTGTCCCTATTACCCAGGTGGTCGCAAAAACAGGTTTCACAGTATTTACCTCTGAGGCTGACATTTTCGTTCTACGATCACTGGTTTTCGAGGTACAACGTCGCCGAAAATCGGAAATTCACCGAATGACCCAAAAGTGAACGTGAACACTTTACCGATAAAAGTACTTCATATACGCTGTGTACTTGCCCCAGAGGCCCAAATTTTGGCCCGGTTTGCTCTACAACTAACCGTTTCCTAGATACAAGGTCGTCATAATTCGGAAATGCACTGAATGACACAGAACTGAGCTTGAACACTTAACAGTCAAACATACCGTGTACACACTAAAGACTAACACAGATGTTCAAATTTTGGTCTATTTCACTCTATGACTAGCCGTTTCCGAGAGACCCTCCATACAAGTATGTATGATTTTTTAAAAGTAAATATGATGTGTATTTTTAGATGAGATGTCGTTTGATTTTTTTCTCCCATGTCCAAGAAAAAAATGAATTTAAAATGTTAGTTATGTACAGCCAATGCAAGGTTGGTTACCTTAGTAAACTACAGACGGCAGGTGTCTAGTATATATAGAACCGTAAACAACAGGGATTAGCTTAGAATCAGGATGATCACGGAGAAATAACATGATTGAGAACACGTTGAGATCACGTAGAGCCAGACTTAAGAGTCGAATCGAGCACCCGTGCAGCGACGCAACGCAGTGGAGGTGTAGGACGTGAAGTCAGACTAATGCAGGGAATAGGTAGAAGGTGTGGCGACCACCGTAACTATACCGCCAGGGTTAGACGAGCCGCTCCGGCTGATAGGAGACAGTTAGCCGATGGCCTGCTGAAGCGTGACTAGAACCGAAGGTTGTCAAGCGAGCGTGTGAGCGTGAAGGGAGTGATTGTCATTAGCTGTCATTGCCAATAAACGAGTCAACGCCGATGAAAAGCCTTGCTGTTCTGGTGGAGTCATGGGTTCAGGTAGTCCCGATGGTGCCCGCTGATACGGGAACGCGGGGTTCTCCCTGAAGGGGATCGATCGATCGACAGAGATCGAGAGAGAGATCGAGAGAGAGAGATGGAGAGAGAGAGAGATCGAGAGAGAGAGAGAGAGATCGAGAGAATGAGAGAGAGAGCGAGAGAGCGAGAGAATAGACTGGACGACCCACGAACTAAAGAGACGAACTGAAGAGAAGACCTGGAGAAGGAGAGATCACTGTCCCCGCAGTGGACCCGAATCGCCGCGGTAGAACGCTCTTGTAGTAAGGAAAGCTGTAGGGTGCCGAGAAGGGCAGGCTCGACTGAGGCAGTCCAGGATACAAAAACTGGGCGGGAGCGACGGGAGCAGGGTGACGAGCCGACGAAGTCCCTTAAACAAGTCCCCTAGACAACCTTTGTAATCCCGACACCCTCCAGACGCACCGTCGACGCACACCCGGACGCACGCGGGACGCCACGATAGATTATCTAATCGCCATTTAGTATTCGGTGTTGATGATAACGACATTCCAAACGCTAATGAGGCGACAAGCATACGTTTCTATTTCCAAAACCTTATCAAGGGACAGAATAAAGCTGAAGATATTTATGAGCGACGTCAATAACTAATAATTTTCTAAATATGGCTTTACATTGACACTAGACCAAAACAGAAGGTAGAGAACGTACGAATTATAGAATTATTTAATACAAAGAAGGGTATTGGTGGCTATCCCTATAAAGATAAGCTGGACAACTTTCAAGCGAAATCAGATACATTTCCCAAGAATGCAATCTCTGTTGGTGGGTAGGCGGATGAGGAGAGGGGTATCCTGAATACAGGCAAACATCCTTCCGAGGGTATGACCTTGACCTACATTTTTTGAAATCTGGTGACCAGAGGTGGCCAGAGCATTCCGTAAAGAGCTTTTTTAAAAACAAAGCTGTATGTTCAAGAGTGAGTATATCTCAAACCATTCTTTTATGGTGAATTCGAATTCGAGCCGCTGTCTTTGTGTTGGATGATTTCCGTAGACACTAAATGATTGACCCAATCAAGGACCTACAGTCCCAATAAAACAATGAATGAATGAATGAAGGAAGGAAGGAAAGAAAGAAAGAAAGAAAGAAGAACGAACGATGAGTTATTGACTGTCTTTATATTAAAGACTTTATGCACTAATAAACGAAGGAATAAGCGAACAAATGATAGAAAGAATGAACGAAGGACGAATTACTAATTTAATAAATGAGCGAGTGAGTCACTGTATGAAGATCATAAAATCTGCTTGACGGACGTGTGGTAAAACATAAATGTAGTCTTATCAAATCGAGCATTGCCCTTAGTTTCATCTAACCAAACGGGATATAAATGAAGATCATATTACTAAGCATACAGGTTGTTAGTGAAATATTTGCATATATTTGCGACTAATTGGGGCTGCCAGGACCCCCTGTCGAGTCGGTGAACATCTGTTTGTTCACAGCGAATGAAACACTGCGCTAATATCTTCATAGTCTTATGAGCAGCTAAAAAAGGTTACAATGTGGTACGGATACATGTATTATCCACAACAAAAATGCCGCCGATCTTTTTGGCCTGAAAAATGTTGTGTTGCAAAGTTTATGACTGTCTTCTTCATCACACACCAGGTTGCCGAGCAGTTCAAGAGAAAATTCAGTAGAACACCATCCCAATAATGACCATCCCTAAACCAGCACCACCCCGAAATTAAAAACGGTCAGTTGCCTGGCAAACATTACAGTAGTAGTAGTAGAAGTAGTAGTAGTAGTAGTAGTAGTAGTAATAGTAGTAGTAGTGATGCTGCTGTTGCTGCTACTACTCCTGCTGTTACTGCCATCACTACTACTACTGCTGAGGCTGCCCCTGCTGCTGCCTCTACTGCTACTAGTACTACTACTACTACCAATATAACTACCACTGCTGCTGCCGCTGCTCTTGCTGCTACAGCTATCTTTTACTCAAACACATGGATATAAATTAGTGACAACCATACCTTTCTCTGTCACGCCACATTTTTTCTCCCGTCTGAAACAAAATATAATATTTTTGTCACTGTTTCATAAGAGGTTAAAATGCGCATATAGAAGTTATCCTTGCAGAAAGAAAATTGCCTACCATAATGAATAATCTTTAGGCACGTGTGCTTTCCACTCTAATTATGGCCGACACGTTGTTCGTCAGAGACCAGTTTCTAGAAAAGTTCTAGAATAGTCTCAAGTATAGAAATTGACTGAATTCCATCAATATCTATGATGACCATTATCTGTCAAATGATTAAGTTCGGCTTACATGTATGAATCAAGATTTTTTTTACAAAACCATCTCATGATTCTTTACTCGCGGTGAGCTGGAATGGACAAGGCAAGACTTGGCCGATGTAGAAAATATAGCCAAGACAGACCCAATCAAGATTCGTTCAGTTTCACCCGGGTCAACTCTGGTGTTTACCTGTTATGTGCATGAGAATGAATATCACCAAGACCACAGCTAATTTGAACATCTTCACCGCAGCAACAACGAGGAAGAAACCTCCTTTTTGACAAAGTTGAATCCAACGATCAGATGGCTGAGGTTCGGAAAGAACTGTTGTTGATTGCGTGCCTTTTGTTGATTCGCTTATAGCTGATTAAGCACAATTGCAGCAGCAGGTGTCTTTTATCGTTTAACATGATCAAAGAAAGACTCGAAAAGATATGTGGCTACCAAACCAAAACCAAACGAAACAAGGGACACTATTTTCCGCTCGATGTCTGTTAAACTGAGAAGTTACTCCGAAAGCTGTTTTGGTCCTGGGGAGTTCTATCCTCTGTTTTGTATCTTTTTACCAACCTTTTGTAAAAATCATAATTTCTTTGAATCCGTAATAGTAGACATGACTGTTCTGCACTCTTGAAATTGCGCTCACCTAGTGATTTTTTTGTCGAATGTCTTTGAAGACACGTATGGCCTCAGATGCCTAAATTCGACACGGCAACACAGGCTATTTCTAAATTAGAAATATCGACACACCACTATCTTAAAATCGACATCCAATAAGCCATTTAAGCGACAACTAACACATATATTTTGCCTTGGCGACACGATGATGGAAACGTAATGTAAATTGTGCCAGTAATTTTATAGATTGGAATCATAAATATACTGACATGCTAAAATGATTAAAAATAATAAAATGTACGTCTGTCAATCCAGCTTTTATTTCAATTCGGTTAAATTAAATAGTATTCAAGAAAAGTTTGTTAGTCTTTTTAGTCAATGCCTATTTTAGTAACTCTTATATACCTGGATATCATACTTTGCAAAATATTAGGTAGTACAGATAGTACAATGAACTGTCAACAGTGGGAGTATAGTATTATGTCCTTTATTGATGTGCTACTCACTTTATTAAGTAAACAAACCTGACATTCATTATGCATCAAATTATGACTAAATAACAGTATTTTCTCAATTCAGTGCCAAAACATGTGCTGCTAAAGTTCCCAGCAGGGCTAAAATATATTGCAGTATGCTTTTTGCAGCATAAATAAGTATGTAGCAGCCATTAGGAACATATATACTGTCTACATCTATCCTGTCCAATACTATTGACTGAAAATAAGGTATCAGCCATTTCACTTCTAATATGCTAAATCTACACTCCAAACTCACACAATAACTGTTTCTTTCAGTAAGCCTATCAGAGAGGCGAAACTCGATGAAATGCAAAAAAAAAAAAGGTTTTGCAATCACATATGCTGGTGTTCCTTTTCCTTTGAACTAGAATTCAGACATGACGTACATGGTATACCTGGAGAATCTCTTAAATTTTGTTGTTTTGAAAGTTCTTCTCCTTTTGAACCTGTTGGAGCAGGTGGTTCCCGGCTATGATGCAGACTTTGAAGTTCAAACGTGTCTTTGAAGTTTGCTTAACCTTTAAAACTAGCAGCCACCAACCAAACTGAACACAAGTTCAACCTACAGAACCTGAAATCTAATCCCAGTTTTACGACATTGGTCTTCCAGCCTCTGTTAGTTCATGGAATCTCAGCAGAGGCTGAGCTAAAACCTGAAATCTTTTGAAAAAAAAAGTTTTTGCTGGATTGTTTTTCTAAACTCTGCTTGTTTCTGGGGGCCTATCAGAGACTGAGATAAATCAAGAAACCTATAAAATTTCCTAGTTTTGCTGGAATGGTTTTCTAGTCTCTGTTGGTTTCTGGAAGCACATCATATGATGGGGTACAATATGAATTCAAGGAAATTGCTCAGTTTTGCTGGATTGGTCTTCTACTCTGTGATGTGTTTTGTAAGCCTGAGTCTAGAGTGCAACATAAAATCTAGGAAATTTCCCTGTTTTATTAACATCCATGTACGCATTCCGAAAAATTGGAAAATTCCTAGTTTAAAATTGCCAGAAAATTATGGAAAATTCATCATTTCTGGTGGTGTAACTTTCTCTAAACGTGGATTTATTGACATTGACACAGAAAAAGGGAATATTGGAAGTTTCCTTTATTTCGGAACACGCTACTAACACTTATGCTGCAGCTGCTACCACTACTGCTGCTACTTCTGGTGCTACTGCTAATAATACACCCACTACTACTACTACTACTACTACTACTACTACTACTACTACTACTACTACTACTACTACCACTACTACTCGTCTCTCGTCGGCCTCCTTCCGTCTCGAAAGACGATGGCTGCATAAGGGAGTTTAAGTGTAGCACTTTCTGGTGTGGCTGTGTAAGCCAATGCGGGAGTGGCAATCCTTGGAGCAGGTAGAGCACACAAATCCAGTGTCAGTCAAGCTAGAAAAACTCCTTTCGCTTGGCGCTTTTCGGCACCAGCTGCTCCATGCGGTCTGCCTCGGCCCCCTCAACCCCGCTTCGCACAGCAGACTTCCAAGTTCTGCGGTCTTCCGCGGGGCCTTCCCATGCGTTGATGTTCATTTTAGCATCTCTCATGTCACGCTTGCATGTGTCTTTGTAGCGGAGGGTGGGACGACCTCGAGCTCTGGCACAGTTGGCGAACTCACCGTAGAACAGGTCTTTGAGGATGCGGCCGTCATCCATACGACGCACATGGCCAAGCCACCGCAGGGGGCGCTGAGTTAGCAGGGCAAAGATGGAAGGTAACCCTGCCCGCTGGAGTACTTCAGTGTCGGGAATACGATCCTGCCAGCGGATGCCGAGGATGCGCCGAAGGCAGCGGAGGTGGAAGCTGTTCAGCCTCCTTTCCTGGGCTGCATAGTTTGTCCACGCCTCGCTTGAATACAGCAGGGTGCTCAGGACATAGGCTCTGTAGACTTGTATCTTAATCTAGTCCTTCAGGTTGTTGTTGTACCACACCCTCTACTCCAGCTTGACATCAACCCCGCAGCCTTGGCGATCCTGGCGTTGATCTCAGGCTCCAGTGGCAGGTTGGAAGATATGGTCGAGCCAAGATACTGGATATGACTCACAGGGTTCCGGTCATGGTCCCCAATGTGGATGGTTGGTGGGGAGTCAGTTCCTTGGACCATTACTTCAGTCTTCTTGAGGCTGATGGTCAGGCCAAATTCACCAAATGCTTAGGCTAAGCGGTCCACAAGCCTCTGTAGCGATGGTTAGGTATGTGTAGCCAGGGCTGCATCGTCAGCAAACAGGGCTTCACTGATGGTGACAACCCGTATCTTGGTCTTTGCCTGGAGTCTGCTCTGGTTGAAGAAGCGCCCGTCAGACCTTGTATGTATGTGTATGTATGTATGTTTATTTCGGTAAATGTCTTACAATGCAAAACAGTGAAACAGTGAAC
>JAAUYG010064466.1_pt1 | contig 12359 bp, 10 predicted proteins | sample 7278091 | NCBI WGS metagenome assembly JAAUYG01 (sample SAMN14350201, study PRJNA611818) | marine sediment metagenome | isolation source: surface marine sediment (0.6m) | place: French Polynesia: Moorea | collected 2018-08
CCCCAACCTTGTCAACTGGTCAGGACTTCCGATCACCTGGATGTCTAGTTGCTGACTAAACTAACTTCCAATTGTACGGAATCCACTTTGCTGTGTGTTAATTTCACAGGGGCAAGGCAGAAAGGAAAAAGCCCCTAATTTCCAGATGCCCCCTGCAGTGCTGGCGTGATGTGAACCCCGTTCAAGAGCTTGCAGTGTGACACGAGCGCTTATCTCTCTCATCTTCAGAAAGGCTCAATCAATCCCCGTCTCTCGCTCCTTTCTCTAATTAAATTCATTACAATGATGCAGGAGCTATATTCATTCCTAACTTTAATCATACACACCGTGCCAACATCAATTTTGGTGGGAGGTGATGTTTCACAGCATTTCATCCTCAATTGTGAAAGAAATTGTCTTCCAAGGTAAAAAGACTGAAATGTTTCGAACACTTCGCTTCTCAGCAAGCTCCGTGGAAATTTGGTTTCACAAACCAAGAAACGTACTCAGTTTTAAGACAAGCATTCATAATTCGGAGTGATCTTTCTTCCAAAGTTTTTTTGGTCAAAAACAGGAGCAGGTATTCTTTGTGAAACCCCCCCAACGTGTGCAAGTTAAAAGAAAGACAACAAACACAGCACAAGGGGTGGCGGAAAAATAACTGAGATAACGTCTAGAGGCACACTACAGGAAAAGGTTTTCTAAGGAAGCTGGCTTTTTATTGCGACATGCCATGGCTTCAAGCAGCTGAATTAACAGTCATCTCAACACAAACTAAGTATTCATTTCTCACACAAACAAAGCACACTTCTTCAATTGACGCCTAAGTAAATAAATTCGTCTCTGTTTTTGGATCCCCCATTGGAACAATTTCTGTGGAGCTTCACGGGAGGTGGGGTGAAGGGGAATAAACCGGTCCACACGTGACAGAGAAGCAGGTGCAGGCGATTTAATGTCAACTCAAGTGACGCACGCTCCTCGACAGCTGCCACGCGCACCACCCAATCACGATCCAACCAGCCTGACATTCGACACTTGCCAAATCTTTTCAAAAGCATCCCTACCACCGAAGCATCCAGGAAATTACATCTTTGACCCTTTCAACCCAGACAAATGGAGGGTTTTTAATCTTTTGAAATGATCAGACGCGCATTTTGAGGAGCTATGACCGCTGGCGAATGTTGCGAAAGCGGAAAGGCATTTTCCGGACAAGATGCTCAAATATGTTCTACGAAATACAGGCCCAGTTCATAAACTTGCGAGATTATTTCTTAACAACACATCTTGGTCAACAAACAACCCTAAAACAAGCAAACACTTCTGCAGTCCACACACATTTTAGATGACTCGGCTAGCGATGCAAACCACCGTCCAGCTCTTCAATCAGGGGATTTATCTGTGTCATTCAGCTGTACCGTGACATGTCTTGGTCGGATACAGATCTGCAATGATTACGTGTGATCACATTTTCTCTGAATGAAGGATCAATACAGCAGATGAACATGCAAATGATCAGCAAGTTAGATTGACCCCTGCACCTCTTTTGGCCCCATCAACGCAGATAGGAGAGGAACTCAGTCTTTGGATCAGTTTGAGTGTTGGGGAAAAACATGAAACTCGGGGTGTGCTCACAGTACTCAGCTCGGAAAAGTTCGACACCGCGAATAAGAGATCAGAAAAGAAAAAATCTTCCGGTCACCGAGCAAAACCTTCTGAAGATTGATTGAGCCTCACAAACCTGGGTTTGAAAATGCCCTGGCTCTCACATCGTGCCAAATAGATCAGTTTGCATTTTGACCCCGGAGTTGCCTAGATGACCCTGTGACCCCCACAGGCAAAGCCTAATAAGGTGGATTCGCATTTCTGTCACAGTTACAGCTGCACACGAGTCCACAGCACAAATTAAGGAACCTGGAAAGGCAAAGTCTGAAATGGGATTCTGTGTGAGATTTATCAGGTGGAGAGTGCGATGCCTAGGAAAGCATGATCCTGCGCAAAGGAAAACACTCACATATTTCAGGAGATGCCCTGGTAAGTTAGCACTGGGAGAATCACCGGCATCAACAACCGAGGAAGTAGACCTGAGAAACTAGATGCGATACTGGTCACAATTGGCATTTTGGGCCATCTGGGAATCTGAGTTGAATCCCACACAGAATGTATGTCCCACGTAAATTGCAACCTTCCAGTCCTCTTTCCAGGTCTGGTGCTGCGCAAAGAGAGAACTCGCTGCTAAATTTGAGAAAATCTAGGCTGCTACCAAGGAGGACACAAGAGCAATCAAAACCAAAACATGAAGCAGAATAGGTACTTTTGCAACTGGTTGGGGAAGAAAAACCAACGCAGAAAAGCAGACTTGATCTGAAAGAAGAAATCCACTCATTAATTTTACTGCAGTACCTCATCTAGTCAGACGAGTCTGTCAATGACAAAATCACCCATTCCACAAGCACTGCAATTGATTTACTGTTCACAAAGCATGTGATCAGAACATTTTCTTTTGACAATGGAGCCATACTCAACTATAAATGAATGCAGAGAAATGTTGCTTAATGATAATAACAGTTCTTTCTTCCATTTATATCTGGGTCAACTATGGGTGCTTGGGTTAAAAGAAAGAAAGACCTGGGGCGCAATTTTCGACGGTGTCTAAACTGTATGATCAGTGTTCCATTGATCTTTATTGGAGGCTGGTGCTTGTCAGATGTCAACCTGGCAGATGAGACCAGAGTTTTAGCTGTGTCATAGGAGTTCGAGAGAGTCCATTGCCCGAGGACCTTCTCATTGATTTGCCATCACGTAATTTCCAACTGCCTTACTCAATGAATCTTCCATCAGAAGATTGCCATTCAATATGGCCATGTTATCTGTCACACACACGGAATTTCCAGGATTTGATCAAATCCCACGGAAGAAGTACGTGTGTTCATAAAGAACCTGGGACACCCAAATTGTGTGTCCGCTTTCTAGACACAAGACACAGAAAGGGTGTGACTGATTGCCCCAACTTTCCACCACCATTCTGAAACATTTCCAGGATGGATTCTTTTCACAATGGGAAGAAATCCAGATTCTGTATGATGGGTGACACTACACTGGATTCTCTGAACTTGCAGCCTCCCCAGACGGCCACAGTACTTTGAAAGCGGAGTTAAATCACTTCATTGTTCGCTTCTTTACAACATCAAGCACACCATATATGTCTGAAAAGTGGAGATATCCTTGGCCTTATGGCAGACAGCAAATTGAAACATGTATCTTGCTGTCCTGCGATGGAAGCAAGGGACCAATACATTAGGCAATGGACAGCCTTGAAGAGAAAGGCTTGTTCAGACTTTAACAGGTTGTTCTTTGAGGGGCACATTACTGGGCAGCAGTGTCGTCGGCACATCGCTGTACTGCAGGAATTGGTCGTCCGTCAGGAACAAGCGTCGTGAAAAAGTGGGCAGTTTCCAAGCAAAGATCCCGTGGGACATTCACCTCATCATTTAACTATTCTCGAATGAATGATCTCCAGCACCTTCCACCACTCACGACAATCTGCGCTCCGTTCAACTTTTTCCTCATTTCTTTAACAGCAAAAAAGTTAACTTGAGAATTTTGCAAAGGGAGAAAAACTGATAAATAATGCTTAATTTGACAAATGGTTCGTGTGAGACGAACACAGTCTGTTTGATGATCCAGGCACAAAGCCAGGTATTCGGTCTGGACTGATCTCTATGCTAATATGTTTACAGATCATGCATCAGAAAGTCTGTCTGCCAAGCAGCATTTATCTTGGAGTAATGATCTTCTGATTGTATTATGTGACCTGACTTACATAGTCACCTATATCAATCATTTGTACAAGTATACATTTACTGATGAACTAAAATAGGTACTTTGTAAAAAAAACCCAGAACCTACGCTTGGCCTCGTTAACACATTTTTCCAAGAGTGCTCAACCTGACTGTTACAGCATAAAATTATTTTAATTGAGCCAATGATTACATATTTGGCAAGACGTTGAGGTGAATCAGATTGAAAGTACCTTTCGCATTTGATGTGTATTGCCATGAACCCAGACCAGCCATCCAGGCACTCTTCCAGCAGAATCAATGTCTTCTACTGTCTTGGTAAATCAACAAAAAGGCACAAAAATTCTTGACACGCTCAAATTTGATGCACATGCTTCTGTCAAGCAAAGCCCTGTCCTTTCGGGGGAAAATCTCCAGACTTTCTGCAGTACGCCCGAAACACCAGAAAACACCGAATTGCAACAACACCAACCTCTGGCACACGACTTCAAGTTGCAAGCAAAGGAAAACTAGTTCCAAAATTTTCTTCAGGAACTAAATCTCTGCGACACCTGCACCCATCTTGAAAGGCACATCTGAGTGACATAACGAGCTTTGACCTGTTTCAGCATTCGGATTCTTTGTGAAAGCGTACGTTCTGCAGTCTTTGTGTCATTACTTCTGCACGATGCAGAAAGTGCTTTTCTGTTTGAAAGTGTGTACATTACCACCATCCACACTGCAGTCGATGAGAGAACATTGTCGCCATTTAATGAAAGCAGAACAAATCTATTTCGTTCTTTTTGTCTGGATACTTTCTTGTAGGCCTACATTCCTAGATGGTGCCCGTCTCACCTGCGGTGAGCACTAAGTAGACAAAACAAAGGACGTCAATGCTTGAAGAACAAAAACTCTGCGAAGTCTGAGTCTCTTTTTCCCACTGGTCAACTGGGATTAACGAGGAAAACAGTCAAAAGGGTCTTAACTTGCTGCGCATTGACCTACAAAGAATGCTGACAAATTTGTTGGTAAATTTGATGAAATTCGTTCGTTTAGTGAACTGGCATATCTCTGTTGTTGAATTAGGGTTCTTTAGGAAGTATCAAGGGTACAAGGTGGTCTATGAGGACTGTGGGCAGACAGGTTATTCCAGTGGACTTGTTCAACACAACAGAACATAACACCTTGGGGAGTGCTAAGACACCGCTCCATTGAGCTGGCTGGGTTATCAGCGCCGGGTCAGTGGCGTGTCCAGCATGATACATGGGTCACCTCTCTGTCTGGAACAGCATCAATCTTTGATGTGTCCACTTCTCTAATGGTGCCTAAGCTGACCAGTGTCCGTCTGAACCCGACTCAAGGTCAGCTACTCACTAATTCCAAATTCTATCCAGCTTAGTCTAAATTAGAAAGTCTGCCAAACACATTTGGACTGACCAAGAAAAAGGTCAGTGCCAAAGACATTTGAACTGACCACGGAAAAGGTCACAAGTATGCATTTGACTCAGATGAGTGTCGCACTTTATCTCGTCAAGTGATTCCCCTTTTATTCTGCTGGGAAATAGAAAGAGGTAAATGGCTGATGGTTTGGCGATATTACTTCATTCACCCTTCATTAGACTGCGCTTGTGTTACTTAGGTTTACTGTGGGTCTCTCAAAGATTTGACCTCGTATTGATTTCCCATAGATAAATTTCTCACTTCGTGGCATTTATGTTCCCCTATTCCACAGAAGATAATTAGAAATTATCTCGCTGCAAGCAAGACGAAAGGCTGACCGGGCTTGATAAAACGACAGACACTTTTTACAGCCCAGAACACTTGGTCAATCCCAAGAAAGCCTCCACTCTATCTGGCTGGGTTCTTTGGAAAATCTAACAAATGAATGTGAAGACCATCTCAATCAAGGCTATAGAATGGATCCCTCCCTTCTCGTAGAGATTGCTATCACTGCTGGTGCTGTCGTCATTTTTACACGGGTGTACTTTGTTGTTGTGACACGTGTAATTGCGTGACATAAGCAATGTTAAGTTTTGCCTTTCTGGTGCTGAGCACAGCCAATCTACACCTGGATGTGACGTCAGCTTTTTGCCAGTACCTTTAGCGAAAGTACGTAATGCCGAATGTCAACTAGCATCTATCTTTTCACCATTTGCAAACGAGGAATTTGGGCGGATCGCACAAACTGCATTGAAACTCGTCACTGCAGCACAAAGGTTTCCCTGAATGTTGAACTTTCGTCACCTCAACAAGGAAACCTGAACAATGTTGTTGCTACAGATCTGACATTAGAATGTCTGTAATGCCACCATTAACCTCACATCCTCAGCCATAATTCTGCTCCGTATTTGGGAATGCCCGCTGAACGAGACAGTAAACATCGCCGTAAAGAGGGGAGGAAAAAATCTCTGCCACTGTGACAAAACTACTCGTCTTTCCCGGCATAAAAACGACAAGGAAGATGGGACCAGACAAAAAGAGGCGTCTATTGAAAATGAAGTAACGAGACATACAACAGAGATATGCTCTGGGCTTCTTTGCGTCCCTGATAGCTTGGGTTTTGTTCACAGAACAGCCATTTTCCCCAGAGACGAATGCACAAGTATCCTTTTCAGAGACAGATATTTACGAAGGCAGCACCACAACAACGATGTATATATCACAATTTTGAACAAATGCGTAATGTAATATTTATGAGTGTAGATGGTCGTAAAGTATGGTTTTTCAATAATTCAATTTGCAAGAGGGAATCTAGGAGTGGAATGACAGGCCTGGCTCTGACTATCGTGCAAAAGCTTGAAAAATTGCTTTTTGAGGACACACCACATACAGATGGAAAGCTAAATGTTCAGTGATATCATAATGGCCTTGCAACTGGACTTTTGGATGTGGTTACGTGATAAATGGGCATTGAGTTGCGGAATGATCGAGTCGCTGTATGATTGTGTGATCTATGCTACGAAGGAGTAAAAGTAAAGTGGATGTCGAGACAGATGAGCCACAGTCCATACCATCTCATTCATTCTCATTTCATTCAAATATCCCAGCAGTATTCAGACAACATTTTCTCATCGCCGATAGCCATTGTCTAAAGCAGCCCCCGAAACACCCAGTTTTTTCTCTTCCATTAACCCATTAATAAAGCAACGCATAAGATGTGTCAGAGACATGATTACTTCATAATGGTCCCAGAATTCATGTAAATGTAATTTCCGCAAGAGTTGTTTTTTCTTCTTTGATGTCCTGACAAGATTCATTTTGTATTCTAATGCTCAGCTGTTAGCGCGTTGAACAGTCTTTGGACCACAAAGCCAACAGGGGACTGGAAACAGGGTTTCGTGTTTTCTCTGGCATCAAAATGGTTTGCAGCTTCAAACCTTACAACTGTGCATCACCGGCAAGCAAATCACAGGGGCAGACTGAAGTGTCATCGAACAAATGCACTTCTGAGTTTGACTGCTTTTCAACGCGAAACAGCGTTCAGAAATTGACCGTTGGTGTTTTTCTCTTGACTGTGAAAGACCCAAGGTTATTTGATGCACAGGTTGTGCACAGTGTGCTTCTGGGCTTGTGTTGAAGCAAACTTCATGCAGTTAGCCTCCAGTAACATCCTTTTATGCTCATCACCGCAAAGTGTCTATTTAGGGAAGCCATGGTCAGAAACAGAGTCAAGTATGGTCCTGTATGCATAGTAAAAGAGATGGCTGTCAAATCCAGCTGTGTTGTCCTGGCATACCAGACAGCACATACGCTAAGAGCCAAAAATATATAGGTAGAGTGCCATTGCCTCAAATACTCCCCTAAGCATAGCTCAAAACATTAAGATGCATCTCCAATCACTGGAGGCTAGTTACAGCAAACTAGTTTGATATGGTGACATTGCTTGGGCCAGGTTGACTACTTTGACCCGATTCCTCTATAGGAAAGTTTCAGACAGGATCACCGGGTCATCCTATAAATCTAGATTTCTTCAGAGCCGTTAAAGAACTTCTAGCGGACAATAACCTCATCTATCTGATTCATAATGCATGCAGTTTTGCCATTAGAGCAGCAGTACTTGATGGAAAACACTGTCGTATTGCTTTTTGTGTGAAGCCAATTTCAGTGATGTCTCTTTTCTTTTTGATATTGTAAAGTACAAAATCTTTTCGTTCAAACTGAGCCGGGTGCGTGCTCTTATGCATGTCCGAATAAGGAAACATCAAGTACTCGCGCAGACACTGTACACACAGTTTGGACAAAATGCACACAGGACAACATAGACAAGTGCATGTCAATTTCTATGTCATGCGACAAAATGGGAAATTATTTGGGAGGAAGAAATAGGGTAATGAGGCCCACTGCATTCAACTGTGAGCAGCTGCAGGAAGATGACCTGACTGGACAAGCAAGTTGCTAGCCAGATTGAGAGGGCATTATGAGGTGTGATAATACACCTCATAAACCAAGTTAAGGAGGTAAATGGCATGGTAAGCCTGTGAAGCAGCCCACAGGACGAGAAGGAAGAGATGAGTGAAGCTGGTCAGATGTATAATGCATCATCATTCATGTTTCATCATTGTCTAGCCTGGCAAGGTTTGTCTCAAATCGGGCATGCAATAGACTCATATCAGGGTCCAGGCTGGGTCAGCATTAGTATCAGTCCGGGATAGGTCATCTGTGCAATTACGAGCAAGAAACCATGATTGACGGTCCTTGGTATCGTCTCGGGTCTTGGCCTTTCCAGACCAATCTCTCGCCCCATGTCCTACCTACGTTAGCTAAATCTTGCTTCTATGACAGAGTCTCATCTCTCTACTGTCCGCAATCACGTTGAATTAGCCATGCCCCAAAGGCCAGCGCCAACTTTCATACGATAACATTTGCTACAGAAGGCTACAATCTAGCCTTGTATGGCCTCTAATGTCTTCCTGGGGTCTCTCCATCATGTTTCATAGAACACACTGTCAGTTGGATGTGTCCACTTGACCAACACCGAAAAATAAACCAGGTCAAGCTTCAAAAGTTTCCTCACAGCAGTTTGACATTTTATTCAAATAAACGTCGCTCAAGTGAACAAACAAATCCTGAGAAACCATCAGTTGAATTGAGTGGAACGCCATAAAGAAGTTTTGGAACTGTAACAGAGCGAACCACGGAAAGGGAACGACAACCTCTGGTGGTGGGGGTTGCACAGATTCTAAGTCTGAAAGTGAAACACGGAGATAGGTCATCTAAATCACCTTTTCACGTCTCACAATGGCGGCAGAGTACACAATGGGCTTCTCTTAGGAGTATCTAACAACATTGTACAATGCAATTGCAGACAGCCATGCAGGTTTTCGAGGTACTTTGCCGCAATAGATTGGAAGTAGGCAGCTGAGGAGAGCGTCATGAAAATGGTTTCCTGCATGGTCCTTTCAATCTTCTCGTTTCCAGTAAAAGACCTTCAAGCGTATGGATTTTCTGGGAGAAGCAGCACTTAGATTCAATAAATTTTATCACTGGCTCTATGATGTCAATAACCAGTCCCTATTTAGCCAACCTTTATTGCAAACTAGATGCCAACATGTCGTGCTAATGAACTTGTTCTTATAGATCCCAAGGGCTGGCCATTATCAGAAGGATTAACATCGTCTCCACCTGAATTCAAGGTAACACTGCTTGCAAGTGATAAGCAACATGGCTCTTGCAGGACCTTTTAAAAGTGGGCCTGGGCGGGTGCTATCCGCACACTTTTTTATCCGTTTCCTAAACGATCAGGCAGCAACGATTCTCCTTCAGCATTGAAGCCGCACACAGTCTCAAAACAGACAGCTTGCATTCAGAGACCAGGAAGGTCGCAAAAACATTCACCTTCATCCCTAACTGCTCAGAATGTATCGCGCAAGATGGAATTTGGGCTTTGCGACATTGGGTTGTCAGAACACACACACACACACACACAACGTTGTGCTCCATAAGTGACTTCATTTGGTGGAGACGCACAGACGTCACGTATACTTTTCATTAGCTGTGACACCGCATCAGTTTTTTTCCACATCAGGTTGAGGTGAAGCGAACATGATACTTGGTTCCTTCATTCTGACTCTCGTTACCCTCCTTTCGCTGTTGCGAGTTCCTCTGTGCTACCTTTCGCATACATCCTGTGATGCTGCAAATGATCATTAACTGCGCAGTTCTGTTAGACCCAGTATTCTCAGCGGCTGCAGAGTTTATCTTCCGCTGCAGAAGCTACGACGGAGATGGTAAAGGAAATGTCCTTGGCCTGCCGAGAAGCATCCACCAATAGAAACGTTAAATGGTGAAATATGAGGGCCGCATTCATTTGCGGTGAATTCTTCTCTGCAGCAACTATTATTTTGCTGTCACATTTTGCTTGCTCTTTTGCCTGCTGATGGCCTGAATTGCGTGCTGTCAGTTGCATAACGTGCCAGTTTTGTGTGATTTGAGTTCCGTCTGTGTCCAGCTCTGCGCCAAGAGCTCTTTGAAAGCTACAGTTACACCAAGGCAGTGAATGAAATGGACGAACGATGAATGTCTGAGCTGAATGGTTGGAGAAAAACAGCAACCAGAATTTATCTTCTGAAGAAAACGAATGTATCAACTGGAGCAACGTTCATTAAATTGCAGGATACTCCAAACTGGCCAACAATTCGACGATAAATGAGGCACAAGTGGAAATGGATTTGCACTGGATGTACACATTCTGAGAGAAAATTTAACCACATAGATACACAACATTAACACATTTTATTTGCTAGATTTCCCTCAGAGCAAAGGCCTCATCAAGGATGCATGATGCCAGGAGACCATGAACACTATTAATGGTCATTTTGGGATCCTTAGCACTTAATTTCCAGATCTGTTTTCTTGCTAATGTAAACAGTTTTCCATTTGGGTTCATTGAAATTCAGTACATTGCGATTCAGCGGCAGGTTCACAAGGGTTTTTATTGTCGTGCACAATTCCACTCAAAATACACACAGGGACCAGAATAAACCCTAATCAAACTTGCAAATATCTTGTTTAAAGTTGCATTGAAAAACGACGCTTGCGTTTGAAGCATTGATACGGATGGCATTGTCATTTCTGGCAGCTTCACCCCCAGCTGGTGTCTCACAGCAGACGCTTAATTTGACCAGCTCATAGTCTTTTGAAGGAGGCAAAACTGAAGGAAATATTCATCAGATAATCTCATTCCCCAAAGGAAGGGTACACAGTACACAAAAAGTCCATATCTGATTTTGCTTCAATTAACGTGACACGTTCGCTTCTGCCCAAGCGCCGGGTATTGATCAACTGCAGAAAACGCTTGGCGTCATATTTGATGTTGCGTGCAGAAAGACAGGAGGACAGGCACAGATCAACTTCCAATTTGCATCAGAAATACTGCACAGAAAATTTTCTTTTCATACAAGGTCAGAAATGAAAGAACCCTTTTTGGGTGTCTTTAAAGGCCCAATGTTCAGTTTTGTGAATTTTAATCCCTGCATGCAGAAATGAACGTACTTGAATTCATCATACGAGACCCGATGCAGGCAAGAATAAGTGAATTCTTTTTCACATTTGCTGTGGTATCAATCGAGTACCCGCACAATTACAGTTTTATTTCTGTTATTGATTAGAAACGTTCAGACTTAACATTAGTTAGTAAATTATGGAGTTGTTAACATGTCAGTTGCTTCGCGATAAGTTATTTATTGCATGTGGGATCAATAGGCTCTTGGACCTTCAATTTACTGATTGACCTGCACTGCGACGTAAATGCTCCTTGAGACAATTAACGATGATGACGGCTACATTTCTTGAGAATTGAGGATACTCTTTGCTGGAGTCCTTCGGTGCAGATAGCCACAGTGAATATTGCACACTGTGAAAATATGACTTGCTTCTCCTCAGTGAGTAATAGGCTGCGTTGATGATATATGGCTCTGGGAAAAACAGCACAATTATAAGTATGAGCCCGAGATCAAAGCGGCAGCGAGTGCAAGTGGTTTTTTGATAGATTAAACTGTCCATATCCTGCTTACAGAACTTAACGTCGCCTGGCACAGTTTCTATCTTCTATCCAACTGATGAAATGCTAGCAAATAATTTCCTGCTAAACAACAAGTATCGAACCTTTTTCAGATTAAAGATAACAAAATGCAAACACAGGAACTGATTGAATCGTGTTTCACGCAGATGTAATAAAACTTTCATGACTGTTGCAATTTGTCAATGTTTGCTGCACCTTCAATTATCTGTGCAGATTCGTCGAACATTGTCACCAGGACACACACATATTTCCCAAAGCAGCTTGGACAAGTGAAGGTATTGAACAAGAATACGCCATTTGCAAGAGTTCTGTGCTGCCACAGTAAATTCGATTTCTACATTTCGTGCCTTTTACGTCATTTAAAATTTCAACCTGAATGAAGCTGCATTTGGTCAGCTTCTGAACATCCCCCCCACAACGCCATCAGTGTGACTCCTGCTCCTTGAGTAAACGCACACAACACAAACATTGGACTTTCTCCTGAATCCTGGACCACAACATCGAGTTGACTCTCTCTGGACAAGCATCGTGATCCTGTTCCAGTTTTGGCGAATTTTTGCTTTGACACTGGAAACAGGATGACA
>JAAUYG010115708.1_pt1 | contig 12359 bp, 8 predicted proteins | sample 7278091 | NCBI WGS metagenome assembly JAAUYG01 (sample SAMN14350201, study PRJNA611818) | marine sediment metagenome | isolation source: surface marine sediment (0.6m) | place: French Polynesia: Moorea | collected 2018-08
CTTGGCCCGCTCCGGACCCTTCCTAAAATTTTCGTAAAAATTGGTCAGTAACTTTTTGCGTAATGTTGATGACACACACACAAACACACAAACAAACACACACACACACAAACTAACCGAAGCAAAAACATAACCTCCTTGACGGAGGTAACCAGTCAAGAAAAGCAGGCATGGAAATAAACAACACATGTCATCCCACTACACACTTGAAAGAGGTACATGTAATAGCCTATGAATGGTAGTTGGAAATGTTACTTACTGAACGAATTTGAGTTCCGAGGAAGATCAGCTGGCTTTTTCGCAGCTTATATGCAGTAGTAAGTTCCTTAGAAAACCAATACTGTACCAATTGCCATTCAATCTCATTGTTAATACTGATCAAGTGCAGTCCTTCTCTGGCACATAATTCGTTTGCACTTCTCCATGACGATGACGCAAGCTTGTATACTTTGTAGCAAGAACGAATAAGATCTATGCAGAATGGTTGTTTCCAACGTAGGCGATGCTGTTTCGAAAATTGCCATTGGCTCTTTGGTCTACCGATGGAAAAGTGTCTGAATGATATTTTTAAATATTCTCCTTGTCCTGAGACATTTGAACGCCTCGGGTTAATACTAAATGAAGGCGTCCAGATGCTTGTATCAACAGTGTACTGACGCTGCATTACTTTATCATTACTTGTATGACCTGATCGATAAATAAATGATTCATTAGGAAATCGTGATCGTTTGGCGGAATAACTAGTCTGTCCAAACTTCCAGTGGTAACTTTTGAGATCAATATTCAATACAGACGGCATAGAGTTTTCACTGTGCTGCAAGTCAATGAGATTATACCCCTCACTATAGGATATTTCTTTCACACCCATATCAAGAAAGCGCTGGGAGGCCCTCGCAGTTACCTTTAAATAACAGCAATTTAAAAGTCCTATTGGTTTATTAAACTGGAACTCATAATTTGACAGTTTTCCATAAAACTCCATGCTCCCACAAGGCAATGAAGAGGTAAAGGCGACCACTTCCTCCCTAAAGTTAAGCAATGATTGCTGCAGGAAGTTTGAGGATGAACAGTTTAAGCCCGTCGCATTTATCGCACGGACATCCACAGTGAGTTTTAAACCCATGAGAAAACAGGATATGTCGAAATCCAGACCCCAATGTTCCTCTGTAAATGCTTGCTCAAGCCTGAAGCAGCTCCGGTTTTTTACATATTCCTTGATGTATATCGGTGCTGACACGACCATTTCTTTTCCCTTATACAGACGGGCCATAGTACATGGCAATTGTTTGCTAAACTCGTAATTATATACCTCACGGTAGACATTCACATATTGGGGCAGGTTAAAGCAGCCTCTTATATCAACTACTGACAGCTCCATCCCTTCCCGTTCCACCTCGATAAGCATACCAACTTTCTCCTGAGACGCCCAAGATCCTCTTCCATCAACTCGAGACTCTCGAATAACCGTGCATTGTTTGCGCAGAGAAAAGGAAGCCATGGTGATGTATGTTTTATAAGTTAATACTCCTTGTGGCTTCCTCATGCTGTGCTCTGCGTTTGGCCTAAGCAATGAATTTACGATTCCTTTACAGTCAGACAGCTGAACTGCACCAGACACATACCCACTTCCAGCGTTCCTGTATGATCTGATGAGGATTAGCACAGGACCCTTGCCAAAGTGCACGCTGTTGCTATTCCATTTCTTGCTTGTCCTGCTCCAGATAGCAGAGGTCCATGGGGAACATATTCGAGTGATGAGAGACACTGAATCAAGTTCGTATATGTAGATCCCACCTATGGCACACTGTAGGTGACCCAGGCCATCATAATGAAACACTGCGTCCTGCAACTCTATAAACTTATTTTGACTATTATCCAGTGTGATAAGCAGCCTTGTCTGGGAAGTTTGGTTATCGGAGGCGGCTGATATCAGCATGGGTACATGATTAGAGAGTCTATATTTCTGTAGTGTACAGAGCTCAGCTGGGCAACGAATGTCCACAAGATTGTAGTCGAATTTAAGTTCAAATGTGTGCTGTGAATCCCATATTGCCTGAAGCACGAGGTCTCCAATGCTTCCAGTAAAGGATTTTCGTAACAATGAATGCCCACAACCTTGGTCTAGAAGAAATGTAAAAAGGCCAGAAGAGAAATGCTGATCATAAACAGAGAATGGCCCGTCTATGATACGCAGTCTGCTGTTTGATAAGCCCCCAAATATACTTCCACAGTCAAACTTTTGGATCTCGACGGTTGGCGTTTTAAGAATTTCGTCTGCAAACGCCCAGGTGTATATCCATGTATGGCCATAAACAAAGGTTCCATTAAGGATAGGACCTCCCAAATCGAGATAGTTCGGACGAAGACATTTGTTAGAGCAGGATCTGCATATCCCGTCGGATGACATGTTGTTTATCGTAGCTGCATCCATAAGATGGGCATGTTTGATAGCGGTGGCCTGATAGATCAAACAGAATGACGCCGCGGTTTCGTACGATATTTTGCTAACCAATCTCACCCGTACTCGGTTGGTGGCCATAAAGAAATTTTGTACAGGCGTCTTTCCACAGATGGTATACACCACTATCTCCCGTCCCTCGGTGGATAACTCTGCTAGCGTCAATCTCTGCGTTACATGGCATTCCTGTGTGAACATGTGTCCCGTCATGTATAGTAAGGTTATGTTGACGTGAAGACCAAATGGCACCTCCACTTGATATACGCTCACGGCCTCCCATGATATGTGAAATATATTTCCACATGGTATGACATTATGTGACCTGGTGCAGTTACTTTTGTCGCAGATGCAAGCATTCTTCCATCCACAAGTTCGCATAACAGTGTAACTCGCATTCCACAACAATACTAAATCATTCATTACTGTGCTGAGTGAAGTAAAACTCGACTGTTTGCCGTGTTTCTCCCGTGTCAGAGGGTGGTAAAGCAGGACTGATATGTACCTGCTGATAACAATTGATTGCGTTAGAGGCGTTGAGTCCTGACTGTGGGTGCATGCAGGCAGTTGATTATTGCCACCTGAGAATCCATGCCCAATATTCTTCTCTGTGTGTGATAAAATAATGGTGACTCCTGCTATAACAATAAAGCGAGTTGCATATATCACGGTGCCCATATCAGGATCTGAAATTTCGTACTTTCCAAAGATAATACATACTGTGTCATTCAGTGGTCATATAGTTTTAACACAAGAATAAATTCTGGCAACAAACGTATAGAGCAACTGAAAGAAAATTATATACCGTTAGCCTAACTGAAATCAAGAGTTCGATATCCGATACATCATTCAACTTTAGAAAAATCTTCAGTCAACGCCTTATGACATTCGATTGGCAAACACATTTAGATTGTAAAGATGCAATGCATCTGAAGGATATCCGAAAAATGCAAGGCAAGATCACGCCCAACAGGTCTGAATACTACAGATGAAAAATTCTTTTGCAGCCAAAGCTACACCTCACCATAGAACTGTCTTAATATGTATGGTCATGCTGGAGGAACGAACAAAGAGCATTAGAAATGGTGAAAGACGACCTTCATTAACAAGGCACATTATGAAGGTGGAGTTCAATGGAAATTATGGTGAGTCATTATGCGACTCGGACATTGATCCTCGTCTACAAACATGAAACCTTATGACTCCTACAGAAGTCAGGTGTTACTACTATACCATGCAATTCAGGTATCTGAAATCCGAGCCAAGAGAAAGCAAGAGAGGAAATAAGAGATCAACCGGCCAAGCCATCAACGTGTTGTGACAAGAACGCTATTATTTTTGAGGTAGCCATTTGCTGGTGAGTGTAAATCCATATTGAGCATAGAATGCATACACACACAAAACTAAATAGCCAAATTAAACAATTGGTTGATTATAATCAATGCCTACCACAATCCTGCAGCAGGACCGTTTTTTTTTTTTGTTGTTTCGTGGAAACAATGCAGTTCATATGTTGAGGGATATAAGGTCATTGCGTGGCTATATATTGGTTTTTTTATGGTAATGTACCTGTCTTCCAGTAAAGACACCTTAATTTTTAACATTTTTTGATCAATGAATATCAAGAACTATACCCGTATCTATAAATCATGCTGAGGTTATGCAAAGACAGCTACTAAAAAGAATGTAGCTAAAACAGGCTTATGGGCAGGTATTTAGTCAAGTAAAACATTAAATCGTTGATTAGTACTAACAGTTGGTCCCTAACAGTTTATGCAGGCAATTTGAACTATTCACTATTCATTAGCCCGTTCTCAGCTAAATCTTTCTCTGTGACTAGGCACTGCTTAACCTACGCACAGTTATATGGGCCCTGTTAACTTAGGTGGGCGAGGGGAATGGGTGATTTTTCAAAAAAAAAAATTAAAAAATAGAAACTGCAAAAATCTGATTGCTTTTGTTAGGTTGAAAAAAGAAGTTGTTGGCCAGATATTAAAATAGTTCTTCTTTGAAGAACAGAAAGCGTTTAATGTTTTGTGAAAAAGTCTGAAAAATTGCCTCCCTCTTTTCTGAAATTCAATTACAGCAACTTACCACAGCACAGATATTATATGGAATACATGGACTATAAGGTATATTGGTATAATATAATAGATTGGCGAACCATTAATTAGCGTTTAGCAGCTGTTTTGGTCCTGCCACAACAATTTCTATACTAAGCAAACGTGACTCGTATACATTAGTTATTTCCTCAATGCCTATACACACGGTTTAAAAGCACAAATTTGTACTCTGCCAACATTCTTATTCAACTACCTTACTTGACCACCCAAAACATGCAAAATGCAGACATATATAGGTAGACGTGTTGCATTTGTCTTATTTTTGTGTTAGTAAAAAGTAATGGTTGTTTGTATGTTGAAAGGAAATCTGCCCCAATATTTGAAATGTATGTTAACAATAAGCGACGTTTATAATGGTAAGGTGAGAACTTTTCAGACTTTCATTTAACATCTTTGTTAAACAGAATTACTGATGATACTGAATCTGGTGGCGCACCATCTGATCTATGTGTAGCTGAAATCTTTAGCGGCCATCATGATGTACCATTCTCTATACCTGATAAATATCAGTCTGCTGCTACAGAGTAAGGGGTTTGTATTTTTATGCCCAAGGATTACAATCAAAGTCAGCGCGGTGCACTTGGTCGAGCAGTAGAAGACTCGACTTCAGTCTATCTAGAAACCCGGTGTATTCAAGTCTGGGGCACTTTCATCCTTCATCTCTTTGGCCGGCGCCCGGTCCGTCGCTCATAACACCCTGAATGTTAAGAAGCGACGTTAAATAAACCCATTCACTCACTCACTCATTACAATCAAAGTCTGGGCAGTTTAAAATGTTGCTTGCCAATATACCATTCCGGATAATATAAAATATTGTATTGTACAAAGGTTTCTAAAGGATCAGGGCCTGTATATATATAAACCATGCTTATTTTACGCAAGAACAATCTGCTAAGAGTACTGTAGTTAAGAACAGGCTTACGAATAGGTATTTAGTATAGTAATACTTTAAATTTATGGCCACATTTTAAAATGCAAGGACTCCTGATATGATGCTAAATTAATATTTCTTTAGGCCAGACCCTGCAGAAGGTGGTGCTCCACGCAGGTCGCATCGTTGCACCCGGGCAGTTAGCTGTGGGCCTGGGACGTGTTAGAGAAACTGCCAATATTCAACTCATAGACTACCACCCCAGACAGTGCTGTCCTCACCCAAGGAGAGTTGGTCAGTTCTACCAGAGACCAGCTTTATCAACGGAGGAAACACTTGCCTGCTGCCACAAACAACTCAAAGGTATCATAAATGATAAATAAAAATTGAAAATGTTAACACTAATTTCATCATTGTTATTACAGCAGTACCCAAAATCAGTAACCATACAGCAGTTGTACTTGTAGACTATAGTAACTGCTAAGGTGTCACTTCTACTGTGCAAGGCAAAAATGGGTGTCCATGCATACTTAATTAACAGCAATCCGCTATAGCACTCTGGGTGCTACCGGAATGGTTCAGTTTGTCAACTACTATAATGCATATTCTTTTTCTAGACGCAGTCAGTCGACATATGGTACATGTATAAATGTGTAAACCTAAATAAATATATTACTCGGGAGAATGGCATTCACAGCAGAAGCCGATAGAACATCTCTGTCCCTAGTCAGTCTGTTTGCTACAATGTTGTTAGCTACTGAGTGAGTGAGTGAGTGATATCCAAGTTTAACGGCACATCAACACCAAAAGGGTCATACAGTGCCAAAACAGGTGTAAACTGCACTATAAGTCAAAGCAGGGTCTACTAGAACAGAATATTATGGTCACCCATGTAAATACAGTAATGGTTGCAACGTCATTTCGGGTTGCTACAGTCTAAGAACTGCACTGTCAGTGTGTGAGAGCATTCGCTATCAGGTCAAGTCTGAACAAAATGTCCGACAAGACCCGATACCCAGGGGCGCCACGTGGAGGCTGCTCTCATGCACCCCTGTTGTTAGCTAGTATATCAAGCTTTGATGCACACCGACGCAGTGATGATAGATACACAATCGTACATATTTACATGATTATGCACATGTACATTGTATGTTATTCTCAGCATGCTGAGACAGAAAAAAAAACAACAACTTGGGGGCACACACGGCGTCCACCAGCAGCCCAGTACCAGTAGAGGGATCAGCACCAGTCAGCATGTCATCTGAGGGTAATGCAGGTGATGGGAACAGCAGCTGGGATGAGGCTGATCTGGAAGAAATGGATAGACTTGGTAAAACCATTGGTAAATTTTACGAGATAAAATGTGTAAAATACTTATATATTGTAAAACAACTGACTCCTACATGAAGTGTTTTAATAACTCTCTCTCCCTTCATCGCTCTCAACACATGTGATAGCTATTTTGTTATATTATGGATGGTTGGTGTTGCCCATGTTACCATGCAGGTGATGTGCCTAATAATGGGTATTTATATGTAATTATGTGTGTCGTCTGGTGTGTCATTGTATCCTATGGGTTGATTGATTGATTACATCAAAGTTTTATGGCACATCAACACCAAAAGGGTCATACAGTGCCAAAATAGGTGAGTCCAGTAGATGGTGATGATGATATCACAGAGTCCACTAGAAAAAAATATGTATCCCATGGAACAATTTAACTGGACAAGGCTGCTTATCACACTGGGCAATGGTCTATAGAGCTGCAAGACGCAGTATTCATTCTGATGTTCTGGGTCACCCACGGTGTGTCATAGGTGGGATCTATATCTAACGAACTTGATTCAGTGTCTCTCATCACGCGAATATGTCCCCCGTGGACCTCTGCTATCTGGAGTAGGACAAACAAGACATGGAGTAGTAACAGCCTACACCTTGGCAAGGGTCCTCTACTAATCCTCATCAGATCATACAGGAACACTTGAAGTGGGTATGTTTCTGGTACAGTTCAGCCGTCTGACTGTAAAGGAATCGAGAATTCATTGCATAGTGCAAATTCGGAGCAAAACACGAGGAAGCCACAAGGTGTGAGTGTGAGTGATATCAAAGTTTAACGGCACATCAACACCAAAAGGGTCGCACCATGCCAAAACAGGTGATAATGTTTCCAACGTCAATTCAAGTCACTACAGTCTAAGAACTGCACTGTGTGAGAGAATTTGCTATCAGGCCAAGTCTGAACAAAATGTCCGACAAGACCTGATACACAGGGTGCGCCACGGGGAGGCTGCTCTGCACCCCAGGAAGCCACAAGGAGTTTTACCTTATAGTGCATACAGTGTCATGGCGTCCCTTACTCTGCGCAAGCCATGCACGGTTATTCAAGTGTATCAAGTCGATGGCAAAGAATCATGGACATCTCAAGAGAAAGTTGGCATGATTTTCAAGGTGGAACGGAAAGCGATGGAGCTGTCGGTAGTTGAAATAAGAGGCTACTTTGACCTGCCGCAATATGCGAATGTCTACCGTGAAGTATATAATTACCAGTTTAACAAATACCTGATAAATACGTACCCTGTACAAAGGTCCGCCTGTATAAGGGTAAGGAAATGGTTGTATCAGCGCCGATATACGTCAGGGAGTATGCAGAGAACCGAAGGTGCTTCAAGATTGAACAAGCTTTTACAGAAGAATACTGGGGTCTTGGCTTTTGACTTGTCATGGTTTCTCATATCAATCTGTAGACCATCTGTAGGGGGTGCATGAGAGCAGCCTCCCCGTGGCGCACCCTGGGTATCAGGTCTTGTCGGACATTTTGTTCAGACTTGGCCTGGTAGCGAATTGCTCTCACACAGTGCAGTACTTAGACTGTAGCGACTTGAATTGATGTTGCAATCATTATCACCTGTTTTGGCACTGCATGACCCTTTCGGTGTTGGTGTGCCGTTAAACTATGATACTACCACCACCTATCCATCTGTAAAACTTGTTCTCTTGTTAAATTGCCAAATTACTTGATATATGAAATTTTGACTTGAAGCAACAATATTTCAAAGTTCACACTTTTTTAAAGGTATGGGTCCATATAGGGAGAAGTTTCAAAACGCTAATTGTGCAGCTATTATTCTATTCCAACCCAACTTTTCATAAAGTTGTCCATGTGGTAGACCAGACAAAGTTACTATTAACGTTTTCAAATTCAAAATTAAAAATCATAAATAAAGACTGATTGAAGTGCGGGGCCATTGAAGATCGGAAAAAAGTCCTAGTATCTGGTTTTCATTTGTCACACCTACTGCTCCCTGCAAGCAGTCCCACGATCCGCTTGTTGTTTAATACAATTGCCTCATTTTATGGGCTTCAGGAATATGACTACATCAGAGTGGCATTCTGGGGCGAGCTCAGACGGCCTAATCCACAGTCCGGCCACATTTAATTACAACTACCAGGTGTATGCCCCTACTGCACAACTGGAGAAACTGGATTTGAAACCAGACATTCTGGGGGGTTAAATGCCCTTTCAGCAGCAGGAATATGACTATTCCGGAAGTGATAGCAACATCTAAAGGCTTAGATAACACAAATAATATAAATTCAACAAGCTGTATTGGTACTCATTGACACTTATGGTATATATAACAGAGTATAACATGTAATTTGCTAACACGTGTATAACTGTGTAAAAACAGAAATAATTTACGAAAACTGCATTCCTTATACACAGGATGAAATATGTCCAAACTTTGAATTATGTAATTATATAAATACCACTGTAGTGCACCAATGTGCATTAGAGATATGGCAGTGTATCCTCAATTTAGCATTGTTAATTAAAGCAAACCAGCTCCTTCCACTGCCATCTATGATTGATACAAAAGACCATCCGTTAAAGCACTTACACTAAATATACCTTAAGTTAAAGATAAAATATCAAGATTCCAAGCAGACCGTGTACGTAAAACAGCTGGGAAATCTGTGATTCGACACATATACATTTACATCTATCAATGCTTCCTGTTTACAGAATGGCAACCGAATGACCGCCGTGGCTAGGCCAAACCTGTCTACATGTTGAAGAAAAATCACCCCTACTATGACCAAGTACAGAGTCAGCTGCATGCGTTGAACAGTGCTCTTAGCGATTTTGTGGTATGGACAACCACAGACACTGCAATAGTCAGAATTGTGCAAGACTCAAAGTGAACTCCAAATTTGGATATTCTCATTGGGTTCTACTTGAAGTTCATCCCGGTTATTTCACAGCGAAAAATACTGCACCAGTGCATGTAGTGTGGATTGATGATCAACGGAATCAATACTTGCTATTATTAAACTTCTGAACAAAAAGTATAATTTGTATTCCTGTAATTATAACTTGATAATCAGTTGAGAGAAAACATGACTAAAACCTGAAAGGCAAGTATTTAATTTATATTTAGCCAAATTTATATTTATTCAAAAATGAATAAATTTAAGCATGTTATGGATGTGCCATCTACAAATGCAGTGGGAAAAAAACTTTTGTTATAAAATTCTTCACATTGGATTATACGTTAGGAATGAATGTTAAAAATAAGGATTTATAAATTATTTGCTTTTTTCTGTATTCCAGGAGGCAAATATATTGACACTCCAATTGCACCTATGCGAGAAATGGCTTCAAGGACCTCTAGAGTGACTTTGTTTTGACGCGTTTTGTATTCAGGGTAGAATAGCTGGGTGTAATAATAAATCTGTAGCGTCTGCAAAGGATGCACAACTCCCAAACCAGACCTCTCTCCAAACACCGTTGAATATCATGACACACCTACCACTTCACTGCTGTAAATAGTGATCTCCAACATTACTTTGATCTTTTAACAGTTCACAATTGTGACCTGTAATGTTGAAATGTAGTTTCCACAATATTGTAGTGTCCGTAACGGTAATGCATCGACAGACTGATTGTGTGGATACACATTTACTTAAAACTCTATCACAGATATTAAAACAACCAAAAACAGACTCTATTATCTGAAGATACTCTAACAGTTTTCCCACAAACATAATTTTTGGTTAAGTTTATGTAAGAATACTGCCTTGGTGTCAAGTACAAATCAGACCGGCTTAATTTACTACTGGCTAAAGAAATAATTTTCTCTCTATTTTGCAAGTTTTGGGCCTAATAAAAATATCAATATTACACAAAATAAAACAAATATATTTCATAGGCATACCAGATATACACAAAGTAGCACATCAATTTTGTTGAAAATTTTAAATCTTAATAAACACAATAATATTAACATGATTAATGCAGCTTATTAGCACCCACTATATTTTTTATTTGCCAATACCAATCCCATTGCAAAACAAATCCTAGAAAGTGCAGTACTGTACATTAAGTTTATCCACTAAGGAAAAATCTATTATTTAATGTATTTTCTGTTGCTTGGCAACAATGTTACACTTTACTATTATGATATTACATTGATGTCCTAATAGTAAGTAGATAACATTGTGAAATATGTGAATAATTTGAACATCTTCATTATTTTTATTCAATAACAAGTGATACTAACAGTAATCTTTCTGACCATTCAAGACCGTTGAACCTCACACAGTAAATAATTAATGGTGAGTCTTGTGTGAAAAGGTGTTACAACTTGCTTATCCCACAAGTACGAAACTATAGTTATGAAATATGGTTGTGTTGTAAATTCTATTGCCAGGATGAAAATTGATAGCAAATATGCATGGGAATATATTTTTTTGTGGAAATATTTTTTTTTGTCACAGAATTGTGATTTCTTTGTGAAAATGTGAAAGGGGTATATTGACTATAATGGGAACGTGATTCTCATGCAAAGTGTGGGATTTTTGACTTAGAGGAGTGAAGAGGCTACTAAATAAAGAATATGTTATAAGCAATAAACGTGATTAAACACTAGCTGATTTAAAGTCTTGCATGCCCTTTAAAGTCTTACATGCCCTTCTTGCAAAAATGTGGACCGAAGCAACTTTACATGGATTTAGGGTAGTTTCAATGTGGCCGACTTTTTCTCGCCCACTGCTTTCACTATCAATTTCGAACAGTCACTTAATTACTAGTGTTGTCCAGATAAACAAAAATCCAAATTGAATATGTAGGTGATTGCGTTTCCATAATGGTTTAATTATGAGGTAATAACCTATTACTAATCATGTGACTATTGTGATACTGAAACGTTGCGGACAGTACAGTCATGGGCACCAAAACTCATATTCCAGGTTTCTAAGAAAATAAGTGATGGAGGAGGGAAAAGGGCCATGGCAGAACAGAGAGAGAGGCCGAAAATACCGAGCAAGACTACGCGAAGACACAGTCAAGATGGAAAATGCAAAGAAAAAAGACGGAAAGGAATGCTGTGCTATGTATCGAACAGAGGAAAAACCAAACCAATAAACAGTGTGAGGAATAACGACAAAAGAAGAGAGAAGAAATGAGAAAATATCGTCGCAAGTTAAAAGAAAGGAAAATAATACAGCCATACCCAATAAGCGTGTGGAGGGTGGAAAGAAGGCTATTAGAAAGCAAAAAGCAAGGAAAGCTGTCCGGAAAAGCAGAGAACAACAGCAACATCAACAGTTAAAAAAGGAAAAAAGAAGCAGTCCTAAGAACTCAAAATTTCCGGCTTCGACTCAAGCTGAAAGTGTCTGTAATCAGGTTCGAATGTCTTAAGTTTTTGCACAAAGAACAAAACACAACCTTTTCTTCAGGAAACTTTTGTGCGCTCAACCATACTACCTCCGTGCCACAATCAAACTCCGTGACATGAAACAACGCAATAAGCATGATAAGTCAACTAGGAAATGATCCATTATGTAGAAAAGTAAATAAATGGATAGTCAATTATTATTATTATTATTATTATTATTATTATTATTATTA
>JAAUYG010120049.1_pt1 | contig 12359 bp, 8 predicted proteins | sample 7278091 | NCBI WGS metagenome assembly JAAUYG01 (sample SAMN14350201, study PRJNA611818) | marine sediment metagenome | isolation source: surface marine sediment (0.6m) | place: French Polynesia: Moorea | collected 2018-08
GTATATATTTATAAAATTATGAGGATTCCTTAATATGAGAATATCAGAATTAAGACCACTTAAAGGTAAAGGATGACCAAAAGCTGTATATCAGTGGTACATTTATATTGTTTCAGAATTAAGAACACCTCTAAGTTAAGATCACACTTAGGCTTTCGTTAAGAAATAACCATTAAAATGCAATAGTTTGCTGGTTGACAACCTCGAAAAATAAATCAAAGTTTATACAAAAATAAACCCACTTAACTAGGCTTTGAACATGGGTGCTCTTAGTTCCAGGATTCCACCATATGTATAGTGAGGTCCAGTGTTCAATATCTCACTGGAAAAGAAAGGTTTGACTGTAATTTGGCAGTACTCAATATATGTTCCATGTCCGAATTATTCCAGCGTGTGACATGGTCTGCCAGTTCACCATGCTGTCCATGCTGTTGAGTCAATCCCAGGGCTGGTCTCTGGGGGCCGTCCACTACACCAAACAGTGGTCAGCGCTACAGAAACTACGGGAAAAACCCGCGGTCAGGTTCATCATAGGTATTGGTTTATTACAGGTAAGTGCATTATGTAGTTTTGAAGAGTCAATCTCTTATGAGGTTGCTTGATAAATGAAAAGTCTCAATATCAATCTCAACCCTATTTCAGCATGAGGTTCAGTCTAAATCTATAAAAATAGAATTGGCTGAAAATAGTATAACCCATTTGAAAGATACCCCTACTACTCTCTTAAAAAATACTGTTTTTTAACCCAGAGCATTTAACATCTTCAACATAGATAGTCACTAGGAACAGGTTGAAAGATTATACATTTTGAATTAAAATCTTGACTTTCTGTCTCAAAATGTTACATGTTCTGCCTCAAAATGTTACATGTATATTTTAGTGGCCTGTCAAAGACTGATAGACGTATGCTCACCTCTCAAATATATTGGCTGCATATGAAAGATATTGAACTTGAGGTGGGATCAACCCCATGTGATCAAATCCATTATACATGAAAGCTATGTGTATTTTGTACATTGAAAATATACATGGTATAATACCGATATAAATTAGTGAAAAATACCATATGGTCTTGTAATTTTAGAGAATTAGGCAAATATTTTGATGGAAAGATTATTGATTTCTGCAGAGTAAAGTAGTTGAAAATTAGTTAGAAAGTGACAGCAACAATAGTTCTGTTACGTGATGCAAACGGGAGCATAAAGCATGTAAAGAGAGGTGGGCAATGTCTCATACCTTAAATGATATGCACTCGGTCAGATTTATCACAAACTTCTTTCATTTATGGTTTCAGAGCTGTATTTTACTGTGGGAGCAGGTTTCAGAACATAGTTCTGTGGACTCCCACACATACCACAGTTACCGCAGCCCGGCAGGTATCGCCATGGCGGTGGTACGGACATTGCTGGCAGCCATCTTTGCCACGCATCTCCGCGCCAGGCTGCAGTCAGAGAGGAGTGCACTCAAACGTGACTTCTATAACAGCTTTACCAAGGTACATTTATGTATGCTGAAATTTGTATTTGCCGTATTATAGTTCTATAGTTGGAAGTGGTAGTAGTAGTAGTAGTTGTAGTACATGTAGTTGTAGTAACTGTAGTAGTAGTAGGAGGAGGAGGATTACAGCAGTAGTAACAACTGCAGCAGTAGTTGTAGTAGTATAGTAGTGGTAGTTGTAGTACAGTACTAGTTGTAATAGCAGTAGCAGCTATAGTAGTGTTAACACTAGTAGTAGTAGCAGTATATTTGTATTACTAGTACATGTAGTAGCAGCTGCAGTTGTAGCAGTATTTAAAGTAGTACAGTGTAATACCGGAACCACTGTGTATTGCATTATAGAGAGAGGTTTACTGTGTGATGTTGTTCCCTCCAGAGCTGTATGTTGTGGTTCCTGTGTTATCCCGTCCTCATTCTTCTGTCATTCCTGCTGTCTCTGCATCTACGCTTCAAGGTAAACACCCGTGGGACAGGTACCAAGTTAATAAATATTTATGAAAACAATACACATATACATTGCACATGTTGCAGTAGTAATGGCCGCCACAGGCTCAGTTTGAAGTCCCAAAGCCATGGAAGTTGTGGCAGCTACTTGTATGAGATCATGGAGATGTTCCTGCCTTAAGCATGTTAAGTGAGCATACAGTTGATAAATTTTGTCTTCTGACATGTATTTGGGTACCTGGTGTATTATTTTATAGCATAAACATCAGCTGCACTGCTTGCAGGAAGTGTAAGCCTGTAAGATAGTGGAACCTATTTATACCTGTTTGAGTATTATTATATTTACAACATGATTTGACAGACATGTCCCTGTACACCTCCAAGTAATACATGTAGGTTTACATGAGTTGGTGTTATGCGTACTAGCAGTCCTGTCGCAATCAGCCAGTGGGGCGGCTTGATGTAGATACATTGTATCAACTACTGTCTGCAATTGTAACCATAGTAACACCATAGTAATGTTGGTGTAGTCAGAATAATGCTTACATAACCATGGTAACACTGGTGTACCGTTCTGTTTCAGGTGGTTGTGATCGGTGTGGTACTGAGTCAATCGGCAGCCATCGCCATGTTGTTTCGTCTCTTCCTATCCCGTAGTCTGTACTGGGAGGTTTCCGCTCTGTCCAGCTATCTCCCATTAAGGATGGACAAAACATTCGGGCGCAAAATGTATTCCTGAGGATTCCTTCTCCCTTAAGGATATATCGGACGCTACCTCCAAATTGTTGCTGGCTACATGCCGTCATCTACCACCATTGGATATCATCATGTTTGAACAGCTTGAGTATCCAAATTCGTGGCTTCAGCTGTAAATTCAACTTTAAGAGCAGCCTAGAGCAATATTAGAAAGTATACTATTCTGGACTGTAGATACCAATTTTCTAGGCAAGTTTTATCTCCTGAGCCTCATTGGTCTATATGCAGCATGACGCAGTTTAGCCAATACTCAGCTAGACAAATATTAAGCCTATCAACAGATCAAAAGTCAATATTGTGTCATCTAACATAATCACTTACTGAAAAAAATCTGTTAAAGTTGATCAAACCGTAATTGTTTTCGGATTGTTTTCGGACACTTCTGATGGGGGAAGCCAAACAATTTAAAGCTTATAGACACCAAGTCTACATAACCAGTTGATATTAGTATAGGATTGTGATTGGTACAGTTTTGACCACGTCGACTAGTACCTTACCGGTACATGTATTATAATCGTTATTTATATCCAATAGGCAGCACTGTACTCATACTCTTAAACATCTATGTTTGCAGATATGGATGTTGCTGATTGCATCTTAAATTTGATTCTTGTGTGATGAAGACCAAACATCTGAGCAAATGAAGCACCTCTGGTGATATTATGCGACATCTTTTGAAAAGAGAAAACCTTTTTTTCAATCTGTGTTCAGTCGCCTGCCAATTTTGTTTCACGAGTTAATGCAATCAACAGATGAGTGTTTCTGATCAGAAATTGTGCGCTATTTGACTAAATGTAAAACGTATTCTGTGAATTAAAGCCACACCCACGGCTCTGTATCACCGAAGTTACAGAAGACCTGTATAACAAGAACTATTGGTGTGGAATGTATAAACTTGTCGAGTTCCAATAAAATCGTCTGCGTTAATTCCATCGAATATCAAGCCACATTTATAATGCAGTAACACAATTCTGAAGTGGGCGACTTAGAACTCTTTTTCAGTCAACTTTGACAGTCCTCGGACTTTATCACAAGTTATCAAACTTATCCGGCCAACATTTCTGGTTTTGCAGCAGGAGAAAGCAGTGTTTTAAATTGTAAATATTGTTTTGCATCGGATCTCAAATTAGATTCTTCTCTACAGTGATCTTAAATGGCCAGGAGTGCTGCGTAGGTAGAAGCAACATAACTTGATCTGGCTCGGCTCACTATTCCAGTAGTCTTTTAACATTTCTTAGCGTCGCTTGTACTATGAAAACCAGGGTGATTTGTCCAGATTAGCTGGTGGCTATATCATTTAATGGTGCCTTGCGCGATCTCTCCGTCTTCTCTCTGCAGTAGCTTAATTATATGGTTAACTATACTAATTGTTATGCGTTTATAGTTGTTAAGAATTTCGTGTTGAGAATGATTTGAAAATAAAAGTAACTGAAACCAAGTGCAGGTATATGAGTTATTATTTGCAACAAGGTTGTAATAAAGCAAGGCATTTGGACTGTTTATTGTAACTTAGATATATGCCACATATGATAAAAGAACATCAATATTCCAGAGGTGGGGGTTTACTACAAATTTAAGTCAAATTTTTACCAGCCTTAGTTGGTCGTATTAAATTATAGTGATATTTGGGACTCAGGGACACAAATAACATGTACATGTATATAAGATAGGGTACCTGTGACCTTGTAGTGTTCTGGGCATTTTTGGATCCTTCAGAGCACTTTGCTGAAATCAGTATGAAACAATATTTGTATAATGCTTTCGCTTGTCATACATGACAATGTACCTAATGCTGTTGCCAAGCATGCTTCTAGTTTCGCCCAGACACAGCATCCAACTATTGACAGTACAGTAGTCCTGCTCTAATAGGGACACCCCTTTCGCCTAATAATTCTGTCCGTATTAGAGAGGTGTCCTTTGGAGAGAGGGAGGATTAAAGGTATCTATAGGACTTATTGCCAAATAAATCTGTCCTTATTAGAGAGGTGTCTTTTGGCAAGAGTGTCCTTTAAGAGAGGGACCACTGTAGTGTGTCAATTTGTCACAATATGAAGCCAACACCTGTCTTATAGCATAGTGCTACAGTACATGTAGCTTTATTAGGTAACCGTGCTCATATATATATATTTATGGTCATACATCAAAAACAAACAGGGTCACTCCAGGCACTTGACCACACTTGCACTGACCAATACACAGCAACACCACCAGCGTGCCAAAATAGTCTAGTTAATATTTCTTGTCAAATTGGTTCACATCATTCTTTGGAAATGTTGGACAGAACTGAGTGAATTATAAGCCGGCAAAACCCGAGTCCGTTCAACAATAAATAAGCGGAGTATCCCCTCCAATTGAAGGTACACTGTATATTGAAAACACAAGCAATATCCTGTGTCTAGGTTTGATCTGCGTTAGAAGCACTATTATTGCTGCGTAATTATGCACAATAATTACAACCTTAATTGTAAATGCAACAGACTATAAATGTCACCATGTACCTAAAAGTTTTCAAGGCTTTTATACCAAACCACCATATTCTCTTGCCATCCACATGATCCATGAAAATTCAATCAATGTCATCATAATGCCCCCAGTGTACAGTCACTGGCTATTTGGTATTATTAGAAACAGACTCATTGTACTGTACTATGCCTTTATATACACCTACATCACAATACATCGCATGGGCAGTACAACCTGAAAATGATTAAACCCTGACTACTAATATATCAGCAAATCCATCAACTGATTGGTTGATTGAGCATTCTGTTGCCAGTCACATGATTATATTTTAATATTTTCAATATTTTTCAAATCTTTAACAATATTTTTCAAATGTTATCCAACATGGCACTGATATTTAACGGATATTTTCTGGCATGGGTTAAAATGGCATGTGACCGACTGGATTTAAATAGGTGTGTACAACATACACACAACATACAACAATCACAGACATTTTAAAACAAGATGATGATAGCAACTTCAAAACAAGTTCATTTTTTATAACAAGTTCCTAACGGGCATTTAAAACCAACAGTATTAACCCCACCCCCCACCCCCCCAATTCTAGCAGCCTAAATTTTCTTAGTCGTCACTTGTTGCTGCTTCCTCGTATCTTATGCCACCGCTTGATAAATCCCTCCCTATTTTTCCAAATCACATCGTGTCCATATTTGGCATACCACCTGACAAAAAAGATCAGAACGAAACACTTGAGTCTTACTTGCAATGAGGCAGACCCCATATTTTGAAGTCACCTGAGCAGGATAAAAAATTTGCGATATATAAAGATATGTTTTATGTATACTTCATTACAATCCAACAATATATCATACATGAAAAACAATAAAGTTCTTAATAATAATTTGAGCAGAACCTAAGAGCAAGGCATAGCTTTAATCAAATATAAAACAATATGCCCAATCTCCACATCTTTGTCTACTTAATAGGATTCACAAAAAAAAAAAAAAAATAATTTTTTTCTTAAACTTACAGCCCAAACAGCATTCCACCCAGATGTGCAGCATGGTCGAAAAATTTCCACCCAAATATTACTCCTAAGGTGTCAAAGGCGATTAAAAACTTCATTGCCTGAAAATAGTCAAGTAACAAGAATAAGATAGAAAGCAAAACAGGCACACACAAAAATTTTAAACATAATATTATTCCATTGTAAAGCCTTGTGAATCTGGCTGGATTATCTTCTGCCTACTCAAAGTGCTACAGCAACCTTTTACCACACTGAGTAAAATCATGTAATATTTCTGATGTTTTATCATCTATAGGTAACTTTGTTCATCTGCTACTTAAAGTTAGTTAAATGCAATTTCCATTTAATAATACATGTATTATAGTCTTATGACAAAGAATTAAAATATTTGCTATGACTACATTTAGAACTCCTCAGTGCTTGCACACACATACATGGTTAGTAGTGACCATGTTACATCAATTAAACCATCCCCCTTCACCAACTCAACAAAGATAAATTGTCTGTGAGGTGTAGCAGTATGTACATAGTCCCTGCATTTTAAGACCATCCGTTCAAACAGCAAAATGTGGTCTTAAGTTTTCAATGGTACATGGGTTTAATTAGTACAAGGTATTGAAGGTAATGGTTTGCACTCCCCCTCTAATACAGACACCCCTCCTGACAAACAATTCTCTCCTTATTACAGAGGTGTCCTTTGGTGAGAGGGAGCATGGATACATTCATAGGACTTGGTGTCCTTTATAGAGGGGTATCCTCTCTAGAGAGTGTCCTTAACAGAGGGACCACCGTATATTAGATTTTCCATAATATATCTAAATACCCATCTGACTCGCTTCAAGTCAATGTTTAGCCATCTTGAGAGCCAGAAAAATGCCTTTAAAGACAGGTGGAAGAATATGAACTAAAATCAGGATCAACGACCACTGATATCTAAACAGATCACATTTTCATTGATTTATTTTTGTGACAGGAAAAAAAATACTAACACTATGAATCAAACTAAATTCAGATGGAAAATAAATATGGTTATCAGCAGACGTTCTAAATTTGTGTTAGTTGACATGTTTGCCAGAATACATATAGGCTTACTCACTGAGTCTGCAGAGAAGGAATGAGGAATGATATCCCCTATGAAGGCTATAGCCAGCCGGGCATCTGGATTCTGGCTACAGACGATGCCTATCACAGCCATGATAGCACCGGACTGCAAACAAAACACACTGGTGTACATGTTGGGAGCAAATATTTAAATAAAGTAAATAAAGTATTTTAGAGTTTAAGATATAGTGTATGGGCCACAACTTGCCGCATATCATTTGCATCAGTATCTCAATAGAAGAATAGATACATGTACATTGTATACACCTGGTATATCTACAGATCAAAGTTCGGCCCAGGTCCACCTACATGTATCGGCTGCGGGAATGTAAAGTTGCCTTTAAAGCAGCAGCAATGTAAATTTTTTGTAAAATAGATATAAAAAAAAAACAAGTACCTAGCCTGTACAATCCAAATGGTACCGGTGTAATGACACATATTTAGTCAGATTATTACCGTTCCACACAATATGCTGATTCCTACAAAGATGTTGGATGAACACTGGCCCAACAGCCAAGACGTTATTAAAAGCATTTTTAGGTTCAAAATAAAATTCAAAAGAGACTCACAGCTCCCAGAGAAGGTATCGCACTCCTACGAGCGATCTTATAGGCATAGCTAGCGAACCCTGAGACCATACCTGAAACAGGAGAAACAACTTAGTATAATACAGGTATGTGTGTTTCAAATAGTGGGAACCTCATTTACACGCTTGCACCTGTTGGTACTCAGGCCAGTAAACATATATAGGCTAGTTAAGATTAAAATTAAAATTTGGCAACCATCAAAACAATTTTCCCTGGTTTTATGAAAATTCATAACGTGAACCTTCATTAACTTTCTGAAACTCACAAGTCTGGCATCTGAATGTTTAACTCTGAGGAAACTTCAGGAACAGGTGATTACGTAATGCACCTGACCAGAAAGACTGCTGTCAAAGACATTAGAACTTTTTCTTCAGAGATCACACCTAAAGACACATAAATAAAGTCTCTCCAGACGTGGGCTGGGTTTTTAGTCCTTAGGTTGAAATGTAGGATCTTTTTCCAGAAATATTATACATGTACCAGGTATGTAATCTTTCACCCATTGCTGAGGTTACTTCCCAACTGATTTTATGACATGTTAGGTGCATTGACAATATACAACCAATGCATGACTGCTTATAAACGTGAGAAAGTAGTCCAGGATCATGCCAAAATAGCTTCAGTGGCTTTGACACAAACTAGTTTATGAACAATGAAACAATGAAGCAGAGTGTGTCTTCCCAGATAACCCCCTATCCCCAGTCAGGCACGTGACAGGAACTGTTTGACCTACTCACTGATACAGTCAGGTACACTGCCAGGAACAGTTTGACCTTCCTGCACTCACGCACATTGCCAAGGAACTGTTTGACCTACCTGCAGTGAGGTATAACTTCCAGGAACTGTCTTCCCTACCAGTAGTCAGGTACATTGTCAGGAACTGTTTTACCTACCTGCAAACAGGTATATCACCAGGAACTGTTTGACCTACCTGCAGTCAGATATAATTTCCACGAACTATTTGACCTTCCAGTAGTCAGGTACATTGCCAGGAACTGTTTGACCTACCTGCAATCAGGTATTACCAGGAACTGTTTGCCCCACTCACAGTCAGGTACATGGCCAGGACGTTTTTGACCTACCTGCAGTCAGGTACATTGCCAGGAACTGTCTGACCTACTCAGAGTCAGGTACATTGCCAGAAACTGTTTGACCTACCTGCAGTCAGGTACATTGCCAGGAACGGTTTGGCCTACCCGCAGTCAGGTATGTTGCCAGGAACTGTCTGACCTACCCGCAGTCAGGTACATTGCCAGGAACTGACCTACCCGCAGTCCAGACACTTTGACAGAAACTTTTCGACCTACCTGCAGTCAGGTACATTGCCAGGAACTGTTTGACCTACCTGCAGTCAGGTACATTGCCAGGAACTGTTCCCGCCCCAGCATGGCTGTTACAGTTGGTGTAAATGACCACAACACATACATGTTGGCAGCAAAATGTATCAGGCCATGCTGGCTAAACATCGACAGGAACATGGACCGACAAGGAGCACCTGGAGACAAAATCATTTTATTTTTATACATTTATTTGCACCATTAAAATGATACAATACATACACAATCAAACAGTACATGCAATAAAATAGCGAGATGCACAGCATCTGTTTCTTGCAGAATAATTAATACATATATACACTTGCTGCCAAGTCATAGGTTATATCACAGGTATGCTTGTATTTCAGTGGTTTCTGGATATATTCATACTAGTATTGGATGTCACTAGTGCGTCTTTACTACTCTCACTAATTTTTAATGTTATATGATTTAAATTTTTGGCAACAACAGAATGACTACTGTTGCCTGTCATTGACATAAAAGTCACATAATAAATCAAAGAATTCAAAGTTCAGTATTATCATTCCATTGAGCATTCATAAAGAAGCCTTCAGCATTCTCAGCATCAACTTCCCCTAAATAGGATGACAGCCTGGTGCAAGAGGCAATAAATTATTATGAGTTCTACATTCTAGCACAAAGCCTGAATGTTTTTCTTGCTAACCCTCTCCATGTTCTGAAAGAGGACTTTACACATGTTGCAAAGGGATGTTCTAGGGTCCATAAACAGCAGCCATAATATGCTGCACAATTGCTAGTAAAAAGAGCATACCTTGATATGATTTATACCAAAATATTTTAATTTTGTATTGATACAGGCTCATATCATCCATATCTTATCACTAACATGAGGGATGGGGACTGGGGAGAGAGGGAAGATTGGCAGAAACATCAGAAACCCAGGCCCAAATAAATCTCCCTGCTCTTCGTGGAAAATCCCAGGGGGGTCTTTTATGTCCCAGAACAGTTTCACACATGTCCCCATTTTTATATCAAGCAGGACACCCAGTTTCCAGTCTACACAAAGGGAGACATGATTGTAAGTACATTGTATTCTAATACAAACCTGAGACAGGACTGCTTGTGAAGTATTTGATCATGAAGCCAGTCAGTGGACTAGCTCGCCACATCAATAAGACCACAGCATTGACTGCAATGATCGATGCTGTGAGTTTGGACCCAGGGCTTAAACTGTTCCACCAGGCATTGGCCTGAAAAGTGATAGTCCCTTTGTTGGTCAGTGTTTCAAACCAGGATACACACAATTTTCCCATTTACAGTATATACACCTTATGTCATGTGAGACCTGTCCAAAGAGTAAATATTTATTTACGCTTAACACATGTAGTAGATACTACAGGTGTGTTAACTAGTAACTACTCTGACTGCTGTGTTTTGCCAGGGCTAGGCCTCTCGGAAAATATTAAGGCACATTGCTCATGAGGCAGTGGTTGTTGAATTAAGCACAAACATTTTTGAAAAAGCTCAAGAATGTGCATTAAAGCACACAACACTAAGACAGCACTACTAGTATTTAATTCCAATGAGTAGCATTCACCTTTAGTCTGTACGTTCCAGCTTTTCTGTAGAAATCCCCAGCTGCCTGCTCTTGGCTTCCACTCTGCATGCGATCCACAAACTTGCGTATCGTTTCATACTGCCAAACCGCGCACCCAGCAAAGCTACAGCTGCCCACCTGAAGTTTGCAAGACAACATTAAATTATTATAAACAAAAATAAGGGCTGGCCGGTTGGCCTCTAGAAAAGTCTTTAAGTTTAAAACTGGCCTTAAAGATGGAAAACACACTGATCGTGATGACTGCCAAGTTGATTTCTGGACTTTTGTCCAGAAACCACCACAAGGTTAACTATAAACTCATTTTCTCTAACTAGTTGATGACCAAGAGAGAATCTGAAGAAGGTGAAGTTGCTCCTTATGTTGTTGCTGGTAAAATGCTCCTGGCAAATTTCATGTGTATGCCAAAGAGTCTGAAAGCCTTTAAGGTGAAGTTCAGTATAAAAAATGCAAAGCGGTGCCCCCACTCCAAGACTCCTCTATGGCCTGTGTACTAGTATAGTGCCTGCAGCAAGCATTACTAATACATTTACTACTTACTGACACATGGCATTGTCAACCTGTATGATAATCAACTGTATAATAATTTGTCAAGTTCAGTAAATGAATAAATGGACTGGTTAGAACTTGGTGACCTCTGGGATGTGGATATAAACATGATAAAGTACCTAGACTCTAAACGCTGCTGTACCTGGGTGTGTCATACTTACTAATAGTGTGAAACCAAAAGGTTTGACTAAAGCTTTTAACCCTCCCAAAGACTGGACTTCAACTTGTTCCACAGGAGCAAGACTTTTCTTTGAACCAAACGGTTGTTTTCGTGCCCCTCGTGTGAAGCTTTGCCATGGCAGTGATGCTCTAGGAATGTGTTTGCTACTGCTGCCAAGGTACTGGCTGCCACAACAGTGAAAAGCGCAGGCACATCTTCTAGGGATCTTCTTGGGCACTAGTAGAAACCTGGAAAGCAGGATTCATCACTATGGATGTTTACATTCAAGAAACTGTGCATGGTGATAGATGTTGAAAGTAATTTGTTAATAAATAATTATTTATACCTCAATATATTTACCAGCCCCAAGACCTGTCTCCTAAAAGCCTTTAGACTCGTTTTTCACACCTTCTGACTGGACACGACATGATTGCACCTGCCGTGTCCATCAGAAAATGGTAAAAAGCTGCAGGCGAGCCAGGTATTCCGGCTATATATTTACATGAAACAAAATATCTTATACGGAGAATTGGAAGCTCCGGCCTAATCATGATGGAGCACCAAGCTACTGTAAATACTTAAAGTACTGTTGATGATTACTGTTAACTACCATAACTGTAAATATAGACCATGGGTGTAATTGTAAATTACCAAGGCAATTGGAAACTGTGACTATTATCTTGATAGGCATAGTACATTGACATGTATAATTCAATTCAGAAACTTGAACTTCTAACGACCATCACTAAAATTTAACACCAATCTATCCAACATTTGTTAATCTGTTAATATGTACCAGTAATTAACAGATTAATGATCAGTCACTGTTTGGGACTCAACATTGCCATTGCTCAAAAAC
>JAAUYG010156027.1_pt1 | contig 12359 bp, 10 predicted proteins | sample 7278091 | NCBI WGS metagenome assembly JAAUYG01 (sample SAMN14350201, study PRJNA611818) | marine sediment metagenome | isolation source: surface marine sediment (0.6m) | place: French Polynesia: Moorea | collected 2018-08
AACCCCCCCGTTTACCCCCCGTATTTTTCGCTCACGCACCACATGTTTAAACATTTTTTTGGCTTGGTTGTGTTAATCAGTGAAAGTCCCCGCCCCATTCGCGGGCCTTGCCCCCCCCCCCCCCCCTCCCATATAGTCCTATTTGTATATATATAAATTTGATGTGCTCTGCACTGGCTTTTAGTCATATCCTGCACGTTGAAAGGCTAATAAGAGGCCCATGGACCTTGATGCGCGGCTTGACAACGCCAGAACCAAGTGCATTGTCAATTGTGAGACAAACAAGTGAACGAAATAACCCCCAAATCATCCCAAAGGCTACAAAATCAAATGTACCCCATTTATATTTTACTAGTGTCCCGAATCCCAAATTTAAGACTTTTTTATTTCACAGCCAGCTGTTTACGCGTTAATGGCAATTTTGAGACAAGTGCAGCAAATGAACCTTTATGACTTAAAATCCTACAAGGTCAAAGATATCCCTTATATACTTTACTAATGTCCCCGAGGCCTATATTTTAGTCTATTTTGCCGACAGACAGCCTTTCTTGAGTTAACCGAATGACCCCCAAACGACCTTGAACACAACAAAGTCAAGGTATCCCATATAGTATTACGTTGTTCTAGTACCCCCCGAGTACCAAAAAAAATAAATCATTTTCGCCTTACGGCCTGCTGTTTTTGGGTTGCACACTATTTTCAGAAAAAAAAACACCGAGTGACCACAAATGAACTTGAACACTACAAGGTCAAATGTACCCCATGTATCTTTTTAAAAATAAGCCCCAATTATCACAAATCCCAGAGTCTCAAATTTCAATCGCGCGTTCACTCTACAGCCAACCTTTTTCGCGTAACAGGCCGTTTGGGGACAACAAATGGTCCTGAACACTATGAGGTCAAAGGTACTCCCATATATCCATTACAAATATCCCTTAGTCCCAAATTTCAATCTTTTCGCTCTATGGCCAGCCGTTTTCAAGTTACGGCTCTTTTCAGGAAAATGTACCGAATGACGCCCAAATCACCTTGAACACTAAAAGGTCTAAGGTAACCCATATATGTTCTACTAGTACCCCCTGATCCTAAATGTTAATCCGAATCGCTCTACGAGCAGCCATTTGAGTTATGGACCTGTTTGTGACACGTGACCCCAAAGTGATCTTGAACTCTACAAGGTGAAACATACATCATACATGTCATACTGCATGTAGTAAATTTCATCTTTTTGTTTAAATTAAATTTGAATTTTCAAAATTCCTATAAGCAATATCACAGTGAACATTCAGAAAAAGTTTGGTTGAAAAGGAGTCATAACAGCTATGGGGGGAGAGACATTTTGAGATCTTCCTATCTTCCACAGTGTTAAATTTCAATTTTATAAATTGATAAATTTAACAATAAATTTTGATAATAACAATAATAACAATGAATTTTTCAAATTCTTATCATTTTTGTGAGGACTGTCACGGGGAACATTTAGCAAAAGTTGGGTTGAAAAAAATCATAACTGTAGGGGCAGTGCCTTTGAAAATTTTCCTCCCATAGGGTGCCATGTTAACGAAACTTTCAATCTTTAAAAAGGAATAGATTTGAAATATTAAAAATACCAAGACGTAGCTTTTCGTGTTTTACGGACGGATGCACAACGACTGACACCCGCGCTACCGCATTAATCGGTGCTGGCACAGTTAAGCAGAGCTTTAAACCTGAATTTTGTATTTGAGTATAAGGGCATATGACTAAAATATTATTATGATCTCGCACACGAATAAATTTGGCTCAATTTTCTTTGATCCAGGAAGATTGCCTCGCTGTAGGCAGGTCAAGCTTCCGTGTATTACTACTAAAAAATAGAATGTACGTCAGCATTAGTGTGACATGTGTCATGTCTGTCTGTCACTCTGGTCTTATTCCATTTCATCCTGTAATTAAATTCTTGGCTTACCCATTTTAGCCCATTAACCATATTATGGGTCAGGGCATTGGGGATATCCCTTGGAAAATAACAGAAGTACATAATAGCCATTAGTCAAATACCAATGTTATATAACCCAAACTTCCTCAACTAGGTTCTGGTGCCTATCACTGGATGCATTCCGTCAATATATTACTTTAGTAAGACACATTTTGCAATAATAGGCAAACGAAATACATATAGCTGTACCACATACTATATAGTTACAGAATATGCACACAGTCATGTACACATTCACATAATTATAATTTCATGCATATTCACCCGATTGTTTCAAATTCAAAATACAAAGATTTCGTTTCTATGTGTACAGCCCGAACCCACAGCTGCGGCTTCCGATGAAAACAAATATTAATTTAGCAGTTATAGGCAGAAATAACTTTAAGCACTTGCTATTGGAAGAAGTACTGAAAACGTTCACTAGCCGCGTAAAACGCTCGCTGGCCGTGTCTGTATTTAATGGGTGAACTATTATTGTACGGCCTCATGACTTGAAATCGATGCAAAATCTCTCTAATGTCGAAATATCTCATTTGTATTGGGTCTGAATTTTGTGGAACCGTACGTCAGCCTCGAGTGATGTTATGGGGTGGGATATGGTGGGATGACAAAGACAGAGATAGATACAGCGATCTGCTACACATCTATTTATGTAATGGCTATCGGTGGTGTTGTATAAACCTACTAATATTGATGGTACTGTAGGAAGGAATTGTACGCAGAACTGTAATATCATAAGAAATAACATATATACATGTAAATGAATCAGACACATTTATTTTAAAATGTTGAGATCTGTTACACAGTTGAAGCTCTGTAAATTTGTAAGCAAAAGGGAAGTCCGGATAGGTTTCCAACCGTCGATAAGTTTGTCACAAGGAAGCACGGATATTTTATGACTGTCAGTGCACCTTGTATATCTACTTCCTGGATTTCCTTTGGTAACTGTATATCGGATTAGCCTGGGTTTCCCTGTTAGCGATACCCCTCAATCTGGATCGATCCAGTGTGTTCTATCTGCTTCAGTGCCCTGGTTTCCACGTCACATCTCGGATCTGGATCGATGTCACCATCTGCTGACCAAGTTTAATCCGGACCTGGACTCCGACCACCCGGTACAATGACAGATACAATAACAATAAGCAATTAGTACTTAAGTCATTAATGTCAACTTAAGCCAAATTCTGGGTCATTTGCTTGGCCAAAAGTCAAAATTTGATAATCGTCAGCAAATTGTCGCAAAGATGTAACAAATGACACACAACATCATTTACGTGTAGCTCAATACTTTCTGATAGGTGCTTGCAGAGTGTGCCTTTTTTATGAATGTTTTTCATAAGACATCTCCTGTATAGTAGTAATGAGCAGCTCCGTATGTTACTGTGGTAAAACGTTAGATTGTACTTGTGGAACTAGCACTTTGAAAAACATCTTGATACAAAATGGAATTCTCGGTGAAAATCCCGTCTAGGGAGCCCAAACACTCCTTGTAAATGACCTATTACAAGCGGAATAAGTGGGTTTGTAAACATATGCATGTTTGTCCAGGGCTTTGATAAATAAAACCGAAATGAACTACCTGTATGAAGCAGATATTGCATGCCTGGATTTCAACTCGTTCCAGGGATTTTCCGATCCGGTTTACCGAGATCGGCGAGAGAATATAGCGCAGATCGCCTTTGAATATCGACAGTACGTATAGCTGTTCGTTATATAAGGTAGACATGGGCATGTACTCTAAAACAGAAGGAATGACTCATTGGATACTTGATTTTAGTAGCACCACATTTCCGATAGCTTAAGTGCATAACCGGTGACTTTTGTTAGCCTTTTGGGTATCACGTACAGCTCGTAATACTTGCCAACACACAAAAGTGACCTGACCACGCAATCCTTAGATGTATACCGGACCTTACCGAGGATGATCAAAGTTACAAAACACGCTATATTTACAACTTTTGTGACTACAAGCCGCTGATTCCTGCTTGGCTACGGTCTCCCTTCAGCGAAGCCGAAAGCGTGCATGTATTGAAGTATTTAAATGTAAAAAAGATCATATAATACCAAGGAATCTTTCTCTTTCAGTGGCAGGCCAATACCCCGAGTTGAGTACAATATCGAGGAAATCAAGTGCTGGTGATTATCGTGTTAATCAGTATCACAGTATGAGAAACCACCCTTCTTCTCAGGCTCCATGTTGTTTTCGTCGTAGTCGTCGTCTTCCTCCTCCTCTGCCTGCTCCTCCTTCTCCTCCTCCTCCTCCACAGCCACTGACTCTGGCAACTGCCTCAAACTGTGTAAAACTGATGAGTATTAAACTTGAATCCATTGTCGATGTATTATTGTACGCAGTTTGAAAATAAAATACTAATACTACTACTACTCCTCTTCACCATCATCATCATGATTCTACGCCTCACCATCATGACCATCCTCCTCCTCCTCCTCTTCATCATCATCACCGTCATCACTACCACCACCATTTTACGTAACGTAATGAATATCCTTCTGTGAGTTGATCTTTCAACTGATTATCTTCTAACTTACCTCAGTTATAAAATTGCAGTCTCTATGAATACCTACTAATCAATAATAGCCTTAATCACTTATATATACGTGGATTATACACCTACATCTTTATACGTACGTAATGTGCACACCTATACTGAGTCTGCTGGTGTCCGACTGTCAGTGGAGTAACCTTTATTATGGACTCCCCTCCCTAGGGGTACAGTCTACCGAGGCCTACAGAAGCTGTACGCCCAGTACGCCTGTCGGGAACACCTCAAGGTGTTCTCTATCCTGGAGAAAGAATGTGGTTACAGTGAACACAACATCCCGCAACTAGAGGACGTGTCCAACTTCCTCAAACGTAAGTCTTTTCCTACATTTCTGTAGGCTACAGGCCTGAGGCTGGGACTGTGTTTTAGGGAGAAAGGGGTCTGAGGAATTGGCAGTGAGTAGAGGTCTGAGTACCTGACATGTGCTAGAGAGAGTAGAGGTTTGAGTATTTGACATGGTGTTAGCCAGTAGAGGTCTGAGTACTTGACAGGGTGTTAGGCAGTAGGAGTCTGAGAAATTGACAGGGTGTTAGGTAGTAGATGTCTAATTACTTGACATGGCGTTAAAGAGTAGAGGTCTGAGTAGTTGACGGGGTGTTAGGGAGCAAGGGTCCCCAACACTGTGCCTATAATTAAGATATTTAAAAGTAACAAACTGTTTGTGAAATAATTACATGTTGCTAATGGCAACACAGCGGTCCATTTTTGAACTGGAAATCATCGTAACTGCAGGTTTGAGCCGTAACAAGGGAGGACTGGTATTAAAGTCACATTGTCATGCTTATAGCATCGATCGTTCTAGCCGTTACCATGTGTATAAGTGTATCTAGCCGTTACCATTGTGTTCTTCTGCATTTTCGCCAACATTTTGTTCGGGTTTTCTGGCAGGTCGCTCTGGCTTTTCGCTGCGTCCCGTAGCTGGTCTGCTGTCGGCACGTGACTTCCTAGCGTCGCTGGCGTTCCGGGTGTTCCAGTGTACGCAGTATGTACGCCACGGCTCCAAACCGGACCACACTGTGGAACCGTAAGTCAGACATGGGCCACCTGATCTTGTTATCAGGGAAGCCAGCGAGCAGTAGAATGACCAAGTAAGGAAAGGTTTAGGTATCCATTTCCGCAGAACAGTATAGGATCATCAAAGGCCTTTTGTGATAACAGCAAATTTTCCTAGATCTGCGGACCAAAGGCAAGCCAACCTGCAATCCAGGAGCAGGATCAGCATTAGGGATTGTATAGAAAGACTGAAATGATAGCATTTGCTATCAGTCTACCATAAGCTACCATACAGTTTCAAATACTGCTAATGACCTAGAGACTCTCAGTACACACACGTACTTGGCAAATTAATACATTTATATTAAGTTAATAAATAAGAATGAAATCTTGCTGCTTTTGCAAATAATTAATGCCTTTAGAAGCTGCCTCTTTGAGGAACACGGCCTCGTTTTACAACATTTGCCTGATATGTAGCTCTATTTATTACGTAATATTGAAACTCCACATTCTCTATTCATGCTATTAAAACTGACCATTCTCTCTCTCTCCCCCTCCCCTCCCCAGTGACTGTGTTCACGAGCTCCTGGGCCACATCCCAATGTTAGCAGATCCCAGCTTTGCCCAGTTCTCCCAGGAAATAGGACTCGCCTCTCTCGGGGCCTCGGATGAGGACATCGAGAAGTTTGCCACGGTGGGTCAAGTAAACTGGGTTAGTCGGTGGGACTTGTCCTGGGGATAAGCTTGGAAACCGATCACCACCTGGAAGACAAGGCAAATCTTCAGTCGGGCCTTTCACTGTGTGAATATAAATTCTGCTGGCATACACACATGAAACTACGGAAGCGTATTGCTGCCACGTGTGAAAAAAATATCTATACATGTACGTACGACTTACGACTCATTAAGTCGTACGTATGACTTATTCTCTCGTACGTATGACTTATTAAGTCGTACATACGAGATGATAAGTCATACGTTCGAGTTATTACGTCGTACGTACGACATATTTTTTCACACGTGGCAACAATAAGCTTCCTTATGAAACAAACGGACGCACACATCCCAGAAATATCGCAAACAAGACTGGCGAAATATATATTTTATATATGTGTGTTTGTGAAGCAATGGATACAGTGTTATAAACTTTTAAATAAGAGATGCGCTATCCTAATTACGAGACAGCTTCGAGTTTTAAAAAAATCGAGAAATGTCAGCAAACCATTTCCTCTCCCCCTCCCCTAGCTGTATTGGTTCACGGTGGAGTTCGGGCTCTGTATGCAGGAGGGCCAGGTCAAGGCGTTCGGGGCGGGGCTGCTGTCGTCCTACGGAGAGCTCGAACACGCCATGTCCGACAAACCGGATCGGCGACCGTTCGACCCCGCCCTGACCGCCGTCCAGGAGTACGACGATCAGGACTACCAGGAGGTTTACTTCGTCACACAGAGCTTCGAGGAGATGAAGGAAAAAGTCAGGTTAGCGCTAGTAATTGGGGTTTCCTTGAGTCTAAACACTGGGCTGTGTCTCGGTTAACAAAAAGCCCTAAGAAGAAAGGTCCCAAGTGGTGATGTCAAAGCTTTTGGACTTAACGCTAGAAAAGCCTTTAGCTCTGCTCCTCCAGATAGATTTGAGAGATCAAATCACAGAGAAAGGTATAATCTAAAATTAATAAATAAATGTGATACAGGATAATTCAACAGTTTTAAATCCAACAAATCAATATTAATTTTAGAATCAGATCTCAAATCTGGCACAGTTTTCTGCCCTAGACAAAGACTTGTCTTGTAAATACTGAATCGGAAAAATATTATATTTGCTGTGACAGTGATCTGTTAACAATTTAATAGCTAAATTAGTGAGATTTTGACGAGTAGCCTCCCTACTTCTCTGGTATTCCAGGCAGTACGCCCGGAACATCAAACGACCATACGAGGTCCGGTATGAACCGTACACCCAGTCAATCCAGATACTGGACGCCAAGGACGCCATTCAGGATATCCTGAACGTCCTCAAGGCGGACATCAACTCTGTCCAGAACGCGATGTGCCGGATTGAACACCTGGCAGTGAAATAGACGAATGACTGTATAATCCAGAAGCCTGTATCTAGAAGCCTGTACCATTCCGTGCTTGAACCGAACAGTTCGTCAAAGAAGTCATTTTCAAGATATTAATATGACTCAAATGCTTGTGAACGCCATATTTGTTTCAGATAATGGCACAACATTTTGTTGGATCCATGAAATCCTGTTCCTCCCTTTGCACGTCATGCCTCTTAGATCAATGTAACACGATGCTGTAGCTACTATTGTTATGACAAAGTTCTGGCCGACTTTCACATGCCCATATAAGGGACTCGTACATATAACCTTTGTTTATATGCCCCCACACCTAGAACTGGCTTTTCGTATGTGAACTATAATACGCTATTGTACTGGACAAAAGCGGGTTTTTATAGATCATGTAACGTAGATACGTTGTAAACACAAACATGTCGACAGCAAAACATTCTAGTTATTTTTGTTCATTCTAACAAATTATTAATTTGGGTGCAGACGTTAAAAGAATCCAGTTATGTAATGTAATAATTATTATAATTAGTTTGCCTGCAGATGTTAAATATTCCAGTTATTTAATGCAAGTCTCGCTGCAGATGAAGGAAATTTCCTCACATTTATGCAGGAATTAGTTTGCCTGCAGACGTTAAATTAATATTCCAGTTATTTAATGCAAGTCTCCCTGCAGATGAGGGAAATTTCCTCTCATTTATGCAGGAATTAGTTTGCCTGCAGACGTTAAAACATTCCTGTATTTTGCCTGCAGGCGGGAAACATTCCATGTAGTTCAAGTTTCCTTGCATATGCAAACATTCCCAGTTGTTTAATCCAAGCTTGCCTGCAAATGTTAAACATTTTCTGCCATTTAAGGCAAGCTTACCTGCACATGTTAAACATTTGCTGTCATTTAATGCAAGAATTGGTTTGCCAGCAAACGTTAGACAATTCAGGGTTTTATTAGAGTGCAAGAATTATTGTGCGCCTACACGTTAAAAGATTTCACTTACTTTAATGCAAGAATTGATTAGTTGCCGCAGATGTTAAGTTATTCCAGTTATTTAATGCGAGATCTGGTTTGTCGCATATGTTAAAGCATTTGAGTTATTTAAAGCAAGGATTAGTTTTCCTGCAGACGTGATACATTCCAGTTATTTAATACAGATGTGTGCCTGCAGATGTAGAAACATTCCTGTCTTTTAATTTGTTTGACAACAGACATTAAAACATTTCCAGAATATTTAATGCAAGCAGTTTACCTGCCGTCACGAACACATTCCAGTCATTTAATGCCAGAATGTGTTCACTTACCCATATTATAAAGTCATATTTCATTGAACATGTATAGTAATAAGCTTGTACATTACCGAATGTTCCAGTTACCATTTGTATTATTGACATAGTGATTAATTTGCCGGAAGACGGTGAAAGCATTCCAAATACCGTTTTCTTAAAATTGTTTGTATTTTTTTTTCTTGCGCGTAATTAATTTGCATGCAAATGTTGAAACGTTTTAATCATCTTGCGGGAGGACGAAGATAATTTTGTGACAAAAATTTGTATTTATCAAATTATCAGTTACAAATGTGCCGTATTCTGTGACGTTTTGGTGGTTAAATCTTTTATTATTTCTGGTTACGGGAGCTCACAAATGGGCGAAAATAGGCAAAATTGGCTAGTCGTTTCAGGGAAAAATTCAGATTCCTTACACCCCATAGCTTTTTTATTTCTGCAATTCAACTTGGAAAAAGTTGAAACATAAGCCATCTCCTAAATATGCACAAGTCTAAACGTCGAGAAGCAGGAGGATTTGTCTTCTATGATGTCATCTGTGCATTTATGATATCGGTGTACCGAAAACGCAGTGATGTCATCCACACGTTTAATTTCCTGCCTAATTGTATGTAACGTGTTTTAAAAGCATTCATTTTGATAGTGAAAAATGCGTCTACATAGAAACGTGACGCACGGTGTGTTCATGGGAGGTAACAGACGATATGTTTGCGCAATGGGCACACAGTTAGATACCTTTGTATAGTATTTAGATGCCGTGTGTTGTAAGTTAGGCTATGCCCAGAGCGGGTAGTGAGTAGGCTAAATCCAGTTCACGAGTTAGGCTAGGCCCAGGCAGTGAATTACGCTAGGCCTATGGTCGTGAGTTAGGCTAGGCCCAGGCAGTGAATTAGGCTAGGCTGATGGTCGTGAGTTAGGCTAGGCCCAGGCAGTGAATTAGGCTAGGCCGATGGTCGTGAGTTTGACTGGACCCAGAGTCATGTGTTAAGGGCTGTGTTAAGTATCAAAACAGTTTGCAAACATTTCGCAAAGGTCTTGTACTAGAGATACGATATTTTGCAAAATGTGTGCAAACGTTTCGATACTGAACGCAGCCAGAGTTAGGCCGATGGGTCATGAATTAGGCTTGAATCAAGGTCGGGAGTTAGCCTACAGTAGGTTAGGGCCGTAAGATAGGCTAGACCCAGGGTCGTAAGTTATGCTAGGCACATGGTCGTGAGTTAGGCTAGAGACAGGGTCATGAGTTGGCTAGGAACAGGGTCATGACTTAGGCTAGGGGGCCATGAGTTAGGCTAGACACAGGATTATAAGTAAGGCCAGGCGAAGGGCATGTCGTAATGGTAGGCACGTCATCAGTTCAGCTAGGCTCAGATCATGAGTTAGGTTAGGCAGGGGCGTGAATTAGGCTAGACCCAGGATTGTAAGTTTGGCTAGGCCCTGGGCCGTGGCGTAGGCAAGGCGTAGGGTCGTGAGTTCGGCTAGGCCCACTGTTGTAAATTAGGTTTGGATCAGGGCCGTCGGTTAGACTTGGCCTAGGGTCATAAGTTAGGCTAGAGCCAGGGCGAGTGTGATTATTGTTGCCAGAACGGCTAGCAGCCACAGATCGGTAGCACGTATTTTGTTATGGCTGATGTTAGTGTGTTAATGTTGACCTATACAGTGTTATTGCTGATATACCACACCTTGGCTGCCATTGTGAATAAATGTCGTTAGCTTCAGCATCTGTCGTTGTTTGATCATATGGCTGTGTTGTAAGCCTTAAATGACGTCATTCGGCATTTTCTTGTTTGATTAGAAAACTTACCCCTCTGCGTACTAGATCCAACCTTTCTGGATTCAATCTTAAACCATATTTTATTAATGCCCGGCACAAGCATGTATATGTTCTTTGGCGCATGTTTATATAAAACATATCGGTATTGCGCTAGTGGACACTAATTTAAAATTGAAGTCGTTTCTAAGCAAAAAATACTGAGCAAGGGTTATATGAAGTCTGACTAATAATTTGCAAGTACAAATTCCATTCTCAGCATTTTTCTAAACCCAAATTTTAATTCTTAAAAGTGCGTGTAGAGGTGAACAAGAACGATAAGTGAAGCTCTCATCAAGCCGCCAAGACACTTAGTATTTAAAGGTAGCTGCACCATGTTACATCAGAGAAGGTGCATTAGGTCTTATTTATGGCTATAGTAGTAGTAGTAGTAGTAGTAGTAGTAGTAGTAGTAGTAGTAGTAGTAGTAGTAGTAGTAGGAGGAGGAGGAGGAGGAGGAGGAGGAGGAGGATTAGGAGCAGCAGCAGCAGCAGCAGTAGTAGCAGTAGTAGTAGCAGTAGTTGTTGTTGTTGTTGTTTTTATCATCGCCGCTGTTGCTCAAGACTCGTATACAAGGATTGCCCAGAGTGACAAATAAAGATGGCTTAGAATGTCCTGCTGATTGTTACTGCTTCTCCGGTTAAATATGGTATATAACCTTCCGCGTGACCTTCCTAAAATATTATGTTCCGGAGAACGACACGTACAGTGGACCTTCGGTTTACCCCCCACCCTCCCGTCAGCCACAGATGAGCAGCCACAGATGAGCAGCACACAATGGAACCCATTTATAGTTGACAGGACATTATATGCTGATGCTGATGTAGCTTGTTTGGTTGAGATAAGAAGCTAGGTCAAACAACAGTTTCACCAGGGTCGAGCAATAACACTGCAAGTCATCTAACTGTATGTGTACAACTTTTATAACACGACTGGCTTGTTACAATACCATATAGTATATTAAACGTCCTGCTTTTTATGGCATACGGCCCAGGTCAACGCGGAAGCTAGGTTTTGGTTGATATACGCGTGGAGGGTTTGGGGTTTTCCAACCAAATGACACCGGGGGGACCGCTGGCCCGGGCCGTCCTGAGCCGGGCTGGCTAGCTAGGCCGGAGATATAACCTAATATGAACATTGAGGGAATGCCCATGTCATGATCAGTAAACGCTGCGTTGATATCGCATCCTGATGTCGTTAACAGGAACTTTGCTAGTCTTTCTGGCGGCGGTTAGCCGTGGTATCCTTCTCTAGCAACAGTAAGCAGAAATACAAACGGAGACGGCAAGGTTTCGTCTGAACTGCCATCAGCTGGTTGTCCCACTATGTTTCCCAGCCTTCACCTGTGTTATGTCGCCCTGGCTGTCACCGCTTTCTGTGCCACAGCAACCAGTGCGCAGTCAAGCGAGGAGGACACGGCGTACAGTGACTATCACGGAAACAGACGACTCAGTGACCTAACCGGCGACTTGTGTCCCTTAACGGACGACAAAGGTAAACGTGGTTTTCATGCCGATTCATTTGTAATCAGTGAAAGCTTATATCTCGTGCAGCCTTGCCATCTATTATGTCGTCTCTTTGTAGTTGGAACACTATACCACATTCAATTAAGTCTAGTCCTTGCTATTCTGGATTTTGTTCTTTATACAGAAGATCTTTACTCGTTGAACA